>Ga0164241_10004783_pt1 | contig 12963 bp, 14 predicted proteins | sample OricomyardsoilBY_FD_108780 | JGI IMG/M metagenome (GOLD analysis project Ga0164241, IMG submission 108780) | Backyard soil microbial communities from Emeryville, California, USA - Original compost - Back yard soil (BY) | ecosystem: Environmental > Terrestrial > Soil > Unclassified | place: USA...
ACGACCACCCAGGCGCCCGCGCCGAAACCCGCCCCGAAGCCGAAGCCCGCGCCGAAGCCGGCGGCGAACTGCGACCCGAACTACTCCGGCTGCGTCCCGGTCGCGAGCGATGTGGACTGTGCGGGCGGCAGCGGCAACGGTCCGGCGTACGCGAACGGTCCGATCGAGGTCATCGGCACCGACGTGTACAAGCTCGACAATGACAGGGACGGCATCGCCTGCGAGTAGGTTCTGCGGCATGGAGTACCGCACCCTCGGCCGCACCGGCACCGTCGTGTCCGCGCAGTGCCTCGGCACGATGACCTTCGGCAACGAGAGCGACGAGGAGACCGCGCACGCGCAGCTCGACCGTTTCGTCGACCGCGGCGGCAACTTCGTCGACACGGCCGACGTGTACTCCCGCGGCGTGTCGGAGGAGATCATCGGCCGCTGGCTGGCCCGGTCGGGCGCGCGGGACCAGCTCGTGATCGCCACCAAGGGCCGCTTTCCCATGGGGGACTGGCCGAACGACGCCGGGCTCACGCGCACGCACCTCGGCCGCGCGCTCGAGGCGAGCCTGCGCCGCCTCGGCGTCGACACGATCGACCTGTACCAGGCGCATGCGTGGGACCCGCTGACCCCGCTCGAGGAGACCCTCGGCTTCTTCGACGACGCCGTGCGCGCCGGCAAGATCCGCTACGCGGGCGTGAGCAACTTCGTCGGCTGGCAGCTGCAGAAGGCGTCGATGCTGGCGAGCGCCGCGGCGCCGATCGTCACGCTGCAGCCGCAGTACAACCTGCTCGTCCGGGACATCGAGTTCGAGCTCGTCGACGTGTGCCTCGGCGAGGGCATCGGGATCCTGCCGTGGTCCCCGCTCGCCGGCGGCTGGCTGACCGGCAAGTACAGCCGCGACGAGTCGCCGACCGGCGCGACACGGCTCGGCGAGGATCCGGCGCGGGGCATGGAGGCGTACGGGCCGCGTGCCGCGCAGGAGCGGACGTGGCTGGTGATCGATGCGGTGCGCCAGGTCGCGGAGGGCCGCGGCGTGCCGATGTCGCAGGTGGCCCTCGCGTGGGTCGCCGCCCGCCCGGCCGTCACGTCGGTGATCCTCGGTGCCCGCACACTGTCCCAACTGGACGACAACCTCGCGGCCGCCGGCCTGACCCTGACGCCGGGGGAGATCGACCTGCTGACCGGCGTGAGCGCCCCACTCGCCGCCGACTACCCGTACGGCCCCCCGGGCGTAGAACAACGCGGCCGCGACCTGACCTGAAGACCCGGTCGAACGCCCAAATTCACCCATCGACCCGCGGGTTCACCCGCCGAACCGGGAACTCCCCGCCACCCCGTGAATCGCGGCCCCCACCCTCTCCGGGGGCACCCCTCAGCGCCAGTCTATCGCAGATAAGGCCTGGTCAAAGGGGGTGCGCGGGCCTGTGGACAACCTGTCGGTGCGAATGGACCATTCGCACCGCGGACCCGTCACGCCGGACAGTTGTGGTACGCCCGCACCTGCCAGTCCGGGTCGCGCACCAGGAAGTACGTCTCCGAGGTCCACGGCTCCGGAGCCGGGCGGCTTGCGAGAGTCACCATGCCGCAGACGGTCACGATCGCCGCGTCGCCGATCACCCGGACGTCGCGCACCTCGTGCGTCGCGCGGCAGCCGCGCAACGGGCCGGCGAACATGGCCGACATCGTCTCGTGCACTGCGGCCCGGCCCACCAGGTACGAGCCCGGCAACGTGGCCAGCACGTCCTCGGCGTAGTCGCGCACGAAGGCGTCCGCGTCGTTCGCCGTCCATGCCTCGTACACGGCCGCCACCACGGCACGCACCGCGGACTCGTCAGGTGACATCAGGAACCTCCGGATCGGGAGCGGAACACCACGAACAGCAGCCGCAGGCCCAGCAGCGCGCTGATCACCAGCAGGTTGTAGCCGAACACCTGGTTCAGCGTCAGGTCCGGCAGCACCCGCGGCCCGCCCGTGCTCGCCAGCAGCAGCACCGCCATCAACCCGGTCGCCATACCCGTGAACGCCAGCAGCACCTCGTGCAGCATTCCGGTCACCACCGCCCGGTCGCGCTCGTCGGCGAACAGCCGCACGTTCACCGACAGCCTGCCCTGCTCGAGCGCCGACGTGACCCGGTCCATCCGCCGCGGCAGCCGCCGCAGGACCGGCAGCACCGACAACAGTTCGTCGGTCATCGCGCCGCGCAGGGAGTCCGGGCGCATCCGCTCGCCGACGAGCGCCGTCGCGAACGCGCGCGACTCGGCCAGGATGTCGAAGCCGGGGGAGATCACCGCGAGCGTGCCCTCGATCGTCGCGAGCGCGCGGAACACCGCGGCGATCGGCGGCGGGACCGCGAGCCGGAAGTCGGCCACCAGCCGGAAAAGATCCGCGAACATGTCCACGTTCGCGTGCGCCGCGTGCTTCGCCACCAGCGCGCCCAGCGCCCGCTCCAGCCGCTGCTCGTCGATCTCGTCCGGCCGGTCGACGATCTCCAGCAGACCGTCGCGCAGCGCCGCCGGGTCGCCCCGGTCCACCGCCGCCAGCACGTCGCGCAAACCGTTGCGCAGACCGGTGTCCAGCCGCCCGACCGACCCGAAGTCCAGCAACCCCACCGTGCCGTCGGCCAGCAGCATCACGTTGCCCGGGTGCGGGTCCGCGTGGAACACACCGTGCAGCAGCATCTGCCGCAGCACGCAGTCCAGCAGCGACCGCGCCAGCTCCACGCGCCGCTCCCGGCCGACCCCGCCGATCACGGCACGCACCGGCTCGCCGTCCAGCCGCCGCATCACCAGCACCCGCTCGCCGGACAGTTCCAAGTGGACGGCCGGCACCGTGACCGCGTCGCCGGAGGACGTGGCGGCGACCGCGGCGATGTTGCGTGCCTCCACGCGGAAGTCCAGCTCCTCGGTCAGCGCCGCGGCGAACCCGTCGGCCAGGTCGACCACGCCGAGCGAGCGCGCCCACCGCGCCCGCAGGTGCAGCGACCGCGCGACCCGGTGCACGATGTCCAGATCGCGCTCCACGACCCGGTCGATGCCCGGCCTGCGCACCTTCACCACGACGTCCTCGCCGGAATGCAATCGCGCCGCGTACACCTGCGCGATCGACGCCGTGCCCAGCGGCTCGCGGTCGAACGACGCGAACACCTCGTCGATCGGCCTGCCCAGCGCCTCGACCAGCTCCCGCTCGATGGCGTCCGGGTCGACCGGCGCCACCTGGTCTTGCAGCAGGGACAACTCGTCGACGAACGCGGGCGGCAGCAGGTCTGCCCGGGTCGACAGCACCTGGCCGAGCTTGACGAACGTGACCCCGCCGTCCTCCAGCGCGCGGCGGAGCGACCGGGCGAGCACCGCCTGCCGTTCGCTGCCACCGCGCCGCCCGGCCAGGTACCGGCCGATGCCGTGCCGCACCGCGATCCGGCTGACCTGCGAGTACCGCCGGGCCCGGCCGAGGCGCCTGCGCATCGACCGGAACCGGCCCACCACGGCGGGACCGCCGCCGGGGAACGCCATCTCCGCGATGAACAGGAAGATCAGCGTCGCGAGGAACGCCGCCCCGGCGATCGGGATGAGCATGCCGACGAACGCGCCCGTCGAGTCGTCGAGCACTGGGAACAGCGACAACATCACCCGCGCCGCGACCGCCCAGCCGACCGCGGCGCCGAGCAGCGCCCGCAGGGTGCCGATGCGCACCCCGAGCACCCGGCGCGACGCGACCACCAGGGGCCACAGCATCAGGAGGTAGACCGGCAGGCTGAGCAGGGTGAAGATCACTGTCGTCATCGACACCGATCGAATCACACGTCACATGGAGGCACCGATGCAGAACCGGTCCGTGTCGTGAGGGCCGTCGTGTACCGGGGGTACGGCGCGCCGCCCGCGGTCGAGGACGTGCCCGGGCCGGACTGCCCGGACGGCGGCGCCGTGATCGAGGTGCGGGCGACCGGCGTGTGCCGGTCGGACTGGCACGCGTGGCGTGGGCACGAGCCGGTGCCCCTGCCGCACGTTCCCGGGCACGAGCTGGCCGGTGTGGTGGTCGCGACCGGGCGTGGTGTGTCCCGCTGGCACGGAGGCGAGCGGGTGACCGTGCCGTTCGTGTGCGGGTGTGGCACGTGCGCGTACTGCACGGCGGGTGATGCCCAGGTCTGTCCACAGCAGACACAGCCGGGCTTCACCGGGCCCGGCTCGTTCGCCGAGCGGGTGGCGATCCACGCGGCGGACTTCAACCTCGTGGCACTGCCGGACCCGGTCGGCAACGTCCCGGCGGCGGCGCTCGGCTGCCGGTTCGCCACCGCGTACCGCGCGCTGACCGGGCACGGCGGGCTGCGTCCCGGCGACTGGCTCGCGGTGCACGGCTGCGGCGGGGTCGGCCTGTCCGCGGTGCTGATCGGTGTGGCGCTGGGCGCCCGGGTGGTAGCGGTCGACGTCACGCCCGCGGCCCGGCGGCGGGCGGTGGAGCTGGGCGCCGAGCAGGCGGTCGAGGACCCGGCCGCGGTGGCGGACCTGACCAGCGGCGGCGCGCACGTGTCGGTCGATGCGGTCGGGCTGCCGGCCGTGGCGGTCGCGTCGGTGCGGTGCCTGCGGCGACGGGGCAGACACGTACAGGCGGGGCTGCTGCTGAACGAGGCGTCGACGCCGCCGCTGCCGATGGACCTGGTCGTCGCGCACGAACTGGCCATCCACGGCACGCACGGCATGCCGGCACGGGACTACCCGGCGATGCTGGACCTCGTGGCGTCCGGGGCCGTGCGGCCGGACCTGCTGGTGGGCAAGGTGATCGGCCTGGACGAGGCGCCCGCCGCGCTGACCGCGTTCGACAGGCCGGCCGCGAGCGCGGGCATCACGGTGATCGAGTTGTGACTACCGTGGCGGCATGGCGGAGGACAATTCCAGGTCGGTGCGGATCGAGCGGGCGGCAACCGGGCGTTATGTCGTGCACAACGCGCGGGGCGGCACCCTGGACGTCGGCGGGGACGCGTTCACCCCGGTGGAGCTGCTGCTGGCCGCGATAGGCACGTGCACCGCGACGGACACCGACGTGGTGACCAGCCGCCGCGTCGAGCCGGAAAAGTTCACGGTGACGGTGACCGCCGACAAGATCTCCGACCGCGCGACCGGTAACCGCCTGGAGAACCTGGCCGTGACTTTCGAGGTCCGGTTCCCCGAGGGCGAGGCGGGCGACGCGGCCCGCGCCGTGCTGCCCCGCACGGTCGCCTTGTCGCACGACAAGCTGTGCACGGTGAGCCGCACGGTCGAGGTCGGAACCCCGGTCAAGTCGACGATCGCCTGACCGGCTTCAGCCGTCTCACCTTATTGTTCGGCGCGCACCCGGGCGATGAGGCCGATGGCGTCGGCTTTGAGCCTGTCGCGGGCGGCCGCCTGCGCGCTCCGGCTTCCCGGTCTCGATGCGAAACGTCGTCGATCCCGCCGTCCGATCCGGTCCGGGACACCAACTCCGGCTGCCGCGGCGCGTCCGCGGCGACGAGCCCGATTGGTCACCCGCGCAGGCCGCGAACCCGGATAAATCGCTCACGCGTCCGGAGGTCGGGCACCCCCCCCGTGAATCGCGGCCCCCACCCTCTCCGGGGGCACCCCTCAGCGCCAGTCTATCGCAGATAAGGCCTGGTCAAAGGGGTTGTGGCGGCCTGTGGACAACTCGGCCGTGCGAATGGGCCACTCGCACGGCCGCCCCCCGGCAGCGCTAGGACTCCAGCAGGCGCTTGAGGTTGCGGTAGCTGATCGGGGCGCCGCGGCGGGCCTGGCGGCGGACCAGTGGTAGCAGGCCCACTCCGACCCCGTGTCCCTCGAAGTCCAGCGTGAACGTCACCCGCGATCCGCCCTCGAACGGCTCCACGACGACCGACGCGATCGGCCGGATCGGGCCGTCCACGCAGCGGGCCGACCAGCGGTGCGGCGGCGAGTTCTCCGTGATCTCCTGGGTCAGCGTCCGTTCCGCGCGGGCGAAGCGGCGCGTCGTCGTGAACCTGCCGCCGCCCGTCGTCGACACGCGCACGATGTCCTTCTGCCACTCGGGAAAGCGCGCCGGGTCGGTGGCGTACGCGAACACCTCCGCCGGCGGGCGGGCGATGTCGATTGTGGACACAAGCATGGCTCCTCCTTCACGACGCGGATCACGACACAGATCACGACGCGAGGCGCGGTCACATCGGGCGCGGCGGGCGCGTCAATAGGGCAGACGGCTCCCGACGAGAGAACGTGACCGATGGACAACCCGCTGGCGGCACGCTTCGAGGACACCCGCCCGCACCTGCGCGCGGTGGCCTACCGCATGCTCGGCTCGCTGCCCGAGGCCGACGACGCCGTGCAGGAGGCCTGGCTGCGCATCAGCCGCCGCGAACACGACGACATCGCCAACTGGACGGCCTGGCTGACCACCGTCGTCGGCCGCGTCTGCCTGGACATGCTGCGCGCCCGCCGCGCCCGGCCCGAGGACCCTGTCGGCGCCCACCCGCCCGAGCACGCCGGCACGAGCGCGGATCCCGAGCAGGAGGCCGTGCTGGCCGACTCCGTCGGCGTCGCGCTGCTCGTCGTCCTCGACGCGCTCGGGCCCGCCGAGCGGCTGGCGTTCGTGCTGCACGACCTGTTCGCCGTGCCCTTCGACGAGATCGCGCCCATCGTGGGCCGCTCGGCGACCGCGGCGCGCCAGCTCGCGAGCCGGGCCCGCCGCCGCGTGCGGGGCGCACCCGTCGGCGAGGCCGGCGCGGACCAGCGGCGGGCGGTGGTCGAGGCCTTCCTCAACGCGTCCCGCGACGGCGACTTCGACGCGCTGCTCGCGCTGCTGGACCCGGACGTCGAGGTCACGGCCGACCTCGGCCCGGCAACGCGGACGGTGCGCGGCGCCCGCGCGGTCGCCGGGCAGGCACTGTTGTTCGCCACGCGTGGCCGGTTCGCCGCGCCCGCGCTGGTGGACGGCGAGACGGGCATCGTCGTGGCGCCGCGCGGGCGGCTGGTCACGACGCTGACGTTCACCGTCCACCATGGCCGGATCACCGGGCTGCACGTGGTCGCCGACCCGGAGCTGCTCGCCCGTCAGACGATCGGGCTCCTGGACTAGCGTGCCCGCTGCGCCCCGGACGCCTGCGCGTACTCGCTGACGATCCGCTCCAGCTCGGCCGGGTCGATCACGTCCTCGAGCTTGTCGAACCCGTCCGGCGCCAGGTCCTCGACCACGTCGATGACGCCCTCCGGGCCGCCTGCTCGGTTGCGCTGCACCACGTCCGCGGTCGCCGGCAGCCGCTCGGCCTCGTAGGCCGTCAGCGCCTCGGCCGGGTCGGCGTGGCCCGCCAGGTTGTCCGACAGGCAACGTGCGTCGAGGATCGCCTGGCCCGCGCCGTTGCTGCCCATCGGGTACATCGGATGCGCGGCGTCGCCGAGCAGCGTCACCCGCCCCTTCGTCCAGTACGGCACCGGATCCCGGTCGCACATGGGGAACTCGAAGATCTGCTCGGTGGACGCGATCAGTGCGCGGTGGTCGACCGCGTCCAGGTGGAAGCGGTCGAAGTACTCGGCGAACGCCGACGGGTCGGACGGCTTCGCCCAGTCCTGACGGCTCGGCGGCGGCGTGCCCGCGTCGCCCGCGGTGACGCAGATCGCCCAGTTGGTGAGCTTCGTGCCGGGCTTCGACCCCTCGGCGATCGGGTAGATCACCAGCTTGTCCCGGCCCCCGGCGATGATCATGCTGCGCCCGGTGCCGAACTCGGGCCACTCGGTGGCGCCGCGCCACATGATCACACCGTTCCACCGCGGCGGGCCCTCGTCCGGGTAGAACACCTCACGCGCCGCGGAGTGGATGCCGTCCGCGCCGACGAGCACGTCGCCGTGCACCGAGGCCAGGGAGTTGCCGTCGTGGTCGCTGAACAGGGCGTCGACGCCCCGCGTGTCCTGGTCGAAACCGGTCAGCCGGTGCCCGGTGTGCACCGCGCCCGCGCCGAGCCGCTCGGTCACCGCGTGGTGCAGCAGGCCCTGCAGCCGGCCGCGGTGCACGCTGAACTGCGGTATCCGGAAGCCGGCCTCCGTGCCGCACAACCGGTGCCAGACCTCCTGGCCGAGCCGGTGGGTGTAGAAGAGTTCATGCGTGCGGATGGCCGTCGCGGCGAGGTCGTCGAGGAGTCCGAGCTCGGCCAGTTCGGCGACCGCCTGCGGCAGCAGGTTCACCCCGACGCCGAGTTCCCTGATCTGCTCGTTCTGCTCGAAGACCTCGCAGTCGATGCCGACATGGTGCAGTCTCAGGGCCGTGACGAGGCCGCCGATGCCGGCGCCCGCGATGAGAACTTTCATTCCCGCTCCTTGTGTGCCGCAAGGGTTTGTTGACTCAGCGTCGAGCCGCGCGCGTGGGTTGCCAGCGCAGGGCCCGGCGCTCGACCGCGAGCAGGGCGAGGTTGAGGACGTAGCCGAGAATTCCGAGCAGCACGATCCACGACCACAACGTCGTGATGTCGAACTGGCTCTTGGCGAAGATGAGCTGGTAGCCGATGCCGTTCGTGACGCCGACCATCTCGGCGATCACCATCAGGATCACCGCGATCGACAGGCTCAGCCGCAGCCCGGCGAAGATCTTCGGCAGTGCCGCGGGAAGCACCACCATGGTCACCCACTGCGTTCGTGGGGTTCGGAAGGACCGGGCGGTCTCGGTCTTCACCGCGTCGACCGAGCGCACCCCGTCGACCGTGTTCAGCAGGATCGGCCAGATCGCGCCGAACACGATCAGGGCCACACCCATGGTCTCGGTGAGGCCGAAAATGATGATGAAAACCGGCAGCAGCGCGGGCGAGGGCAGCGTCCGGAAGAACGCCATCAGCGGCCCGACGTACTGCATCCCCGTCCGCGAGCGGCCCAGTGCCGTACCGATCGAGACGCCCAGCACGACCGCGATCACCCAGCCGGTGGCGAGCCTGGCCAGGCTCGGCAGGACGTCCTCGAACACGTAGTCGGACAGCCCGAACGAGCCGGACTCCGTGGTGAACCACAGCTGCCGGCACTGCTCGAGGATCGCCAGCGGGGTGGGGAAGAACGGGTGGTTCGCGGCGGCGGCGGCGAACTGCCAGATGACCACCGCGAGCACGAACACGGTCCAGCGCTGGACGAACCCGGTGAGACGTTTCATGCGACACCCGCCGTCTGGGCCAGCGCCGCGTTCTCGGTGCGCACCGTGTCGCTCCAGCCGAAGATCCGCCGCCCCAGGCGCTCGAGCGCCTCGTTGACGAGGTAGCCGATGAACCCGACCACGACCGTGGCCGCGAGCACCTGGTCCATGGCGCCGATGGTGGTGGCGACGTCGATGATGAACGCGCCGACGCCGAACTCGCTGCCCGCCAGGTACTCCGTCGACACGGTCACGATCAGCGCGATCGCGGCGGACAGCCGCAGGCCGGTGAACGCGAACGGCGCGGCGTGGGGGAGCGCGACGGTGGCCAGCGTGCGGATGCGGCCGTTGCCGAACGAGCGCGCGGTGTCGAGCAGCAGCGGGTCGATCTCGTCGAGCGCGTAGATGATGTTGAACAGGATCGGCCACACCGACGCGTAGAACGCCAGGAAGATCTTGGCGTCCGGGCCGGAGCCCAGCACGATCATGACCAGCGGGATGATCGCCACCGGGGGGATCGGCCGCAGGAACTCGATCAGCAACCGGGTCGACGTGCGGACCGCGGGGATGCTGCCGAGCAGCAACCCCACGGGCACGGCGACCACGACCGAGAGGCCGACGGCGATCAGCCAGGCGAGCACGGTCGCGATCAGGTCGCGCAGGAACTCCTGCGTGCCGAGCAACTCGACCATCCGGGCCGCCACCGAGGTCGGCGGCGGCAGGAACTCGGCTTCGACAAGGCCGAGCCGGACGGCTCCTTCCCAGATGAGGAAGAAGCCGACCAGCCCGATCAGGTTACGAACGAACGGTCTCAACGCGTCAGGTGAGCGGCGCGGTCGGGACCATCATCTTCTTGACGTCCAGCGTGGTGTTGATGACCTTGAACTCGAGCATCAGGTCCGGCACCCGCTGGATGCGCGTGGCGTCCAGCTTCGACTGGAACGTCAGCAGGGTGGCCATCTTCGCGGTGTCCTCGTCCACGCCGGAGAACTGGACGAGCATCGGCTCGACCTTGCTGCGGTCCGACAGCGCCAGGTCGGTGCCGCGCTGCATGGCGCGCTGGAAGGCGGACACGGTGTTCGGGTTGGCCTTCGTGTAGTTCCCGGTGGAAGCCCACCCGGCGACCGGCATGTCGGCGGTCGGGCCGACGGCCGTGTCGAAGATCGGCTGCGCGCCGGCCTTCTTCATCGAGTCCTGGATGAAGGGCTCGGTCACGAACGCGGCGTCGACGTCACCGGCCTTGAGCACGGCAGCGGTCTGCGGGAACGGCGTCGGGACCCACTTGATCTTGTTGTAGTCGACTCCATTAGTCTTCAGCGTGGACATGGTCAAGAGGGTTGACACGCTGCCCGGACCGGTCACGGCGATCTTCTTGCCTGCCATGTCCTTGACGGTCTTCACCGTAGAGTTCGGCGTGGCGACGACGATGCAGCTACCCGGACCGGCGGAGGCGGCGTCGGCCACAAGCTTGATGCCGCCCTCGCTCTGCGCGGCCTTCTGGCTCTCCGCGAGGAAGAAGGGCGTGTAGCTGGAGTAGGCGATGTCGACATCGCCGGCGATCAGCTTGTTGGCGGACTCGTCGCTGCTCTTGGAGTCGACGAACTTGACGTCGAGGCCCTCGTCCTTGAAGTAGCCCTCTTTCATCGCCAGGTGGAACGGCGCGAGGTCGGTCGTCTTCATGATGGAGACGGTGATCTTGGACTGTTCCAGCTTGCCGTTGCCGCCCGAAGACGAGTCGGTTCCCTCATCTGACCCGCCGAGCAGGCTGCAGCCGGTCAGTGTCGACGCCAGCGCTAACGCTGCCGCGACGGCGGGAACACGGGTGCGGATGCCGCGCCCGATGACGCTCTTAGGCATTGGAGCCTCTCTCTATTCACAAGTGACATGTTGTGGTGCCCCCGCACCGGTACGTCACTCTAGAGAGTGCGTCATTTCGTTACAATGAGTGTCGTGGATCTGACGTTCGAGTGATGAACCTCGCCTCAGCTGCGATGTTCAGGTGGTGACCTAGCAACGTTGCTACTTGAGGTAGATCGTCTGCTACAGAGCGTGCAATTTTCCGCCGGTAGCGGTGCTTGATCCGGCAAACTTTCCCAACTGCAATGTTGCTGAATCGTGATAATTCTGGTCTGGTTTTTGGGTCGTAGCTGATCAGGCGGGACATTCGGGTGTCGCTTGTCACGCTCATCGGGTGCCTGAGGGGGTCGTCCGTGCGGCTTTCGGCCTACGGACCGACCGGTTGCCGGAGCGGATGGAGCGTGGCCGTGAGGTGGTCGAGCAAGCGCTGGTCGTCGCTGTCGGTCGACGCGTAACCGAAGTAGCCGTCCGGGCGGATGAGCGCGACGCCGTGCTCGCCGATGCCGTAGCCGCGGGCGATCGCGCCTTCGGGATCCACGATGCCGGACTCCGCCCCCGTCACGGGCACGACCGTCCCGAGTGGACCGATGGCGGTGCGCAGCCGGACGTGGGCGGCCGGGTTCGGGTCGGTGGTCAGCAGCAGGTACCCGGGACGGCGCAGCAGATCGCCCAGCCACAGCTCGGCGCCGTCGGCGCTACGCAGGCCCGCGACGTCGGGGGCGTGGTCGCCGGGGGTGCGCGTGCGCCGTGGCCGGTGTCGCCGCCGACGATGGGGCTGTGCCGGTAGGCGATGTTCGTCTCGGCGAAGCCGGTCATCAGCTTGTGCCCGAGGGCGGGCACGTGGCCGAGCACGAATAGGCCGATCTCGCGCAGCGCCCCGGCGCCGGGCGCGGTCATCGCGTTGGTCATCCGGTTCGTCTGCTTCACCACGCTCGCGCCGACCGGGTGGCGCTCGGCGTGGTAGGAGTCCAGCAGCGCCGGCTCGGCCCGGCCGGTGGTGACCAGCGCGAGCTTCCACGCGAGGTTGACCGCGTCCTGGTTGCCGGTGTTCATGCCCTGGCCGCCCGCCGGGCTGTGGATGTGCGCGGCGTCGCCGGCCAGCAGCACGCGGTCGTGCCGGTAGCGCGGCACCTGCCCGTGGTGGATCTCGAAGTAGGTCAGCCAGTTCGCGTCACCGACCTGCCACCGGCCGCCCATCCGCTCGTCGACGAGCCGCTGCGTCAGCGCCACACTCGGCGCTTCGCCCGATTCGTCGACCTGGAACAAGAAGCGCCTGCGCGCGCCGGGCAGCGGGAGCGCCCCACCGATGCCGTCCGGGTGCGCGAACATCCGGATCGTGTCCGTCGATAGCTCCGTCTTGGCGGCGACGTCCGCGAACAGGAAGTGTTGTCCCCGGAACACGCCCTCGATCCGGCTGCCGACTCCCGCGCGAACCGCTCCACGGCGATGCCGAACTCGCCGGCCAGCTCCGCCAGGATCGCTTCGACCTCGGGCTGGGGCAGGTTCAGCACCCGCGGGTACCGCTAGTCCACGTGGTCGGTCTCGAGCCGCACCCGCCGTGCCGGGTCCCGCCGGGTGAACACCTCCAGCGCCGTCTGCGCGACGGCGCGTGCCTCGACGCGGTCCAGCACGCCCATCGCCGCCAGGTGCTCCTGCGTCCGTGGGTGGACCACGACCGCGCGGGACTGTTCGGTCGGCTCCGGCAGGCTGTCGATCACCCGGACCGCGGCGCCCTGCCTCGCCAGCTCGCACGCCGCCACCAGGCCGACGGGTCCGGCGCCCACCAGGAGCACGCCCTGGTGTTCGCTCATCGCCCGCTCGCTCCCCTTCGCAGACGAACTCACGATGCGCTTGCGGGAACGTGACCGTCAACCCGTGCTGCCGGGCGTGCCAGCAGCACGGGTCGGGCTCAGCCGCAGCGCCAGACCACCGGGGTCTCGAAGAAGCCCGGGCCGGTCTCGGGGTAGGCGAACCCGACGACGATGGCCGTCGAGCCGATGACGTTCAGGTCGATCG
>Ga0164241_10004784_pt1 | contig 12955 bp, 8 predicted proteins | sample OricomyardsoilBY_FD_108780 | JGI IMG/M metagenome (GOLD analysis project Ga0164241, IMG submission 108780) | Backyard soil microbial communities from Emeryville, California, USA - Original compost - Back yard soil (BY) | ecosystem: Environmental > Terrestrial > Soil > Unclassified | place: USA...
AAATTTTTTAACCACCAACGAAGCGGTATGTTTGGCTACATAGGACGGTTCCAGGGCGTAGGGATAATTTAAAAAATCGCGCTTCGTGTCTATATAAGAATAGGATATCCAGTAGTCCACATTTTTAATTGTCTTTTTATCGCGCCAAAAAAATTCAATTCCTTTGGCATCGCCGAAGCCACTATTATCAATTGCTTTAAACGTTTCATTATTAGCATTGGTTGTTTTTACAAGATCGTTATACTTCTTATAATATATTTCTGTGCGAAATGTTCTCTGGCTGGTGATCTTTTGGTATTGGGCAATATAATGGGTTGCTTTTTGGAAATGCAATGCATTTATCGAAGGCAAATAGGTGTTGCTGGGGTCCTGGTAAAAAGTTCCGTATGCCAGGGATGCCTGGCTTTTGTCATGAAATTTGTACGCAAATGATAATCGGGGCGCGATATCTGATTTATCCAACAATTGAGAATGTTCTGCGCGCACACCTAATCTTGCAGCAATATTGTTGCTAAGATAAATGTCTGTCTCAGCAAATGCAGCTATAATATTCTCATTTATTTTTTCCGGATTGCTGATTCCATTATACTGATGATAAGTGATGTTTTGAGTCGTATTATTGTTCTCGCCGCCAAATCGAATTGCACTCAGATTTTTTATATTTTTTTCAAAAACCAATTTTGTATTGACATACCGCCCATTGTTGTTGAGATCAAAATTTTTATAAGCATAAAGAGGGTTGTCAGTTATCTCCTGTTTTTGATTATCCTGATTCTGCAATTCATTCCGGATGCTATCTTTGTTGGTGCTATAGGAAGCACCTACGTTTACCTTCCATCCTTTTCCAAGATATTCTTTCCAAGAAAGATTATGGTACATGTTGAAATTTCTTAACCCGAATGCATCTTTCATGATTAGCGAATCTATATCCTGCCTTCTGTATCCTACATTAGTAGTACTGAAATATCCATAATATTTCAACATGCCGGTGGTTGAGGTTTTAATTCTGAAATTGGCATCGCCTTCCTGCACCACGGGTACTTTAAAATAATCGAACTTTTGATTGATTAAGTTATATGCCAAAGAAAGGTCTGTGTAACCATAAGTAACTCCCCATGACGATTTCTTATTTTTTGAAAGCTTTTGAATTCCTGCATTCGCTCCGAGATAAGATACGCCGACATCGGCGGATGTTTTATCCGGCAGGTCTATTGACTGCAATAAAAGAACGGAAGAAAGCGCCTGTCCATATAATGCGGAGTATCCTCCTGAACTAAAAATGGTTCCTTTAAAAAGGAATGGATTGAATCGTCCGCGCGTTGCCTGCCCGGGTTCGCTACTGTAATAAAAATTATTAACCAGTGAACCGTCAATATAATATTTTGTTTCGTCCGCAGTGCCGCCTCTGACAAACAATCCGTCGGTTTCACCAACTTGCTGCGTTCCGGGTAAGGTTTTTAAGGCTGAAGTGATATCACCGTTGGCGCTTGCAGTCGTTACAATATCAATCGGGTTTAAAACAGTTGCGCGTTTTGCATCGCTGGCCTCAAAAGTACCTGCACTTATGACCACCGCTTTCAGTTCGGTAATCGATTCTTTCAGTTCTATGTTTAAAATGATTGGCGTTCCGTCGATATTAATTTTTTCCTCAAACGGCTTGTACCCTGTTGATGTCGCTGTTAAAATCTGTTGCCCATTTTCGTTTGCAATAAATGAATAATTTCCTGACAAATCGGTGGTGGCCCCATCATATGAATCTTTTATGCTAATGCTGACTCCTGCAAGAGGTTTTTTCTTAATATCTATCGCCTTGCCACTTATCCTTATTTGCGCTATTCCGTAAGCAGTTATTAAGAGAAAAGGGAAAAATGCGAATTTGTACATTTTTATAAATTTATCACAAAAATAAAGTAGTTTATTTTATAAACAAAATTTTTTAAAAATTTATTTTAAAACATTTCACAGGCATATTTTTATATTCAACTTAATGGTAATCAATATATAATGAATTAGTTATTCCGGATAATTGGGTATCTGTGACCCTATAAAAATTATTAACATCGGAGAAAATTAATTTGTTTATCTCCCTGCAATTTGTAATTTAGCAATAGAATTTAATGGGTTAGTAAGTACAAAGAGCTGGTAGCAATACCAGCTCTTTTACTTTTTAATTACGAATCGATTTTTTAGACTGAAAAAAATCGATTAAGACTTTTTCGTTTTAGCGACTGTGTCTATCTCGCTCATTATCCAAATTTTTATGCTTCACATGACAATCATTGATTAATTTCATGCGATCATATCAGGGTGTTTAATACAAAGAAAATTTTTGACAATGAGTAAAACGAGGACTGCTTTTTTCTGTAGCAACTGCGGACATGAAAGCGCCAAGTGGGTAGGTAAGTGCCCTTCATGCAGTGAGTGGAATACGTTTGTAGAAGAAGTAATCGTAAAGGGAGATGAAAAGCAATTAACTGACTGGAAACAATTTTCAGGAATCAGCGGCGGCCTGAGAACAATTTCATTGCAGGACGTAGCAAGCGGAGAAGAAAAAAGAATTATTACTGCTGATGCAGAATTGAATCGTGTGCTTGGTGGTGGTATTGTTTTAGGAAGTATTGTGTTGATAGCTGGCGAGCCCGGCATTGGAAAGTCAACCCTTTTTTTGCAAGCGTCGTTACAGTTAAAGAATATTGTGACCTTATACATCAGCGGTGAGGAAAGTGAGCAACAAATAAAAATGCGCGCAGACAGGCTAAAAGTTACCAATGAAAAGTTTTTCCTTCTTACAGAAACCAACACTCAATCTATTTTTAAGGAGATAAAAAAGCTAAAGCCACAGTTAGTAATAGTCGATTCTGTGCAAACCCTGCAATCGCCGTACATAGAATCTGCTCCTGGTAGTATATCCCAGATTAGGGAAAGCGCGTCGGAATTTCAACGCTTTGCAAAGGAAACCAACATTCCGGTTTTCCTTATCGGTCATATCACCAAAGAAGGAAGCATCGCAGGGCCGAAGATTCTTGAACACATGGTGGACACCGTTTTACAATTTGAAGGCGACCGTCATTACGCGTATCGTATTTTGCGCACCCTGAAAAACCGTTTTGGTTCCACCTCTGAATTGGGAATTTTTGAAATGACTGGCGAAGGAATGAAAGAAGTTTCTAATCCTTCGGAAATTTTGATCACTCAAAAGGAAGAACAATTAAGCGGCGTTGCTATCGCAGCCACGATGGAGGGAATACGTCCATTATTAATAGAGGTTCAGGCTTTGGTTACACAAAGTGTGTATGGTACTCCCCAGAGAACCAATACGGGTTTTGATTTAAGAAGATTGCAATTGTTGCTTGCAGTATTAGAAAAGCGTGGTGGTTTTCATTTCGGGGTGAAAGATGTTTTTATCAATATTGCCGGTGGGCTGAAGGTGGAAGACCCTTCCATTGACCTTGCTGTTCTAAGTGCATTGCTTTCATCTTATGAAGATGTACCGTTGCCCATGCATATTTGTTTTGCCGGCGAGGTCGGTTTGAGTGGGGAGATAAGAGCGGTGAACCGGATAGAACAACGAATAGCTGAAGCACAAAAATTAGGGTTTGAAAAAATAATTGTGAGTAAATACAACACCAAAGGTTTAGGAAAAAATAAATTCAGCATAGAGGTAGTGCCATTGGGCAAAGTGGAGGAACTGTATCAGTATTTGTTTTGAGGAAAAATCAATATTTTGTTTCTCTTTACGCTGTTTTTTTTGATAACTTTCTTTATAAATTGTTTGAGTATGAAAAAATCATTTCTATTTTTTTTGCTTCTCGTGTTGATTGCAACTGGTTATGCGCAAAATAATCCTGACAGCTATACCGATGGAAAATACATAGAAGTAAATGGAGCAAAATTATATGTGGTATTAGTTGGTCATGGTGACCCGATAATAGTCATTCCGGGAGGGCCGGGTGGCGCTCATCCCGGTTACCGGGTATTTGATACGTTGGCAAAAGATAATGAGATCATTTACTACGATGCGTTCGGAAGAGGAAAAAGTGATACTGCCAAAGATGTAAAAGAATACACATTGGCCAGGGATATTGAAGACGTGGAAGGATTGAGAAAAGCGCTGCATTTTGAAAAATTAAATGTTCTTGGTCATTCTTATGGCGGCTTAGTAGCACAAGGTTATGCACTAAAATATCCGGAACACGTAAGTCATTTGATTCTGGCTAATACTTTTCACAGCTATCTCATGTGGCAGGCAAATGATGACAATAGTAATCATGAAATAAAAACCAATTATCCTGAAGTGTGGGATTCACTAATGATAATTCGCGAAGCAGGAGCCGTGTCAAGTGATCCGGAACATCAGAGATTATATGGCGAAGTTCCTTACGGATTCTTATATGGCTATAATCCCGATAATTTTTTAAACCGCGGCCGCAAGCCTTATCCCAATTCTTTCAATTCAAAGTTATATTATCAGATGGTGGGCCGGGATGGTGATTTTATTGTGGGAAATGACATTGGAAGCTTTGATTACCGAAAAGAATTGAAAAATTTAAAAATGCCGGTGCTAATATATGGAGGAAGATATGATCGCGTAGCTGTACCTGTGATGATGGAGAAATATAAAGAATACTGCCCGCAGGCTAAATTTGTAATGTTTGAAAGATCAGGACATAATCCGCAGATAGAACAACCTGATGAGCTTTTTCCATTAATTGAGAATTTTTTACATCCTTAGTAGCGTGAGTGGTGAGTGGCGAGAATGAGGAGTGGTGAGTTATATGTGATCAGTCATAAAGAGTAACTCATAACTCATACCTGATGCCCATAATTGATCCCCGCTATCTAAAACATGGCATCCATATTGTGTTAGTTAAACGCATATTATTTATAATAAAAACAAAAAATACATCATGGCAAAAGCTTCAAGAACAAAAGACAATTTAAACACAGGAATATCAAACGCGAACAGTAAAAAAGTAGCAGACGCGTTGAACCAGGTACTGGCAGATGAATTTGTGCTTTACACAAAAACATTAAAATTCCATTGGAATATTGAGGGGCGCGATTTTCACGCGTTGCATTTATTCCTCGATGATCAATATAATCAGCTTCAAACGATCATAGATTCGGTAGCAGAACGCGTACGAAAAGTGGGTCACTTTGCTATTGGCAGCATGAAAGAATTTCTTTCGGAAACAACCTTAAAGGAACATGCAGCTACGGCGTCAGTTGCCGAAGCGATGTTAGCCGAGTTAGTGGCTGATCATGATGCGATTATCCGGAAGACACGCACCTTGATAGACGATTTCGATAAAAAATTTGATGATAAGGGAAGTTCGGATTTTATCACCGGCATTATGAAAGAGCACGAAAAGATGGCGTGGATGCTTAGAGCCAGCGTGCCTAATGCGGGATAGTTTCTGAGTTTTTTTTCGTTTTTGAATCATTTAAAACCTTCCTGATAATAAAAGTCTGGAAGGTTTTTTTATAGCAAATCAACAAATAATTAAAATTTGTGTTTATTATCTTGCCCCCCGCTGTCGATTTCATTTTCCGAAATAACTTCCGGATTCTATTTTTTTTGTAATACTTTCCCGAAATTAGCTTGCCTGGGTTCTCACAGGCATTATTTACTTATTTGCACGAATTATTTTAAACATGGCTGTCACAATCACCATAATCATTTTTATTTTAGGATACCTCGCAATTGCTTTTGAACATCCGCTTCATCTTAATAAAGCTGCTTCTGCATTAATCACGGGTGTTTTGTGTTGGACTATTTATGTGGCACAAACAGGCTCGCCACACGCGGTCAGTGAAAACCTGGTGGATCATCTGGGCGACATATCGTCAATTCTCTTTTTCCTGATGGGGGCCATGACCATTGTTGAATTGATTGATTCGCACGGAGGATTTAAAATTTTAACTTCAAAAATAACCACTACAAGCAAACCCAAGCTTTTATTAATAATTACATTTCTCACATTTTTTCTTTCGGCACTTCTGGATAATTTAACTACGGCCATCGTAATGACTTCGTTATGTTCAAGGTTGTTGAGAGGCAAAGAAGAGAGATTGTGGTTTGCAGGAATGGTTATAATTGCCGCTAATGCCGGAGGGGCGTGGTCGCCATTGGGCGATGTAACCACGACCATGCTTTGGATTGGCGGGCAAATATCTGCGCTTAATATCATGAAGACATTAATCCTGCCAAGCCTGGCCGTGGTTACCATCCCTGCATTAATGCTGATTATCCGTTTCAGAGGCCAGACATTTAGCAGGGTGCAACAAAATGAGACAAGCACGGCCAAAGAAAAAAGAGATGGAAAAATTATTTTGTACCTGGGCATAGGCCTTTTAATTTTTGTTCCTGTTTTTAAAACAATTACTCATCTACCGCCTTTTATGGGTATGTTGCTGGCCTTAGGCATGATATGGGTTGCGATTGCAGTTCTACATAAAAAGAAGCCCGAGGAAGTGGTACGGCAATACAGCGTAGCACATGCTTTGCAGCGAATAGATACACAGAGCATTCTTTTTTTCCTGGGAATATTACTCGCTGTTACTGCCTTACAATCTTTTGGAATACTCACTTCGTTGGCAACATTCCTCAGTAGCACACTCAAAAACAATTATCTGATAGGCACCGCATTGGGCTTGCTTTCTGCCCTGGTGGATAATGTGCCGTTGGTTGCTGCATCGCAGGGCATGTATCATTTATCAGATTTTCCAATGGATCACCCATTTTGGGAATTTCTTGCATTGACCACGGGAACCGGAGGTAGCGCCATCATTATAGGATCCGCTGCAGGTGTGGCAGTGATGGGTATCGAGCACGTTGACTTTATGTGGTATTTAAAGAAAATAAGTTGGCTCGCACTGATTGGTTTTACAGCGGGGATATTGGTATTTCTGGTCCAATTGTAATTTCAATCCTGGTTTTTTTCCGGACTCAAGTAAATAAGAATTTTTATTATTTGTTTGCTATGATTTAGCAAATGAATACTTGTTCTATTAAATGCAGTGGGGCAAGAAGCGGGCAGTTTAAAAGTGGAGATCTAAAAATTGCTTCTGTCGGAGATGAAAAAATTCTTTTAGTGGCTGTAAATTATAGTAAATAAGCGCGTTTTCAGTTTATTAAAAGGTTGTCAAACTTTAGAAAGTTTGACAACCTTGAGGAATGGGTTTAAAAAAGTAAACGTCACGTCTCTCGAAGTACAATACAGAATTATTTTAACCTGTAAAGTACTCCCACTCTGAAATACCTGGAAAAAGAATACAGCGGTGTTCCTCCTATGGCAACTAAATGACCCTTATAAAATCCCCAGGAATAGCCGAGGTATAAACCCCATTTTTTATAACCTAATTCTGTTTGTAATCTTGCTCTCACTTCAAAGGGATCGTAACCAGCAGTGGCATGTGATTTTTGGTCCACATAGACTGCTTCGCCGTTTGAAGTTATAATTGCCATGCCCTGTTGATGAACTGGAGAAATACCGATGGCGATATCAGGGCCGACCATCATATCCCAATAAAATTTTTGTAAATTAAATCTATATGCAATAAAAGGAGAAACAGAGAGGAACTTATTTTCTAAGGTACAATGGCCTTGTGCTTCACGAAAATTATCAGAATAAGAAGGTCCAAAAACCCAGTTAATATTTTTTTTACTTTGTACTGATTCAAATTCTAGTCCACTTCCCCACATGATTTTGCTTTTTGTTACTTTTTTTAATTCGAAAGATAGTTGGTAACTATAACCATTTTTGTCGCCATAGGGATTGTTCGCATAATTTGAATTCGATTCACTGCTCAGAACGATAGTGGAATAATACGGTTCTTTTGCATTGGCAGTTTTATAGTGAAATAAACCCGTACCTCCCATTAAACTAAATTCTGTATGCTGCGCAATGATAGAATTACTTTGTAATAAGAAAAGTCCGGCTACTAAAAAATCATATAAAAGAATTCTTTTTTTCATAGCGGATGAATATTATTATCGAGTTCATTATAATACTGATAATCCTCTCCTTGATCAGTTGTTATTGTCCAGTTATTAAAGGCAAACCAGCCATTAAAAGATCCCTGCCACCCCCAATTCATATAAAAATCTAAAGTGCTGTATTCTTCAAAAGTGCCATTCATACAAAATTCAAAGGTGGTTGAAGAAGTTCCTCCGCATACCCAGGTATGTCCGTCACCCTCAGGATAATTCCACGTACTGTTCTTGCCAGGATAACCAGACAGGATTGCCGGTCTTTCATACATAATATCGGTTTGGATTTTATTATAGTCATATCCATCATAGCTTTTATCGTAATCGGCGGAGCTGTATCCAAAATAGGTACTTTTAAAGCCATCAGCTATCCGTTCTGCTGTAGATTCATTTAATAAAATTCCACCAATTGCCCAAGATTCAGATGGAGGATGAGATCCTGCGCAATCATATATCATTCCTACGCTTGTACCAGCATCAACCATTAATCGTTGAACATCACTATTTCCTGAATTCGCTGGCATAGAAGCATAATTGTATGTTCCAACGGGTGACTCCCAATACCTGATAACCTGTGCCATAGCAGTAGCAACACAGCCTGTTGGGGCATGTCCGTTTCCTGTTATAGAGCATCCTTCATAAGGGCATAACTCATTAAAAGTTTCACCCTGTGCCCATTCTACAGGAAGTAAAGGCCCTGTTGTGTAGGTGGTAGTGTTAGAGTAATCAGGGTCGGATTGACAAGGATTATCTGGTGGTGGCGGTGCTATTATGTTGGGTGAAGCACTACTATCAGAAGGATGAGAACCTGAGCGACTATAATTAGAATTTTTCTCTTGGTTTCTTCTGTAATAGGTACTCCATGCAGCCTTAGCCATATTGGTATTATCATAAAGGCCTTTTCTTACGATTTCAATATTTTGTATCGTTTTATTTAACCACATTACAGCACCTCCAGGAGCATCTCCTTCTTTGAACCTGCCTTTTTCAATAAATGCTAATACAGGTTTTATCTGATAATCAGCAGACACAAATAAATAACCTTCATTTTTGATAAAATCAAAAATATATATAGCAGGCTTTCCCATATGATCCTTTATGGTATGTTCGGCTATTATCTGATTATGCCCATTTAATTTACTTCTAAAGTTGGAATGATTATGCGGATTTGAAGTGTTAAAGAAAATATTCGGATTGAAGTTTATGGCAATTTTACGGGCCACGCTATCGGGGACTAATTTAATATTTCTTTCTAATAAGAAATTTTGATTTGGAATAATAAGTTGGTTTTTTTGACATCCATTAAGAATGGAAACATAAACTGTTAAAATAATTTCGGCAAATTTAAAAATATATTTTCTCATGACTGTATGTTTTGATGATTTGGAAAAAGAAAAGAAATTTTAAGTTATCTATAGCAAACAATACAGGAGGAGATTCATCTGTTTCTGATAAATTTATTGGGGGGGGGGTAATATCTTCTACTATTATTTAATAACATGGAAATTTTTAAAGAGGTTCCTTTAAGGGCAAATTAAACAAAAAACAAGAAAATAACAAAGCATGGTGTTAAATAAATTTATTGATACTAAAGTTTTGAAACGCCCATTTTTTCTGATCTGATTTTTATAAGTGAAATTATGAAAAACATTTTCTTTGACCATTACAGGCTTTGTCTCAAATTCTTTTTGGTTAATATTTTTTTGAATAAAAAAGGCCTTAAATCAAAATTTGGGTTATTTATTGGTTTACTACTGAAATGGTATTTGCAATTAAATGTTTGCCTGCCTTTCGAAATATTGGTAACCCTTTCTGTACACTCTTGAATTTACCAAATATGAAATTCTGATTCTTCGCGCGTTGGTTTTCAGATTTTGTTTTCTTCTCCCGTTCATCTAATTTTGCATGTCAATCGGGCGGATTTGTTTATTGTTCGGCCCGGTAAATTGATGAAGAAGTTGATTCAATTTTAACGGAACTAATAAACGAAACCATTCTGCATTATTCTACAGGATCAAAAATTTCGTTTAACAATCTTTTATTGTTTCAGCTTTTTAAAGAGAATTCTTTTTTAAAATATCAGATGTTAAATGAGCACGTATGCTTGAAAGTAAATTAACAAAGGCATTCAACGAGTTCTTCGAAGGCGAGAAAGGAGGAATACTTCTTATTGTATGTACGCTTATTTCACTTTTGATTGCCAACTCTTCTCTTAATGACAGCTATTCTGGTTTTTGGCATTATTACCTGGGCGGCCTAAGCATTGAGCATTGGGTAAACGATGGATTAATGGCCATCTTTTTTTTCGTAATCGGGTTAGAATTAAAAAGAGAAATTTTAGTCGGCGAACTTTCTGATAAAAAAAGCGCGATGCTGCCTGTATTTGCTGCTATTGGCGGCATGCTGGTTCCGGCGGGTATTTATATTTATTTGAATTATGGAACAGCTACGCAATCTGGATTTGGCATTCCTATGGCCACAGATATTGCCTTTGCCATCGGTATCCTTTCTTTATTAGGAAATCGTGTTTCACCTTCTTTGAAAATTTTATTGACAGCCATTGCCGTGATAGATGACCTCGGCGCTATTTTGATTATTGCTATATTTTACACTACTTCTTTATCACTCCTTAATTTATTATTCGTTCTGATAATTTTGGGCATTCTTTTTTTCCTGAACCGGCTTAAAATTAATTACCTTATTATTTATATCATTGGTGGAATAGCAATGTGGTATTTCATGCTTCATTCCGGAGTCCATTCTACACTGGCCGGAATCTTATTGGCGTTTGTAATTCCGTTTGGCAACGGAGAAAAGCAATCTTTTGCTATTCGGATAGAGCATTGGCTTCACAAGCCGGTATCGTTGATTATTCTTCCAGTTTTTGCTTTGGCCAATACGGCGATTGTATTTGCCGAAGGCTGGGATACCGGGTTATCTACACATGCAAGTGCCGGTATTCTTGCCGGATTGGTAATTGGGAAACCGCTGGGCGTTTTCTTATTTAGTTTTATCGCGGTTTCTGTAGGAGTAACCACTTTGCCGGCTGATTTAAAATGGAAACATGTTTTAGGAATTGGGTTTTTAGCAGGTATTGGCTTTACGATGTCGATTTTTATAACGTTATTGGCATACCAGGATGCAACTTTAATAACTGAAACCAAAATTTCGGTATTGTTGGCTTCGCTTACATCGGGTGTTTTAGGATTTGTATGGCTTCGGCACACATTAAAAAGCAACGGTAATTCAATTAACGGACAATTAGAACGAGCAGAACAAAAACAATTTTAAATAAATGGAAAAAACAATTCAACAATGCCTCGATGAACGCATCTTAATTATTGATGGCGCTATGGGCACAATGATTCAGCAATACAAGCTGGAAGAAAATGATTATCGTGGCGAACGATTCAAGGACTGGCATAAAGATGTAAAAGGAAATAATGATTTGCTGAGCATTACTCAGCCCCAAATTATACAAGCTATTCATAAAGCTTACCTGGAAGCGGGCGCTGATATTATTGAAACCAATACCTTCAGTAGCACTTCCATAGCCCAGGCAGATTATGATATGCAGTCACTGGCGTATGAATTAAATGTTGCGGCTGCGCAATGTGCGCGTAAAGCGGTAGATGAATTTTTATCTTCCCCCCTCTCCACCAGTGGAGAGAGGTCGGGGGTGAGGAAATTTGTTGCAGGCGCAATAGGCCCTCTAAACAAAACATTAAGTCTGTCACCCGATGTAAATAATCCTGGCTTTCGATCCGTAACTTTTGATGAAGTATCAACTGCGTATTACGAACAGATCAAAGGACTCGTGGATGGCGGCGTAGATTTGCTTTTGATAGAAACTATATTTGATACACTCAATGCAAAAGCCGCGATTTATGCGATCAAAAAATATTTTCGGGAAAATCCTCTTCAGAGGGATGGTTTGATCCCTCCTTTGAGGGGCGGGGGGGCTGAACTTCCAATAATGATCAGCGGAACGATAACTGATGCAAGCGGACGGACATTGAGCGGACAAACACTGGAAGCATTTTATATTTCAGTTTCCCATGCCAATCCTTTAAGTGTGGGTTTAAATTGTGCGCTGGGCGCCAAAGAAATGAGGTCTCATATTGAAGAGTTGAGCGAAATAGCAAGCTGTTATACTTCTGCTTATCCCAATGCCGGATTGCCCAATGCTTTTGGAGAATATGATGAACAGCCTGATGAAACAGCACATATTATTGAAGATTGGGCTAAAGAAGGTTTTGTAAATATTGTGGGCGGATGTTGCGGCACAACACCGGAACATATTAAACACATCGCGGAGCAAGTGAAGAAATTTGAGGCCAGGAAATTACCGGTGATGGAGGAAGCGTAGGGACAGGTCGCGACCTGTCCCTACTACTTGAAGTCGCAATTTGTGACTTCAAGATTGATTTCAAAAAATAGAATTTGATATTCCAAATTGGTATATCAAATTAGGCTGGAAAATATTTTTTGTTCGATATCGCGAATTGCGATTTCAACATTTTGGGGAAACGATTCTCTAAGGTCACAAATTGTGACCTTAGAGAAAGAGAGAGTTGAATTCAGAGAACAGATAATTTTTTTGAAATCACAATTTGTGATTTCAAGATTATATAAATAATTCAATTTAAAGTGTAAAAAAATGCCTAAGGATGCTTTTTCAATTATAAAAATTCAGGAAGAAACCATTCTCGAAAAAATTTATTTAATAAGAGGCCAGAAAGTAATGTTGGACAGGGATTTAGCGGAAATGTATGGAGTAGAAGTAAAAAGATTAAATGAGGCCGTAAAAAGGAATGCAACAAGATTTCCTGAAGATTTTATGTTTCAGCTCGCACAAAATGAGTGGCGAAACTTGAAGTCGCAATTTGCGACTTCAAGTTGGGGCGGAGCCCGAAAAACACCTTATGCCTTTACCGAACAAGGCGTTGCCATGTTATCCAG
>Ga0164241_10004785_pt1 | contig 12954 bp, 9 predicted proteins | sample OricomyardsoilBY_FD_108780 | JGI IMG/M metagenome (GOLD analysis project Ga0164241, IMG submission 108780) | Backyard soil microbial communities from Emeryville, California, USA - Original compost - Back yard soil (BY) | ecosystem: Environmental > Terrestrial > Soil > Unclassified | place: USA...
CGACCGACGGTGGCACCGTGGGTGCAGCGGACATCGTCGGCCAGGATCTCCAGCCATGGTCGCGAGTCAGCCTCGGCCTGACGGGTCAGCAGGAGCGTGTGGTTGGCCTGGTCGGCCGAGGTGTCGACCGAATCCGGCCTCACGATCACCTGGCCGGTGAACGAACCTCGGGCCCGGTCGTCGATGACTCCCTTGAAGCGCTGTCGGCTGGTGGTGTGGGAGGCGACGTGGTCGATCGTGACCATGTGGTCGTGGTGGTCGTTCCCGGCCGGGAGGTAGAGGCCGTCGACGTCTATCTGTACACCGTCGCCGACGGCGGTCACGTCGAGGGCGACCCTCGACGTCGACGCCCCGAGGCTGAACGACGAGGCGTGGAAGCGGGCCCCACGGCCGACGCCGACCAGCACATGGCCCACGTGCGCGGCCGAACCGGTCTCGCTCTGCACGCGGTGGTAGTCCACGGCGGCGTCGGCTCCGACGTCGATCACCGTGGAGGCGTTGGTCAGAGCGGCTCCGGCGAAGCCGACGTAGGACTCGATCACGGTGACCTTCGCGCCCGCCGCGGCCTGGACCACGGTGTTGGGGTGGGTGACCATCGGCTTGTCCAGGTCCGGGGCCGACACGTGAACGATGTGCACCGGGGCACCCGCGTCCACGTCCTTCGAGATTCGAATCGAGGCGCCGTCGTCTCCCGCCAGCCAGCTGAGGGCGAGAAAGCCGTCGTTGCGCTCCAGGCCTGAGGCCGTGGGTGGGTCCTCGAAAGCCGTACCGTTGCTGAACGTCTCGACCACGACTCCGGTACCGGCGGTGAGCCGGGATGATCCGGTGGCCAGGATGCCGTTGACGAAAACGAGACGTGGCCCGCCGTGGTCGCCCGCCAACACGTCGATCTGGCCTGAGTCGAGGCTGAGGACATGGCGGCGTGCGGGCTTGGTCTCGACCAGTTCGAGCAGGCTGTCGACCCTGGTGTAGCGCCAGTACTCGTCCCGTCGGGTGGGCATGGCGTTGGAGGACAGCCAGTCGATGGCCGCCAGGCGGGCTTCGCGGCGCCACCCGGACTCGGTCCGGTTGAGCTGGTCGGGCGCGGCCAGGTCCGTCAGCTCCAGCGTGGTCATGGTGTGCCTGCACCGACGGTCTCGGCCGGGCCGTATCCGTCCTGTTCCAACTCGTGAGCCAGCTCGGGTCCACCGGATCTCACGATCCGTCCGTCCCGCAGCACGTGCACGGCGTCGGGGCGGACGTGTTCGAGCAGACGCGGGTAGTGGGTGATCACCAGCATGGACCGTTGCGGGTCGCGCAGGCGCTCGATGCCGTCGGCGACGGCGCGCAGGGCATCGATGTCCAGCCCCGAGTCGGTCTCGTCGAGGATCGCCAACTGAGGTTCGAGCATGGCCATCTGGAGGATCTCGTTGCGCTTCTTCTCACCACCGGAGAATCCGGCGTTGACAGCCCTGCTCAACAAGGCGGGGTCCATGTCGAGCTCGGCCATCTTGACCTTGACCGCGTCGAGGAAGGTGCGGGCGTCGATGGTCTCCTCGCCCCGCGCTTCACGGATGGCGTTCACCGATGTGCGCAGGAAGTACATGTTCCCGACACCGGGGATCTCGGTCGGGTACTGGAACGCCAGGAAGATCCCGGCCACGGCCCGTTCCTCGGGGGTGAGGCCCAGCAGGTCTTCGCCTTGGAACGTCACGGTCCCCGAGACCTCGTAGCCGTCGCGTCCGGCGAGGACGGCGGACAGGGTGGATTTGCCGGCACCGTTGGGACCCATCACGGCGTGAACCTCGCCGGCCCCTATGTCGAGGTCCAGGCCCTTGAGGATCTGGTGGCCGTCGATCGATGCCCTCAGGTTCTCGATGTGCAGCATCAGCCCACCGCCCCCTCGAGGCTCACCCTCATCAGCGCCTGGGCTTCGACCGCGAACTCCATCGGGAGCTGGTCGAAGACGTCGCGGCAGAAGCCGTTGACGATCATGGAAGTTGCCTCCTCTTCGTCGATTCCCCGCTGTCGGCAGTAGAAGAGCTGGTCCTCACCGATCCGCGAGGTCGAGGCTTCGTGCTCGACCTGGGCCGAGTCGTTCTTGACCTCTATGTAGGGGAACGTGTGGGCACCGCACTTCGGGCCGATCAGCAGGGAGTCGCACTGGGTGTGGTTCCGGGCACCTTCGGCCGAACGCAGCATCTTGACCAGGCCCCGGTAGGTGTTCTGCGACCGACCCGTGGAGATCCCCTTGGACAGGATCGTGCTCGTCGTGTTCTTGCCGATGTGGGTCATCTTCGTGCCGGTGTCGGCCTGCTGGAGGTTGTTGGTCACCGCGACCGAATAGAACTCGCCCACCGAGTCGTCCCCCTGGAGGATCACGCTCGGGTACTTCCAGGTGATCGCCGATCCGGTCTCCACCTGGGTCCAGGAGATCTTCGAGCGGGCGCCCTGGCAGCGGCCCCGCTTGGTGACGAAGTTGTAGATGCCGCCCCGGCCCTCCTCGTCGCCCGGGTACCAGTTCTGCACGGTGGAGTACTTGATGCGGGCGTCCGCCATGGCCACCAGTTCGACCACCGCGGCATGGAGCTGGTTCTCGTCACGCATGGGGGCGGTGCAGCCCTCCAGGTAGCTGACCGACGATGACTCCTCGGCCACGATCAGCGTCCGCTCGAACTGGCCGGTGTCGGCGGCGTTGATGCGGAAGTAGGTGGACAGCTCCATGGGGCAGCGCACCCCGGCCGGTATGTAACAGAACGAACCGTCGGAGAAGACCGCGGCGTTGAGGGCGGCGTAGAAGTTGTCGCGGGGTCCGACGACCGAGCCGAGGTGAGCGCGGACCAGGTCGGGGTGGTTGCGGACAGCTTCAGAGAACGAGCAGAAGATCACCCCGGCTTCGGCCAGCTGGCTCTGGAACGTCGTGGCGACCGAGACGGAGTCGACGATGGCGTCCACCGCAACGCCCGACAGCCGCTCCTGCTCACGAAGTGAGATCCCCAGCTTGTCGAACATCTCCCGCACGTCGGGATCGATGTCGTCGAGGCTCTCCGGGGCTGGGCCCTTGGGCTTGGGCGCGGCCCAGTAGTGCATGTCCTGGTAGTCGATGGGCTCGATCTTCAGCCGGGGCCAGGTCGGCTCCTCGAGCGTGATGAAGTGGCGGTAGGCGGAAAGTCGCCACTCCAGCAGCCACTCGGGCTCGTCCTTGCGGGCCGAGATGAACCGGATGATGTCCTCGTTGAGGCCCTTGGGAGCGACCTCGGTTTCGAAGTCGCTGTGGAACCCGTACGCGTACTCTCGCTGTATGAGCTCCTGGACTGCCTCGTTCATGAACCCGGCCTCCTCGACGTGTGGAACCAATATATCTAGCAATCAATAGAAAAAGAACCGGAGCGGCGACGGCTGGCTCGGAATCCCATCGTCGGTCAAGCGGCCACGGGTGACACAATCGCCACCCATGGCCAACGTTCTAGATCACCTGGACGAGGCGATGATCGATTGGATCGGTGCCCAGCACGTCTTTTTCGTGGCGTCGGCTCCGACCGAGGGCGGCCACGTCAACCTCTCACCCAAGGGGCACGACTGTCTGAGGGTCCTCTCACCGCTGTCGGTCGCCTACCTCGACCTCACCGGGAGCGGGGCCGAGACGATCGCCCACCTGGGAGACAACGGCCGCCTCACCATCATGTTCTGTGCCTTCGAGGGACCGCCGCGGATCCTGCGCCTGTTCGGCGCCGGGTCCGTCCACCTCCGCGGCTCGGACCGATTCAACGAGATGGCCGGAACCTTCTCCGACATCCCCGGTGCCCGAGCGATCATCGAGCTCACCATCGACCGGGTGCAGACGTCGTGTGGCTACGCCGTCCCGTTCATGGACTATCGGGAGGAGCGCCCCACCCTTCAACAGTGGGCGGCCCGCAAGGGCGACGAGGGGCTGGCGCGGTACTGGTCGGACAAGAACACCACCAGCATCGACGGGCTCCCCGCCATCTCGGCGCCGTCCATACCGACCTCGTCCCTACCCTCGATCGACTCCGACCGATGATCGATCCCGTCCGATGATCGATCCCGAGGCCACCGGGGGACCGACCAACGTGGTCGTGGTGCTGTTGGACTCCCTGATCAGGGACCAACTCGGCGCCTACGGCGGAGCGGAGTTCGACACCCCCAACCTGGACCGGTTCGCATCCGGGCGCGCCACCCGGTTCACCCGGCACGTCACCGGCTCGCTGCCTTGCATGCCGGCCCGTCATGACATCTTGTGCGGGTCGCTGGACTTCCTCTGGAAGCCATGGGGGTCCATCGAGTTGTGGGAGGAGCCGATCACCCGGGTCCTGTCCAACCAGGGCGTGGTGTCGATGTTGGTCAGCGACCACCCCCACCTGTTCGAGACCGGCGGCGAGAACTACCACTCCGACTTCTCGGGTTGGGACTACCTGCGCGGTCACGAGGGAGATCACTGGACCACCTACCGGGATCCGACCTGGGTCGGCAGCCCGACCATGCCCGCCCACCGTGCCGGCTGGTGGAACGCCCGGCGTCACGGCGGCGAGCCGTTCGAGCGGGGCTATGACCGGGCCCGAACCTTCTTCCGCGCTGAGGACGACTACCCCGGGCCCCGCACGATGTCAGCGGCGGCCCGGTTCCTGACCGAGGCCACCCCCCACCACGACCGCTGGTTCCTGTTCGTCGACGAGTTCGACCCCCACGAACCGTTCGACACCCCCGAGCCCTGGGCCGGTCGCTACCAGGACGAACCTTGGGACGACGAGTGGATAATCTGGCCGCCCTACGCCGACGGCGTGGTGAGCCGAGGTCTGCTCACCGAGCGCGAGACCCGTCACATCCGGGCCAACTACGGCGCCAAGCTGTCCATGATCGACCACTGGTTCGGGCGGATTCTGGATGCCTTCGACGAGCGCGACCTGTGGGCGGACACCGCCCTGGTGGTGTGCACCGACCACGGCCTATACCTCGGCGACCAGCGCGACGGTCGCGACATATGGGGCAAGCCCGGCGTCCCCCAGTACGAACCGATCGGACACACTCCGCTGATGATCAGCTGGCCCGGTGTGGACGGCGGTGGAACCTGTGATGCCCTGACCACCAACGTCGACATCTTCGCCACCCTCGCCGACGTGTTCGACGCCCAGGTGCGCCAGCGCACCCACGGACGTTCGCTGGTTCCCCTGCTCGACGGATCAGCCGACACCGTCAGGGACTGGGCCATCGGCGGTTACTACGGAGGTTGGGTCCAGGTGACCGACGGCACCAACAAGTACATCCGCGGGTCGGTCGGCGACAACTTCCCGCTGTCGATGTGGTCCAACCGCTGGTCTTCGATGCCCCTGCCGTTCCCCGGCGTCGACATGCTCCCGCCCCCCGATGGCCGGGCCTGGCTGGACCAGATGCCGGGCTCGGACATCCCGGTCATCCGTCAGCCCTACCGGCCCGGCGACATGGTGCCGCTGTGGTCGGCCATGGCCGACTGCGTCGACCGTCACTGGCTGTTCGACCTGGGCGAGGACCCCGGCGAGCAGGTCAACCGGACAGGTTCGGACGGGCCCGAGGCCGAGATGGTCGATCTGCTGCGCTCAGCACTCGATGAACTGGAAGCGCCCCGAGATCAACTCGAACGACTCGGGATCGCCTGAGATCTACCAGGCGCTCCCAACGGGTCGTCTCCTGGGGGCATCTCGGTAGGGTCGAGCGATGGAACGCCAAACCGCCCCCGGCCCGGTCACCGAAGCCATCGGCGAGCGCCCACCTTTCGGTGCGATGCAGCGTCTGTCCTCCGAGCAACTGCGGATCGAACAGGAGGCCACGCTGGCCAGCCCCCGCCGTCGGCCGTCGCTGTCGGCCAAGGGGCTGTTCATGGTCATGGACCTCCTCTACGGCGAGGAACGGACCCTGCCCAAGTTCCGGGTCCTCGAACTGGTGGCCCGCGTCCCATACCAGGCGTGGGAGAACGTGGCCTACGTGGCCATGACCCACACCGCCCGCGAGCACGAGTTCGCCCGCCGGATCTTCGACAAGGTCAGGGTGAGCCGCTTCGAACAGGACAACGAGCAGTGGCACCTCCTGATCCTCGAGGAGATGGTCGACCGTCAAGCACGGAGGCTCGGTTTCGTCCGGCACCGGGTGGTGCCCCAGATCCTGGCCTTCGTCTACTACCAACTGTCGTGGTTCATGTACGCGCTGCGGCCGAACTGGAGCTACCGGCTGAACGCCGACTTCGAAGACCACGCCGAGCACGAGTACGCCCTTTTGGTTCAGGAGAACCCCGAATGGGAAGACGTGCCCTACGAGGGGTCCTTCATCGACGACTACGGCAAGTACGACTCCCTGGCAGACCTCTTCCGCCAGATCGGATACGACGAACGGCTCCACAAGCTGGAGAGCGAAGGCAGGATGACCTCCTCACGCTTCCGCTGAGATCACACGAGGAGTCAAGATGAGCAACCGACAAGCCGACGACCTGCTCGCCGACCAGGCCATGATCGTCACCGGCTCCTCCAGCGGGATCGGCGAAGCGGTGGCCCGTCGACTCGCCGGTCACGGAGCCGGCGTGGTCATCAACTCCGCCACCTCGGTCGACGCCGGCCGGGCGCTGGCGGCGGAACTGCCCGACGCCGTCTACGTGCAGGGAGACATCGGCCAACCCGAGACGGCGTCGGCCCTGGTGGACGCGGCCCAGCAGCGTTGGGGTCGACTCGACGGGCTGGTCAACAACGCCGGGCGCACCGTCGATGTACCCCTGACCGACATCGGGTCGGTCACGGCCGAGCACTGGGAGACCGTCCTGCGCACCAACCTCATCGGGACGTTCCTGGTGAGCCAGGCCGCGTTGGTGCCGCTGCGCGAGGCCCCCGACGGCTGGATCACCAACATCACCTCGATCGCCGGCGTGCGCCAGACCGGCAGCTCCCTGCCCTACGCGGTGTCCAAGGCCGGGCTCGACCATCTGACCACGATCCTGGCCAAGTACGGCGGCGGCGGGGTCCGGGTGAACGCCGTGGCGCCAGGGTTGGTGGCCACACCGTGGACCTCGGACTGGGACGCGTTGAAGGAGGGAGTCACCGCCATGGCCCCGCTGCACCGAGTCGCCACCCCCGACGACATCGCTGAAGCCGCCATGACGTTCGTGACCACCACCTACGCCACCGGCCAGACGCTGGTGGTCGATGGTGGGCTCGGCCTGGTGATCTGAACCGTGGTCCCCATCGCGATCATGGGCGGACTCACGCTGGTGGCCGCCGTCCTCGGCTGGCTGGCAGTGGCCATCTCGGGTTGGTGGATCTGGCCGTTGGTCGTCGTGGCCGCCCTGTGGCTGGTCGGACTCTGGGACGTGGTCCAGCGCCGTCACTCCATCCTGCGGAACTACCCGGTCCTGGGTCACATGCGCTTCGCGATGGAGTCGATCAGACCCGAGGTACAGCAGTACTTCATCGAACGCGACGAGGACGGCAGGCCCTTCGACCGCAACACCCGATCCATCATCTACGAACGGGCCAAGGGCATCCACGGGGAGAAGGCCTTCGGCACCGAGCGCGACGTGGGCGAGGTCGGCTACGAGTTCCTCCTCCACAGCGTGCACCCCGCTCCCCAGGTGCAGGACCCCCCACGGGTGCGCGTCGGCGGACCCGACTGCACCAAGCCCTACGACATGGCGCTGATGAACGTGTCGGGCATGAGCTTCGGGGCGCTCAGCGCCAACGCGGTCCTGGCCCTCAACTGGGGCGCCGCCGAGGGTGGGTTCGCCCAGGACACCGGCGAGGGCGGGTTGACGAAGTACCACCTGCGCCACGGCGGCGATCTGGTGTGGGAGATCGGCAGTGGCTACTTCGGAGCCCGCACCTCCGACGGCGACTTCGACCGGGCCCAGTTCGCCGACAAGGCCGCCGCCCCCTCGGTCCGGATGGTGGAGCTGAAGCTGAGCCAGGGAGCCAAGCCCGGCATCGGCGGCGTGTTGCCGGCCGGCAAGGTGAGCGCGGAGATCGCCGAAGCACGGGGGGTACCCCAGGGAGAGAAGTGCGTGAGCCCCGCGGCCCACCGGGTGTTCGACACCCCACGCGAGCTGGTTCGCTTCATCGCCGAGATGCGTGAGCTGGCCGGCGGCAAACCGGCTGGATTCAAGCTCTGCGTCGGCTCGCGCTCGCAGGTGCTCGCCATCTGCAAGGCGATCCTGGCCGAAGGGGTGGCGCCCGATTTCATCGTGATCGACGGCGCCGAGGGAGGTACCGGGGCTGCGCCGCTGGAGTTCGAGGACAACGTCGGAACGCCGCTCACCGAAGGCCTCATCGCGGTCCACAACGCGCTGGTGGGCTGCGGGCTACGCGACCAGATACGGCTCGGAGCCAGTGGCAAGGTCGCCACCGGCTCGGACCTCGTGAAGCGGCTCGCCCAAGGCGCCGACTACACCAACTCGGCCCGGGCCATGATGATGGCCATCGGGTGCATCCAGGCGCAGCGCTGTCAGACCAATCGATGTCCGGTGGGAGTCACCACCCAGGACCCGAAGCGGGCCCGGGCCCTGGACGTTGCGACGAAGCACCAGCGGGTCACCAGCTATCAGGCGGGCACCGTCGGCCAGGCGCTCCAGTTGGTGTCAGCCATGGGGCTGACCGGTCCCGAGGACCTCGGGCCCCGCCACCTGATGCGAAGGATCGACCACACCACGGTTCGCAGCTACGGCCAGCTGTACGGCTGGCTCGAGCCCGGCGAGCTGCTGGCCGAGCCGCCCGAGTCGTGGGCGACCGACTGGAACGACGCGGACCCCGACTCGTTTCGGTCCCCACGAACCGGAGAGTGAGCCACCCCAGACCTGAGCCCGGCGGGCCCCTTCCCGTCCCGATCAGTTCCGGTCCGGTGGGCCCCGTCCCGTGTCGGCCCCGGCGGGCCCGTCTCGTCCCGATCAGCTCCGGTCCGGTCCGGTACTGATCAGGTCCGGTCCTGGGAGCCCCAGCGGGTCGCCACCTGTTGGGCACGCAACGTGATGTCACACACATCGATCACCTGCGCCTGGGGCATGAGCGTCTCGGTGCCGTCGGCCATGTCGGCCATGAGCCGCGCGGCCCAGTCGACCTCCACCCCACTCAGATCCACTCGGCTCGTCCCGCTGTGGTCCACGAGCAGCAGGTGTTCGGGCCCCGGCTCTCCGGCCACGTCGAGGTTGGCCCGGGCTTCGAGGGTCCCACCGGTACCGGTGATCGTGAGGCGCACGTCGCCCCAACTGTCGAGTCCGGCAGGGCTCAGGTAATCGACGCGCAGATCCCCCTGGACCCCGTTGGCGGAGAGGCTCATCGCCCCGATGTCCTGCATCGCCGGACGGTCCGGGCAGCTCACGTTCCCGACCGATGCCGACCGGATCTCCACGGCCCGACCGACGCCGACCCCGGTTCCCGCCCCGACCCCGGTTCCCGCCCCGACCCCGGTACTGGCCCCGACCTCGGGTCCTGCCCCGACTCCGGTTCCCGCCCCGAACCCGGCGCCCGGACCGAGCCCGCCGTCCGGCCAGATCACGGCCAGGAACTCGTCGACCTGGTGGGCACCGATGTCGACCAGGATCCCACCCGATCGCTGCGGGTCCCAGAACCAGTCCGGGCGACGGTCTCGAAACAAGGAATGCGGGCCACTGCCCGCCACGTGGACCACCCGGCCGACGGCTCCGTCGCGGGCCATGGCGATGGCCCCGGCCACGGCCCGGTTCTCGAACCGTTCGGTGCACAGAACCGTCCAGGGTCGACCCCGGCGAACGCTGCGGCCGGGTTGCCCGGCCTGCCCTGGATTCCCGGCCTGCCTTGGATGCCCGGAGACCTTGGCGGACAGGCGGTCGAGCTGCTCGCGGGTCGTAACCCCGGGCTTGGGTGACAGGACCCACTTTCCGGCGTCGATCGCGGCCTCGGCCACGTCGGCGCGCTCGCTCGGGATGCCGGCAGCGACGATCAGGTCGATGGAGTCATCGCCGAAGATCCGCTCCAGGGGGAGCGGGCGGGATTCGGGCCGCCACTTCCCGTAGGCCGACACCAGGTCACCGGCGGTGGTGTGGGCGGCAGCTTCGACGCCCACCTTCACCAGCGAATCGACCAGCTGGAACACGTGGGGATGGTCGGCCCCGACCACCGCGAGGCGTACCGGTGCCGACCCGGTCACCGCACCTTCCGGGTGAGGGAGGCGAAGTCGGCCGACCACCGGGAGCTGGGCGTCGTCAGCTGGTAGCTGCGGTCCCCGTGGGCGATGTTGCCCCACGGCGATTCATGGCGGGGGAAGTCACCGAGCGGTTGAGCCACGCCCTCCACGGTGAAGTCCCCGGTGCTGGAGAACCCGATAGAGCCCGACGAGGGCGATGCCCAGCCCACCGTGAACCCGTCGGCGGAACGGCCGACCTGAGGGTCGCTCGCGGTCAAGGATGCGGCGAAGGAGTCCAGGCTGCCGTCGGCGGACGCCGTTCCCAGCTCGACCAACCAGACGTTGTCCGGGCCGCCCTCGGCAACCAGGTCGAAGGGTTTCACCATCCCCCGCGTGGCCACCTTGGTCGGGTCGTAGACCCGCCAGGTCGGCTCGCGCCAGGACCAGAGCCCGATGTAGGCGCCGGAGCGCTCCACCACGGTCCAGTGCCCGGTCTGGACCACCCGGTCGAAGTGGTCCTGGGGCACGTAGGCGTGGGTGTAGGGCCGGTAGCCGAACACCGACCAGACCGCGGTGTCGGTGGCCTCGTCCCAGGCCGGGAGGTAGAGGTGGACGCCGGTGCGCCCGTGCTGGGCCGAACGGGGCATCGAAGCCTCGCCGGTCCAGTAGCCGGGGCGACCGTCCTCTCTCCAGTCGAGGCTCTGGCCGACGTCGGTGACCGGATGGTTGGTGAACACCATGGCGTTCTCGTCGATCGCGGCCTGCCAGGCATGGGCCTGGTCGCGCATCTCGCCGGGGCGGTGGTCGATGACCGTTGCCATCGACACCTCGTCCTCGCGGTAGGCGTAGGTGTTCGCCTCGCTCAGGAACCCGAAGTTGATGACTGCTGCGCGCTCCTGCTCCCACACCCGGATCCGTTCGGGGTCGTAGCCGTTGATCGAGGCCAGCAGGTCCAGCTGCTCGAACAACTCGGTGTCCCAGAGGTTGTTGGCGTTGGCCGCCTCGACGCTGGCGCGGGCCATGGGCCACATCCCGATCGCGCCCAGGCTCCACCAGAACGGGATGTTGGCCAGGTCCTCGAAGTCCTTCCCGTAGGGAGCAGCCGGATGATCCTCGAGGGGAGAGCGGCCGTCGAAGTAGACGCCGTGACGTTCCCTCACCACGCTGGTGCGGGGATCGGTGGCGATGTCGACGGTCGCCTGCGGGGGGCGGTAGCGGGTGGCCGCGCAGAAGTAGGTGACCCCGTTGTCGGTGAGGGAGGGATAGGCGGCGTCGGTGTCGTCGAAGACGAACTTGGCCGTGCCGAACGTGGCCTCGTCCAGCGAGGACATCTTGTCCTTCTTGTAGGTGCGGCCCCGGGGGGCGGTGTAGCAGCCGGCGTGGGTGTGTGCGGCGAGGTCGACGAGGCACAGGTCGAGAGCCAGGGCCGCGCCGTTGGCCACCTCGGGATCGTCGGCCATCTCGCTGAGCATCAGCAGCGGGGTGATGTTCTTGAGCATGTAGACGTTGGAGTGCCACTCGAAGAAGCCGAGCTCGGCCCGTTCGTGGATCCACTCGAGGATGTCGGGCCGGGCCCGGGCGGCGTGGTCGGTGCCGCTGAGTCCGGTGACGGTGAACCGGTTCCGGCTGAAGCGCTGCCCGCCGAGGAACTCGAGCGTGAGGCCGATGATGCGGTGGTTCTCGGACCAGAACCAGAGGTTGTCGACCCGGCCGTCGGGCAGGGGGTCGTCGTAGCGGTAGCGGTTGTCCACGAAGCGCTGGTGGATGGCGGCGATGACGTCGGGAGACAGCCGGGTCATCGGGGTGTCGCCCTGGCCCAGGCGGTGCAGCCAGAGCAGGTACATCAGGTCGAAGTCCCGGGTGTCCTCCCAGTCGTCGATCTTGGCCCAGACGTCGGCCAGCAGGTCGACGGTGACCGAGTCCACCGCCCAGGTGAAGGCCGGGTCGCGGTGGGCCCGGATCAGGTGAGCGGCGATGCCGGTGGGGTTCGTCGGTCTGCCCGAAGCCGTCGCCAGGGCCAGGTACTCGTCGACCCGCGACTGGTAAACGGCCTCAGCCATGAGACCCGCCGTCCCGGGCGGCGCGAGCTCCCAGGTGCCGTCCGGCACCGGAATGGAACCCGCGGTCAGGGCCTGGGTCCGGCCCGATGCGTCGGCCCTGCCGGCGAGACCACCCAGCCTCCCGCCGACGATTCCACCGGCGAGCGCGACCCCGCCCGAGGCCGCCAGGAACCGTCGGCGGCTCAGCCCGCTTCCAGGACCCATCGACCGACTCCGGTCATCGGTTGTGTCGCCGTCGCCGGGTGTCCCGTCGGGACCGGTCACGGGTGGTGTCCGGTGAGCTTGTCGGCCAGGTGCTCGACCTGGCCGCCCTCGTTGCCGAGCAACACGTCGTTGTAGTGGCGGCCGCCAAGGTGGTGGCCGGCCTCGGGCGGGATGAACGCGACCAATGCGCTGACCCGGTGGGGTCCTTTCGCCGAGGTCGGGGCCAGGGAGGCGTGCATCAGGTCCGAGTAGTGCAGTGAGACGTCGCCGGCGGTCACCGCCAACGGCACCCCCTCGGGCGCAGTGGCGTCGCGGCCGTCGACGAACGGGTAGCCGCCTCGGTGCGAGCCGGGCAGGGCCCGCAACTCGCCGGCTTCGGCCGAGCCGTCGGTGAGGCAGATGGTGATGATCACCGTCGGACAGTTGCGGGCGTGCCCTCCCATCCCGCAGTCTCGGTGCCAGGGAAGATCAGCGAGGCCTTCGACCACCCCCGGGACCTTCCACAACACGGTTCCGGTGTCGAGGGCTTCGGGGTCTCGAGGCACGAGCTCCTCGGGGGAGAGCGCCACCAATCGGCGGATGCGCG
>Ga0164241_10004786_pt1 | contig 12954 bp, 9 predicted proteins | sample OricomyardsoilBY_FD_108780 | JGI IMG/M metagenome (GOLD analysis project Ga0164241, IMG submission 108780) | Backyard soil microbial communities from Emeryville, California, USA - Original compost - Back yard soil (BY) | ecosystem: Environmental > Terrestrial > Soil > Unclassified | place: USA...
ACGACCCGCATGGTCTCGGCGAAGTCCTCCTCCGTCTCGCCCGGGAACCCGACGATGATGTCGGTCGTGATGGCGGCGTCGGGCAGCGCGGCCCGCACCTTCTCGATGATGCCGAGGAACCGGTCGGAGCGGTAGGACCGGCGCATGGCCCGCAGGATCCGGTCCGAGCCCGACTGCAGCGGCATGTGGAGCTGCGGCATGACGTTGGGCGTCTCGGCCATGGCGGCGATCACGTCGTCGGTGAAGGCGGCGGGGTGCGGGGAGGTGAAGCGCACGCGCTCGAGGCCCTCGATCCGGCCGCACGCACGCAGCAGCTTCGCGAACGCGCCCCGGTCGCCGAACTCGACGCCGTAGCTGTTGACGTTCTGGCCGAGCAGGGTGACCTCGATGGCTCCCGCCGCGACCAGCGCCTCGACCTCGGCGAGGACCTCGCCCGGCCGACGGTCGCGCTCCTTGCCACGCAGGTGCGGGACGATGCAGAACGTGCACGTGTTGTTGCAGCCCACGCTGATGGAGACCCAGCCCGCGTAGACCGACTCGCGACGCGTCGGAAGGGTCGACGGGAAGACCTGCAGGGACTCGTGGATCTCGACCTGCGCAGCCTCGTTGTGGCGCGCGCGCTCGAGCAGCACCGGCAGGGCGTCGAGGTTGTGGGTACCGAAGACGACGTCCACCCACGGCGCCTTCGCGACGATCGTGCCGCGGTCCTTCTGGGCGAGGCAGCCGCCGACCGCGATCTGCATGCCCGGACGCCGCGCCTTGACCGACGCGACCTGGCCCAGGTTCCCGTACAGGCGCGTGGCAGCGTTCTCACGCACCGCGCACGTGTTGATGACGACGACGTCGACCTCGCCGGCCGCCTCCGCCTCCACCGACGCACGGGCGTAGCCGGCGTCCTCGAGCATGCCGGCCATGTGCTCGGAGTCGTGGACGTTCATCTGGCACCCGAGGGTCCGCACCAGATAGGTGCGCGGGCGGGCCGCCGCTGCGTCGTGGCGCGGCAGGGCGACGGGCTGGGTCAGGGACTGCGTGGACATCCCCACCAGGGTACGGCGCCGCCCCGACCCGGCCGTGCACGCGTCGCCTGCCCGATCCGGGGTGAAGTCGCGGCATCCGCCGACTTGTTGCCAGCTTGTGACCTTTCGTTACCGGCGCGCCGGGGGTGCATCGCCTATGTTCGGTGGATGGATGTGACCTCGGCCACCACCCCGCTCGTCCGACTGAGCGGGGTCAACAAGCACTTCGGGGACCTGCACGTGCTGCGCGACATCGACCTCGAGGTCGACAAGGGCGAGGTGCTCGTGGTGATCGGGCCCTCGGGCTCGGGCAAGTCGACCCTGTGCCGTGCGATCAACCGCCTCGAGCCGATCGACTCGGGCACCATCGAGCTCGACGGCGAGCCCCTGCCCCAGGAGGGCAAGTCGCTCGCGCGACTGCGGTCCGAGGTCGGCATGGTGTTCCAGTCGTTCAACCTGTTCTCGCACAAGACCGTGCTGGAGAACGTGACCCTCGGGCCCATGAAGGTCCGCCGGAGCAAGAAGGCCGACGCGCGGGACGAGGCGCTCACCCTCCTCGACCGGGTCGGCGTCCGCGACCAGGCCGACAAGCTCCCCGCCCAGCTCTCGGGCGGCCAGCAGCAGCGCGTCGCGATCGCCCGCGCGCTCGCCATGCACCCCAAGGTCATCCTCTTCGACGAGCCCACGTCGGCGCTCGACCCCGAGATGGTCGGCGAGGTGCTGGACGTCATGGTCTCCCTCGCGCGCGACGGCATGACCATGGTCGTCGTCACCCACGAGATGGGCTTCGCGCGCAAGGCCGCGAACCGTGTCGTCTTCATGGCGGACGGGCAGCTCGTCGAGCAGGCCACGCCCGAGGAGTTCTTCACGAACCCCCGGAGCACCCGCGCCAAGGACTTCCTGTCGAAGATCCTCCCGCACTAGCCGGGCCGGCGGCCGAGCAGGCCGCCCACGAGACCCACCAACCAGAAGGGGAACACACGATGCGCAAGCGACTCCTGGGGGCGATCGCCCTCGCTGCGGCCTCCGCACTCGCGCTGGCGGGCTGCGGCTCGGACGACGGTGGCAGCGGTGGCGGTGGCGACAAGAAGATCACCATCGGCATCAAGTTCGACCAGCCGGGCCTCGGCTTCAAGGACGGGGACAAGTACTCCGGCTTCGACGTCGACGTCGCCACCTACATCGCCAAGAAGCTCGGCTACTCCGCGGACCAGATCACCTGGAAGGAGTCGCCCAGCGCGCAGCGCGAGACCCTCCTGTCCACGCACCAGGTCGACATGGTCGTCGCGACCTACTCCATCACCGACGAGCGGAAGAAGACGGTCGCGTTCGCGGGCCCGTACTTCGTCGCCGGGCAGGACCTCCTCGTCAAGAACGACAACACCGACATCACGGGGCCCGAGTCGCTCGACGGCAAGAAGCTGTGCTCCGTCACCGGCTCGACGTCCGCGCAGAAGATCAAGGACACCTACGCCGACAAGGTGAACCTCGTGGAGTACCCGGGCTACGCCGAGTGCGTCACCGCGCTCACGTCCGGTGCGGTCGACGCCGTCACGACGGATGACATCATCCTCGCCGGCCTCGCCGCCCAGCCCGCCAACAAGGGCAAGGTCAAGGTCGTCGGCAAGCCGTTCACGACCGAGAACTACGGCGTCGGCCTGCCGCAGGACAACAAGACCTGCCAGCAGGTCACGGACGCGATCAAGGACATGGTCTCGGACGGCTCGTGGCAGAAGTTCCTCGACACGAACCTCGAGGGCACCGGCTACAAGCCCGACGCCTCCAAGAACCCGCCCACGCCCGCCGCCTGCGGCTGACACCCGACCGGGGCCCGCGCTCGCCGCGCGGGCCCCGGTCGCTGCCCGCCCCCCGCCCACGCCCGGGACCCGACGGTCCCTCACGACACCGACGGAGGTGACCACCGATGAGAAGCGACGGCTTCGTCTCGCAGTTCGCCGACCTCTTCGACGAGTACGACGTGCTCGGCGCGTTCTGGGTCAACATCCAGCTCACGCTGTGGTCCGCACTGTTCGCGGCGATCCTCGGCACGGTCCTCGCGCTGTTCCGGATCTCCCCGATCCCGAGCCTGCGCTGGGCCGGCACCGCGTACGTGAACGTCTTCCGCAACACGCCCCTCACGATCATCATGGTCTTCCTGACGCTCGGCGTGTGGGCCCAGCTCCACGTGACGCTGTCCGACGACTTCGACACGAACTTCTTCCGGCTCGCCGTCGTCGGCCTCTCGGTCTACACGGCGTCCTTCGTGTGCGAGTCGATCCGCTCCGGCGTCAACACCGTGCCCATCGGGCAGGCCGAGGCGGCGCGCTCCATCGGGCTCTCGTTCCTCCCGGCGGCGCGCCTGATCATCCTTCCGCAGGCGTTCCGGGGCTCGATCGCCCCGCTCGGGAGCACGCTGATCGCGCTCACCAAGAACTCCACGGTGGCGTCCGTGGTCGGCGTCGCGACCGAGACGTCGAGCCTCCTCAAGAACATGATCGAGTTCCACTCGAGCCTCCTGGTCGCGATCTTCCTGACCTTCGCCCTCGGCTACGTGATCCTCGTCATCCCCGTCGGACTCGCGACGACGGCCCTGTCCCGACGCCTGGCGGTGAAGCGATGAGCACGCAGAACGTCCTGTTCGACGCACCTGGCCCCCGGGGCCGGCGTCGGATCCTCGTCGGCAACGTCGTCGGCGTCCTGATCGTCCTGGGAGTCCTCGCGCTCGTGGTGCAGCGCTTCGCCGAGAACGGCCAGTTCGCCGCCGCGCTGTGGACGCCGTTCCTGCACGCCGACGCCTGGGTGAACTTCCTCCTGCCCGGACTGGTCAAGACCCTCGAGGCCGCCGCGCTCGCCATCGTGCTCGCGCTCGTCTTCGGTCTCGTGTTCGGGCTCGGCCGGCTCGCCTCGAGCCGGACGGTCCGGTGGCTCTCGAGCATCGTCGTGGAGTTCTTCCGTGCGGTGCCCGTGCTGCTGATGATGATCTTCTTCTCGTTCCTCTTCTCCGTCTACAACGTCTTCCAGAGCGCGTACGTGCCGCTCGCCGCCGTCGTCGTCTCGCTGATGCTCTACAACGGGGCGGTCGTCGCCGAGCTCGTACGCTCCGGCGTGCACGGGCTCCCGCGCGGTCAGCGCGAGGCGGCCATGGCCGTCGGGCTCACGTCCGGCCAGTCGCTGCGCTCGATCGAGGTGCCGCAGGCCCTGTCGGCCATGCTCCCCGCGCTGCTGAGCCAGCTGGTGGTCGTGCTGAAGGACTCGGCGCTCGGCTACACGATCGGCTACCTCGAGCTGCTGCAGCAGGCCCGCCACCTGGGTGCCAAGGACGGCAACATCCTCCAGTCGCTCCTCGTCGCGGCCGTGATCTTCATCGTCGTGAACTACCTGCTGACCCTGGTCGCCGGAAGGGTCCGGCGCAGGCGTCGACGCACCGGGAGCGGCCAGGGAGCCATCGCCGTCACGACGGCCGTCGCGACCGACGTGGGCGTCACCCCCATCACCGGGCTCGGCGAGGGTGGCCGCATCTGAACGGCTCGCCCGAGCGGTCGGGGCGTCAGTCGGTCCAGGTGTCGACGTCGTCGAGCGACCCGAGCTCGTCCCGCTCGGCGCCGAGCTCGGCGCTGATCGCCGCGAACGCGGGGCCCGGCGCGTAGCCCTTGCGGGCGAGCACGCCCATCACGCGGCGCACCCGGACGTCCCGCTCGAGCCCGGCCGTCCGGGCGAGGCGCTTGCGCACGAGCGTGCGCAGCGCGGCGTCCTCGGCGTCGTCGTCGATGTCGTCGAGCGCCGCTCGCGCGTCGTCGTCGTCGATGCCCCGGCGGCGCAGCTCGGCTGCGATCCCCCGGCGCGACAGCGAGCGCTCCGCGAGCTGGCTGCGGGCGATCATGCCGGCGAGCTCGGCGTCGTCCAGCAGACCGACGTCGGTGAGGCGCTCGACCAGCTCGTCGACCACGTCGTCCGCGTACCCGCGACGCCGGAGGCCGTCGGAGATCTGGCGACGCGTGCGCGGAGCGCCGGTGAGCATGCGCAGAGCGACGGCCCGGGCCGCCTCGAGCTGCTCGTCACGCGAAGCAGGGGCGTGCTCCGCGTCCGTGTGCGCTCGAGGGGCCCGGGCCCGAACCTCGTCACGTGCGGACGAGGCCGTGTCGCGGCGGCGCGCGCCGCCGCGAGACGTGGTGGACCGACCCTGGGGGAAGGACATGGCCTGGTCCGTCAGAACGGTGCCGCCGCGCCCTTCGCGGCCGCGGCCTTGGGGGCTCCGGCCTCGACGGCCGCGCCACCGGCCTCGTCCGCGGGCACATCGACGCGGGCGCCGACACCGAGCTTCTCCTTGATCTTCTTCTCCAGCTCGTTCGCCAGGTCGGGGTTGTCCCTCAGGAACGAGCGGGCGTTCTCCTTGCCCTGGCCGAGCTGGTCGCCGTCGTAGGTGAACCACGAGCCGGACTTGCGCACGAACCCGTGCTCCACGCCCATGTCGATGAGGCCGCCCTCGCGCGAGATGCCCACCCCGTAGAGGATGTCGAACTCGGCCTGCTTGAACGGCGGCGCCATCTTGTTCTTGACGACCTTGACGCGCGTCCGGTTCCCGACCGCGTCGGTGCCCTCCTTGAGGGTCTCGATACGACGGATGTCGAGGCGCACCGACGCGTAGAACTTCAGCGCCTTGCCACCGGTGGTGGTCTCGGGACTGCCGAAGAAGACACCGATCTTCTCGCGGAGCTGGTTGATGAAGATCGCAGTCGTCTTGGAGGTGCTCAGCGCCCCCGTGATCTTGCGCAGCGCCTGGGACATGAGGCGGGCCTGGAGGCCGACGTGGCTGTCGCCCATCTCGCCCTCGATCTCTGCCTTGGGCACGAGCGCCGCGACGGAGTCGATGACGATGATGTCGAGCGCGCCGGAGCGGATGAGCATGTCGGCGATCTCGAGCGCCTGCTCCCCCGTGTCCGGCTGGGAGACGAGCAGCGCGTCGGTGTCGACGCCGAGCTTCTTGGCGTACTCGGGGTCGAGCGCGTGCTCGGCGTCGATGAAGGCCGCGATGCCGCCCGCCTTCTGGGCACTGGCCACCGCGTGCAGGGCGACCGTCGTCTTGCCCGACGACTCCGGGCCGTAGACCTCGATCACGCGGCCTCGCGGGAGCCCGCCGATGCCCAGTGCGATGTCGAGCGCGATGGAGCCGGTAGGGATCACGTCGACAGGGGCGCGGCCCTCCTCACCGAGGCGCATCACCGAGCCCTTGCCGAAGTTTCGGTCGATCTGGGCGAGGGCGGCCTCAAGCGCCTTCTCGCGGTCTGCTGGTGCGGGCATGTCGGCCACCTTTGCGCTTCTCGCGCCCGTGCGGCGCGTGTTCGTCGTTGCCATCGGTGAAGACGCTACGTGCGGCCACCGACATCGTCCCCCGCCGGTCCCCCGGCTGTGCACGACGCCCCGTGGTCGCGAGGACGTGGACGACTCTACCCGAACAGGTGTTCGATCGCCCGCAGGTGGTGGCGACACACCGTTCCCGGCGTGTCGCAGCAGGTCAGCGGCCCTGAGCGGGCAGCTCGGCGCTCTCGCCCGGGGCGAGGACGACCGCCCGGGTGCCGGGAGCGTGGCGCGCGACCTCGTGCGCGAACAGCACCCCCGGCCGGTCCATCCACCCCGGGGGCACGTGCCGCCCGCCCGGTGCGTGCAGGGTGCCCCAGTGCACCGGCACGGCGGCGCGCGCCCCGACCACCGCGCACAGCTCCGCCGCCTGCAGGGGGCCCAGGTGCCCGCCCGACAGCCGTGGCCCCCAGCCCGAGACGGGCGCCAGGACGACGTCCGGCGACCGGCCGGCGAGACCCGGCACTGCCGCGAGCGCGGGGACGAGCTCGGTGTCTCCGACCGCCCAGACCGCGAGCTCGTCGCCCGAGCCCGCGCCGTCGAGCAGGAGGAGGTGCCCGTTGGCCGCGTTCGGCCGGTGCGGCATGGGCCGGTGCCCGTGGACGGCGGGAGTGAGCCGGACGCGCGCGCCCGGCGCGACCTCGACGACGTCGTCCGGGCCGAGACCGACGGCGCCGCCGATCCCGTGCGAGCGCAGCCACCGGGCGTTGGCGGGCGCGGTGAGGACCGGGACGTCGCCCAGCAGCCGCAGGGAGCCGAGCTCGGCGTGGTCGTGGTGCAGGTGCGAGAGCAGGACGGCGTCGACGTCGTGCCAGACCTCGGCCGGGCGGGTCCCGCGGCGCCGCAGGACCCCGGCGTGCCGGTGCAGCAGGGGGTCCGTGAGCACCCGCACCCCGTCGCGCTCGAGGAGCACCGTCGAGTGGCCCAGCCAGGTCACGGTCAGCCCGCTCACGGCGCCGCCCCCTCCGCCGCGTCGTCGCTCGTGCCGGCCGCCTCGCGCTCCGCCGCGCCGGCCGACCGGCCCGCCGCGGGCCCGAGGCCGAGCGCGGCGAGCCACGCGACGAGCTGGCGGTGCACCGCGTCCGCGCCCACGATCGTGCGGTCGCCCGCCTCGCCGGTGCGCAGCGCGTCGTCGACCGCCCAGGCGGCGGGGTGCAGCAGGACCGCGCGGTTCTGCTCGCCGCCCAGGCCCCCGTGGGACCCGACGAGCCCCTCGAACGGGTGCACGAGCCCTGCGTCGTCGACGGACGAGACGACCAGGAGGTCCGCCGCCGAGTCCAGGCCGGCGGCACGCGCGAGGTCCGCGGCCGCGCGCGGCCCGTAGGCCGCCGTCGGGTCCTGTCCGTCGACGACGCCGGTGGCCAGGTGTCGCAGCCCGTACGCCCCGAGGGCGACGGGCCGCCCTCCGTCGTCGCGGCCCACGACCACCCCGACCCCCGGGTGCGCCGCGAGGCCGGGGACGAGGTCGGGCCACCGGTCCACGAGCTGCGCGAGGGTCAGCGGGCCCTCGGTGCCCGGCACCCAGACCCCGGCGAAGTTCCCGGACGCCGCGACGACGAGCTCCGAGCCCGCGACGGGGACGGGCTCCTCGCGCGCGCGGCGCCCGTGCTCGCTCTCGGGGCCGACGGCGTCGTGGCCGCGCGACGTGCCCGAGAGCGCGCGCAGCGCCTCGGCGACCTCGCGCCACTGCTCGCCGCGTTCCCCTCGCGCCTGCGCCGTCGCGACGTCGCCGTCGTGGTCGGCCCCGGCGCCCCCGGCGAGCTCCCGCACGAGGGCCTCGAGCGTGCGGCCGTACGTCTTCGCGAAGGGCTCCCCGAGCGACTGGCCGTGGTCGGAGAGGACGACGACGTCGTAGGGCCGGGCGGTCTGGTGACCGAGCTGCTCCAGCAGCCCGACGACGCGGTCGAGGCCCTCGAGCGAGCGCAGCGACTCGGGTCGGAGGGGACCCGCGTGGTGGGCGACCTCGTCGTGGTCGACGAAGTCGACGAAGATCACGGGCGCGCCGCCGACCATCTGCTCGGCGACGAGCGACGTGGTGAGGTCGCGCAGCAGCACGTTGGTGATGGCCCGCAGGGCGGGGTAGGCGCCCAGGCGCGAGACGCGGGGCTCGACGCGTCGCGCCGTCTGCTGCCAGCCCTGGTACAGCTCCTTGACGAGCTCGCCCACGGTGAGCAGCAGCGCTCGCACGAGCACGAACGGGCTCGAGCAGAACTCGACGAACGTGGCCCCCGGGCCCAGTCCCCGCCGGGCCCGGCTGACGACGAGCAGGCTCGTGGCCGCCCCGCCGGTGAACATCGTGGACACCGCGACGCCGCCGCCCGCGAGCAGGCCGGGCCCGGCCCGGGCCAGCCGCTCCTCGATGACCTCGGCGTCCCGCGGATGGTTCGTCACGAGCAGGCGGCCCAGCTCGCGGTCCCACCACCGGAACGCGGGCACCCGGTCCGCGGCGCCGTGAAGGAGCCCGGCCTGGGACGCGGGCGTCGTCGACGGCACCTCCGCCCACCACGGTTCGAGCCGGTGCGTGCCCTCACGGAGCCAGCGCGTGAGCGTCGGCGCGAGCCCGGACTGGACGGCGAACTCGAGCGTGCCCTGCGCGAGCCCGTCGAGCTGGACGATCAGCACGCCACGCTCCCCGCCCGGGCGCGTGGCGGGGGCATCGGCGCGCCCGGCAGCACGTGCCCGGCGTCGGGCGCCACGACGTGCCCGACGGCGCAGGTCCCCCAGGACGTAGTCGTTGTCGCGCAGGCCCAGCAGCCAGCGGCCGACGGCCATCACGACGGCGGCGACCACGAGCACGGCGACGACGTCGGTGCCGCGGCTCAGGTGCAGACCGGGGACGTGCTCCAGGGCGGCCCACGCGATCAGCAGCTGCGCCGCGAGCCCGAGCAGCAGCGCCGCGAGCGGCCCGAACCGGGAGGCGAGGAGCCGCAGCGCCGGACGGACCACGGCGTCGCCGACCGTCACGGCGAGCGCGACGACCAGCACGGACCACGGCGACGTCACGGACACCCCGGGCACGACCAGGAGCGCGACGGCGAGGCCGGCGGTCGTCGCGACGAGCGACCACACCGACTCTCGCAGGTCCGCGCCACGCGACGGGCGGTCGCCCGCCGGCTGCGCGGCCGCGCCCGCCATCAGCGGGCCGGAGGCGCCGGGCGACGGCGGTCCGACCCCCAGCGGCGTGCTTCCGGCACCTCCATGGCGTCGCACAGGGCGTGCCACACGGCACGCGGGTCGACGCCGTCGTCGAGCGCCTGGACCGCGGTGCGCGAACCGAGCACGGTGAGGACCTGGACGTCCGCGAGCGTCCGCCCGTAGGCGTCCCCGAACACGTCGTCCACCAGGGACCAGAACTCGCTGTACCGCACGGCACCAGCCTGCCACGAGTCGCCCACCCGGCCATCCGGCGCGTCCCGTCGGCACGCGGGTGTGGGCGGCGCCGACCAGAATGGGACGGTGCCTCGCCCCTCGTCCGCCCCCGGTCCGGGCTCCGGCTCCGCCGTGACGGGCCTCGAGCGCTTCGGCGCCGCGACGCGCGGCTGGTTCACGGGTGCGTTCGAGGCGCCCACCGCGGCGCAGACGGGCGCCTGGGACGCGATCGCGAGCGACCGCCACGCGCTCGTCGTCGCGCCGACCGGGTCGGGCAAGACGCTCGCCGCGTTCCTGTGGTCGATCGACCGCCTGGTCCGCGCGTCGGACCCGGAGCCCGAGCCGGCCCGCCGCTGCCGGGTCGTGTACGTGTCGCCGCTCAAGGCCCTGGCCGCGGACGTCGAGCGCAACCTGCGCTCCCCGCTGACGGGCATCCGGCAGGCGGCCGCCCGGCGCGGCGAGGCCGTGCGGGACGTGCGCGTGGGGCTGCGCACGGGCGACACCCCGGCCCGCGAGCGCCGGACGTTCGCCACGGCCCCGCCCGACGTGCTGGTCACGACCCCCGAGTCCCTGTTCCTCGTCCTCACGTCGGGCGCGCGGGACGGCCTGGCGGGCGTGGAGACGGTGGTCGTCGACGAGATCCACGCGCTCGCCGGGACCAAGCGCGGCGCGCACCTCGCGCTCACGCTCGAGCGCCTCGACACGCTCCTCGACCGGCCGGCGCAGCGCGTCGGGCTGTCGGCGACGGTGCGGCCGGTCGACGTGGTCGCGGCGTTCCTCGCGGGCGCGCGGTCCCCGGCGGACGGCGGCCGCGACGTCGTCGTGGTCCAGCCCCCCGCGAGCAAGCGGCTCCGGATCGACGTCGAGGTCCCGGTCCCCGACCTCGCGGACCTGCGTGCGACCCCGCTGCCCGTCGCGGCGGGGGCGAGCGAGCTGCCGCCCCTGCCCGACGGCGAGGTGGACCTGTCGGGTCCCGCGGCGGTCCCGCTCCCGCTGCCCGGCCAGGCCGGGGGCGTGGCCGCCGCGTCGGCGCCCCGGGCGTCGATCTGGCCGCACGTCGAGGAGCGCATCGTCGACCTGATCGAGGCGGACACCGGGGCGGACCCGGCCGCCCGCGTCGAGGCGGCCCACCCCGCGGCGGGCCGGGTGCAGCGCTCGACGCTCGTCTTCACGAACTCGCGGCGCGGCGCCGAGCGCCTGACCGCACGTCTCAACGAGCTGTGGGCCGAGCGGCAGGGCGAGGAGGTCCTCGACCCCGGCACGGTCCGGGCGGCTCAGGTGCAGGCGCAGTCGGGGGCGAGCGCCGGGATCGAGCCGGTCGTCGCGCGCGCGCACCACGGGTCGATGAGCCGCGCCGAGCGGACCCGCACGGAGACCGAGCTCAAGGAGGGCCGGCTGCCCGCCGTGGTCGCGACGAGCTCCCTCGAGCTCGGCATCGACATGGGCGCGATCGACCTCGTCGTCCAGGTGGGCTCGCCGCCGAGCGTGGCGAGCGGCCTGCAGCGGCTGGGGCGCGCGGGCCACCAGGTCGGTGCGGAGTCGCACGGGGTGATCTTCCCGACGTTCCGCGGGGACCTCGTGCCGGCGACGGTCGTCGCGCAGCGCATGCTCGCCGGCGAGATCGAGCAGGTCCACGTGCTGCGCAACCCGTTGGACGTGCTCGCGCAGCAGGTCGTGGCGATGGTCGCCATGGACGAGTGGACGGTCGACGACCTGTCGGTCGTGGTCCGCCGGGCGCTGCCGTTCGAGCAGCTCACCGACGGTGCGCTGACCGCGGTCCTCGACATGCTCGCGGGCCGGTACCCGAGCGAGGAGTTCGCCGAGCTGCGGGCACGGGTCGTGTGGGACCGCGCGTCGGGCACGCTCACGGGGCGGCCGGGCGCCGGGCGCCTCGCCGTGACGAGCGGCGGGACGATCCCGGACCGCGGGATGTACGGCGTCTTCCTCGTCGGCTCGGGCGACGACGCCACGGCCGACCAGCTCGGCGACCCCGTGACCGGTCCGTCGGCGCCGCGCGGCGGGACGGGACGCGCGCCTCGCCGGGTGGGCGAGCTCGACGAGGAGATGGTCTACGAGTCGCGCGTCGGCGACACCTTCACCCTCGGCTCGAGCACGTGGCGGATCGAGGAGATCACCCCTGACCGGGTGCTCGTCGCCCCCGCGCCCGGGCTGCCGGGACGCCTGCCGTTCTGGAAGGGCGACTCGCCCGGACGCCCCGCGGAGCTCGGCGCCGCGATCGGCGCGTGGGTGCGGGAGACGTCCGGCGCGGCGGCGGCCGACCCCGGCGCCGCCCACGCCCGCCTGCGCGATGCCGGCCTCGACGGCTGGGCGGCCGACAACCTGCTCGCCTACCTCGCCGACCAGCGCACCGCCACGGGTGCCGTCCCCGACGACCGGACCGTCGTGGTCGAGCGGTTCCGCGACGAGCTCGGCGACTGGCGGGTCGTGCTGCACTCCCCGTTCGGGGCCCGCGTGCACGCGCCGTGGGCGCTCGTCGTGGCCCGCCGGCTCCGCGAGCGGCTCGGCGTCGACGTCGCCGCGATGCACTCCGACGACGGCATCGTCCTGCGGCTGCCCGACGTCGAGGGCGCCTTCGCCGGTCTCGACGGGGCAGCCGGGTTAGACGGGGCAGCCGGATACGGCGGGGCAGCCGGGTACGACGGGGCCGGCGCCGCACCCGTCGGCGCGGTGACGCTCGAGGACCTGCTCCTCGAGCCCGACGAGGTCGTCGAGGAGGTCCGGGACGCGCTCGGCGGCTCCGTGCTGTTCGCGGCCCGGTTCCGCGAGGCGGCCGCGCGCGCTCTGCTGCTTCCCCGCCGCCGTCCGGACAAGCGGCAACCCCTGTGGCAGCAGCGGCAGCGCTCGGCACAGCTGCTGTCGGTCGCGTCGGGCTACCCGCAGTTCCCGATCGTCCTCGAGGCGGCGCGCGAGTGCCTCCAGGACGACTTCGACACCGCGGCGCTGGCGGACCTCATGCGTGCGGTCCACAGCCGTCGGGTACGCGTCGTCGAGGTGACGACGCAGACGCCGTCACCGTTCGCCCAGTCGCTCCTGTTCGGCTACACGGCCCAGTTCCTGTACGACGGCGACGCCCCCCTCGCGGAACGACGCGCGGCCGCGCTCGCGCTCGACCCCGCGCTGCTGTCAGAGCTGCTCGGCGGCGACCGCACCAGCCAGCTCGCCGACCTCCTCGACCCGGAGCAGGTCGAACGGA
>Ga0164241_10004787_pt1 | contig 12948 bp, 8 predicted proteins | sample OricomyardsoilBY_FD_108780 | JGI IMG/M metagenome (GOLD analysis project Ga0164241, IMG submission 108780) | Backyard soil microbial communities from Emeryville, California, USA - Original compost - Back yard soil (BY) | ecosystem: Environmental > Terrestrial > Soil > Unclassified | place: USA...
CGGTCAGCCCCTCGCCGTCCTCGCCCGCGGTGACGAGCTTGGTGAGCGACTTCCAGGTCGGCCGCCAGTCAGACGGCGGCGGCAGGCGCGCGGGCCGCTCGGGCCCGTTCTCGCCCAAGAAGAACGCCTGCTTGACGCGGCGATCCTCGAGCGAGTGGTAGCTGATGACGACCAGCACGCCGCCCGGCACGAGCACGCTCGGGGCCTTCGCGAGCGCGTCGTCCAGCGCGCCGAGCTCGTCGTTGACGGCGATACGCAAGGCCTGCGCGACGAGCGTCGCGGGGTGGACCTTGAGCGTGCGGAAGTGGTGGCGCTGCGTCTCGACGACACGCACCAGGTCGCCGGTCGTCTCGAGCTTACCGACCCACGCGGCCTCACGCAGCTGGCTCGCCAAGAGCCCCGCCATCGGGACCTCGCCGTACAGCTTCAAGATGTTGGCGAGCTGGCCGTGGTCGAGGCGCAGGACCAGCTCCTTGGCGGTCTCGCCCGTGGAGCCCATGCGCATGTCGAGCGCGGCCTTCGGGTAGCGGATGGCGAAGCCGCGCTGCTCGGTGTCGAGCTGCCAGCTCGAGACACCGAGGTCGAGCAGGATGCCGGCGACCTTGGCGCCGTCGCCGAGCGCGGTCGCGACGTGGCGATCGAGGTCGCGGAAGTTGCCCCGCACCATGTGCGTGGATCGCAGTGGATCGCGCGCCGCGGCGGCCGCGAGCGCATCGGGATCCTGATCGATGCCGATGAGCGTGCGCTCCGGGCAGGCCGCCGCGATGGCCGCGAGGTGCCCGCCGCCGCCGAGCGTGCCATCGACGATGGCGCCGACCGGCGCGGCCGCGAGCAGCGCGACGACCTCGGCGAGCAGCACCGGCACGTGATAGCCGGTGTCCTGGGAGGGCGCGCTCAAATGCCCTGCTCCGCGAGGTGGTCGAGGATGGTCGCGGCGTTCGTCTGCGCGTCGCTGAAGCGCTGGTCGAGCGCCTCGGGGTTCCAGATCTCGAAGGCGTCCACGCCGGTGCCGACGAAGGTGATCTTATCGGTGAGGCCGATCTTCTGGCGCAGCGACGCGGGCACCAGCAGGCGACCGGCGCCGTCGATCTCCACCTCCATGGCGGCGCCGATGTAGAGGCGGCGGTACTCACGGACCTCGGGGGTCGCCTTGAGCTTGCTCACCTTCTCGATGTGCGCGGCGAAGGCGCCGTTGGGGCGGACCTCGAGGTGCTGTTGGCCGTCGAGCGCGTTGGTGATCCAGACGCTCCGATCCCCGGTGACGGCGAGGCGGTCGCGAAACCGCTTCGGCATCATCGTTCGGCCCTTCTCGTCGAGGGCGTGATCGTAGCGGCCTGCGAACACCTGAGTTCTCTCCAGCGCTGGGGTCCATGCCGGCTCTCACCGGCCGTGGCCGCCCTCGGAAGCGCCTCCGAGGCCTGCGTGATGGGGGTATCACGCGCGATCCACTTTGATCCACTGGGGCGACTCTAAGCGGCGCGATTTCCGATGGTCAATAGGGCTTGTCAAACTTATCGCCCACCGATCCTTGGCACGCTTGGTGGGGCGGGACCGCGCTGCACGCGGATCATCATCTGGTGTCCGCGCGTCCATCGAGCCACCAATTGTGGTGGGGATCGAAGTGGATCCGAAGTCCGCTCCCGCAGATTTTGTCACTTCAGCGCGGATCCGCGGCCTGCAATTTGGAGCAGCCGATATGTCTGTTCAGTGTCGGGTGGGATCGGTGCTCACGCGCGAGCTGGCCGAGTTCGAGGCGGCGGCGGGCGGCGAGGACGACACACGCCAGTCGCTGGCCAGCGCCAAGCTGGGCCTGACGCTCTACAAGGCCGACCTCGCGCGCCAGTGCAACGCCCAGCTCGGCGCTGTCCAGCAGGCCAACGGCGACCGCCAGCGCACCGCCCTGTTCACGGTGCCGTGGCGTAAGCCCCACCGCCCGGCCAGCGCGCCCACCGACCCCACGCCGGGCGAGCCCCAACCGACGACCTGACCCGCGGTTCGTGCCGCCGGCGCGTGCGAGCCTGTCGGTGTCGAGCCGACCGGCCCGCGAGCGTCCGCGCCGCTCCGCGCGTGGCCGCCGGCCGCATAGCAAGCGCTGTGACGGTCTTCGCGATGGCGCCGGAGGCGCAACAAGCGCCTGCAACACCCCCCGCACCATCTCCGACCGCGACGCTGACGCGTGTGTCGCCATCCATACGAACCCAGCGGCGTCGCAACGCCTGCGACGCCAGCCGCACCATCACGACGAAGCGCGCAGGCGCCCGCGACCCGAGCCGCGCTACGGCAACACCACGGCGACCGGCGTGAACGCGCGGCTGACGGTTCCGTCGCTCGCCAGCGGCATGTCGCCCCAGCAGAAGACCTCATGGTCGACGATGGCGCATTCGTGTGTGTAGCCCATTCCGATGTCGGTCGCCGGGCCGGGTAGCAGCGCAATCGAGGGAGCGGCAGTGAATGCCGTAGCGCCTTCGCCATCACCCCGCTGGCCGGCAACGTCAGGGCCCCAACAGTCGACCTCTCCCGAAGCGAGTCGCGCGCAACTGGCGCCACCACTCAACGAGACTTCGACGGCAGTGGAGATCCCCACGACGTTGACCAGCGTTGTGGAGCCCGTAGTGGTCCCGTTCCCGAGCGCTCCACCGATGTTCCAGCCCGAGCATCGGACGACCCCGCTCGAGATGACGCACGAATGGTAGTAGCCGGCATCGATCGAGCCTGAGCTCGAGACACCCGGCGCGAGCATAGCGAACGGGACGTGGTTGGCGACCGCGATGCCGAGCAGCTGGCCATACGAGTTCAGTCCCCAGCAGTACGTCGAGCTGAGCTTACGCGCGCACGCAGTGGAACCACCCGCGCCTACGGAGATCACGCCGGAGAGCGCCGCGGTGGACGACGTCTTAACCTGGACAGGGATGAGTGCAACATCGTCGTTGGCCGCGCCACTGCCCAGCGAATACCCACCCCAACACCAGACCTCACCCGCGTTCGTCGAAGAGCAAGTCGAGCCGGCCGCGCATGCGAGTGAAGTGACGTTGTCCTCCAAGCCAGTGACCGCCGTCGGTACGCGCATGTCGACGACGGTGCCCACGCCAAGTTGGCCAGCACTGTTGTCTCCCCAGCACCACACATGCTTGGCGTCGTCGAGCGCGCAGATGTGGCTGCTGCCCGCGGCGATGTCCGTGAACGTGCGTCCAGCCGGCATGGTCACAGGTGCCACTCCAAGTGGGTCGCCACTCGTCCCGCGGCCGAGCTCACCATCTTCGTTGCGTCCCCAACACCACACGATTCCCGCGCTCGTGAGGGCGCAGGTGAATCGATCACCGCCGTCGACTTCAACGAACGCGAGACGCCAGCCCTGCCTGGCCGGGACCGTCACGCTTGTCGTGCCCGTCGCCGACAGGATCAGGTCGTAATAACGCTTGGCGCCGTCGGAGGGGGCCGTCGTGTCGTTGAACGACGCCGCGGTGACGCCGCTCAGGTTCACGAAGTTGCTGGCGGCGTCGCCATCCGAGCGGCGCCACTGCCGCGTCAGCGCGCCGGTCGTGCGGTGGCCGCTGGCGGCACTGCTGACGGGCGTGTAGCCGCCCGCGTCGAGAACGCCACGCACGCGGTACGTCACGGGGGCGCCGACCGCCACCGACGCGCCGCTCGACGTCAGCGCGACATAGGCGCGGTGCTCGCCAGCCGACGCGCTCAGGCTGCCAGGGGTGATGACGCCAGCCGGCGCCGCGAGGTGCGCCCAGCTCGTGCTGGTCGAGCCCGTGACGTTCCAGGCCGCGCTGCCGCCGCTCGGCGTGACCTCCACCTCGTAGCCCGCCAGCGGACGCTCGGTGCGGCGGCCGGTCGCTGACGACGACTGCGCACCCTCGCCCGCGGCGTTCACGGCGCTGACGGTGTAGCGCACGTTCACGCCGCGCGGCACCTGCGGCGCGGTCCAGCTGACGGTGACCTGGATCGTGTTGTTGGAAGTCGCCGCGACGCTGGTCGGAGCGCCCCAGCCCGTGGTCGATCCAGGCGCGTCAACGTCATTGTAGCTGGTCGCCGTGACGCCACTTCCGGACGTCAGCCGCGTCCCGTCCCGGTAGACGTGGTAGCCGAGCGCGCCGCTGACGGGCTGCCAGCTCACGAGCACGTCGTCGGGTCGATCGCTGCTGGCGGTGACGCCGCCCGGAACGCCGGGCGGAGGCTGGCGCGCACCCGACTGCGGCGCGCCGGTCACGGGGCTCGCGCCCGCGGCGCTGACGACGACGCGATACCAGCGGATCTCACCGTCGGCTGGCGCTTCGTCATCATCGTAGCTGGTCGTCGTGGCGCCGGTGAGCGCGCTGAAGTCGGCGGCATCGGCGGCCGCGGAGCGCTCCCACTGGTAGCCGAGCGCGCCGGCCTGGCGGTGGCCGCTGGCGACGCTCGAGGCCGTCGCCGGGCCGTAGTCGGTGATGGCGCGCACGCGGTAGTGACGGTCCGGACCAGCCAGCGGCGCGGCGCCGGCGACGCTGACGTGCACGTGATCGGGGAAGGTGCCGAGCGACGCGCTGACCGTGCCAGGGATGAGCGTCGGCGGGGGCGCAGTCGCGTCAGTCGCGGTCGTGACCAGGCCGCCGTAGACCGTCGACCACGCGGCGTCGTCTAGCTGCAGCTCGTAGCCGATCACCGGCCGCTCGGCGCGATGTCCACTGACGACGGCGCTCGGCGTGCTCGTGCCGGCCAGGCCGACGCTCACGACGCGATAGCGATAGGCCGGCGCGAGCGGCGCGACGACCGCGTCCCAGCTGATCGACACGACGTCGGCCTGATCGGCGCTCGCCGCGACGGTGTCGGGCGCGGACGGCGAACTCGGAGCGAGTGCCGTGGTGTCGTCGAAGATCGTCGCGCTGATCGGGTCGGTCGTGAGCTCCTCCCAGTCGGCCTCGCTGCAGGTCGGTACATCGCAGCGGTAGACCCGATAGCCGGACGCGCTCGCGACGGCCTGCCACTGCAGCTCCACGTCGTTCGAGCGATCGTTCGTGCCGGTCACGCCAGCCGGCGGGCTCAGGCGCAGCAGACACGACGAGCCGACGAGCACGTGCGTCGCGAGGCAGTCGCCACAGGTCGCGTCCACGGCGTCGTGGGCCTCGCTGCAGGCCCGACCTTGCGTGGCGCAGCCGAGATCGGCGCAGCTGAGCGGCACCAGGCAGCCACCCTCGGGCTCGACACAGACAGCGGCCGTGCCGCCGGTCGGATCACACTTCACGACCCCGCAGGTGTCGCACGCGCTCTCGAGCGCAGGCTCGATCGGGCCGCAGCCCCCGCAGGCGTTGAGCGTGCTCGCGCCGGTGCAGGTTGTATGATCGCCATCGACGCAACTCCACGTCCCATCGCCGCAGTCGCCGCAGAGTGTGCCCGGCTCGCCGCCGATCAGCGTGGCCTCGCCGCCGCAGGCATTCAGCGCGCTCGTAGTGTCCGTATCGAGCACGACCGAGGCGTCAGTCGGGACGTCGGCATCCGCCGCCTCGACGTCAGTCGTGATCGGCGTATCGCTGATCGACGTGACGTCCGCGTCGGGCTCTGTCGCGACGTCTGTGTTGGCGATGAAGCTGTCATCGATCGTCGCCGCGCTGTCGGTCGTCGCCTGCGCGTCGACTTCGGCGCCAAGTTCGAGCGGCCCTGGGAAGCAGCCTGTCGCGAAGAGCACGAGCGAAAGGCTTGGTACGACACAGGTGCGAGCGATCGACAGCATGTGAGTCTCCGTTGAGGCCGCTGCTTCTTAACGAAGTCAGAGGGCGACCGCAACACTCGCGCGATCTCGACCGCTCGCGTCTGCCTGTCAGTTGCCGAAGAGGTTGAAGCAGACAGGCTGTGAGGTCGTGGGCGTCCCACCACCCAATGCGGCGAACAACGCAGCGATGTCGATGCACGTCGCCCCAGTCGCGCAGGTGGTGAGCGAGGGGCCCACGTAGTCGCAGCCACAGAATCCGGGGATGGTGCCGCCGTCAGCGCCCGGAATGCTTGGGATGCCGCCGCCACCGCCGCCACTGAAAGCTTCGAAGAAGCTCACGCAAGGACGCACGACGCCGTCCGTTCCGGGGCAGTAGGCGGTGATGTCGTCGCAGAACCCGCCCGTGTCGTAGCAGTAGCCGGAGCGTGTGTCGCACACGAGATCGAAGCCGCCCGCCTCGCCGCCGACGCAGTCGCTGTCCTGAGTACACTTGGTGGGTGGCTCGACATGCCCGCCCTCGCAGGCGTACGTGGTGTCGTTGCAGGTCCCGTCGCCGCACAGCAGCGCGACCGCCTCGGGCGTGTCGGACGGGTCGCACTGCACGCAGTAGTGGTCGTTGCCGATGGTCACGCAGGCCGGGTACGGGGCGGCGCAGACGGTGGCGCCGCAGGTGCCGGCGGTGCACACGTGGTTCGTGATGTCACAGGCCTGGCCTGGGCAGTCGGTGTTCGAGGTGCACTGCACGCAGGTGCCCTGCCACTCGACGGGGGTGCTGCCCGAGCAGCTGAGCGTGCCCTCGCAGGCGTGCGTCGAGGTGTTGCACTGCTGGCCGTTCTGGCACTGGGCGTTGTTGTTGCACTGCACGCACACGCCGCTCTCGCAGACGGGCGTCGCGCCGCTACACGTCGGGTTGCAGGCCGACTGGCAGGCGTTGGCGCAGACCTGGATGCCGTTGGTCGCGACGCACGAGCCGCCGCTCGCGCAGGTCGTGCCGTCGCAGCGCTCGGCGCACTTGCCGTTGTGGCAGGCCGCGTCCGCGCCGCACTGCCAGTCGTCGGTGCAGCTGCCGCAGGCGGCGACCTGCTGGCCGCACGTCGCGTTCGAGGGGTCGCAGGCCTGGCCCACGCCGCAGCCGTTCACGAGACAGCCCTCGCAGCGGCCCTCGACCGGCGCGCACAGGTGGTTGCCGCACTCGAAGCCGGTCTCGCAGTCGTTGTTGGTGTCGCACGACAAGAGACACGCGTTGCCGGTCGCCAGCGGCTGACACTTGGCGCCCGGGCAGCCCTCGTCGTTGGCGCAGCTGGCGCACTCGGCCGCGGTCTGGGCCGGCGTCTCGCACAGCTTGGTGGTCGTGTTGCAGACCTTGCCGCCCGTGCATGGCGTGACGGTGCAGTCGCTGGTCGGGCACTCGGCGCCCGCGCACGCACGGCAGGTCCCCGCGTCGCAGATGTCGCTGCCGCTGCACGGGGCGCTGACCGGGTCGCAGCTGGTCGTGCCGACGCACGTGCCGTTATTGCAGGTCTTGCCGTCGCCGCACGGCGAGCAGGTGGCGCAGCCACACTCGACCGCCGAGCAGAAGCTGCCGCCGCTCACCTGGATGCAGGCTTGGTCGCCGTTGAGGCAGTCGCCGTTGCCGCCGCACTCCTGTGCGACGCACGCCGAGCTCACGCAGATCTTACCGGTGCCGCACTGCTGATCGGCCGAGCAGGTGGCCTGCGTCGCGTCGTCACCACAGGCCGCGACCATGAACGAGAGAGCCGCCACGACGGCGAGCGAGCCAAGACAGCGGGTGATTGCATTCGACGACATCGTTCAGCGACCTCGGAAACGGTAACAGTATCGACTGCTTGGGTGACGTTGACGACAGCCCGGCCAGTCGAGCGCCGGATAGTATCGATGGGGTAGCCCGCTTCCAACCAATATTTGCTTCCCGTGGCCGGAGCGAGGGCTCGGTAGTGGACGATCCGGCAGGCCGGGGAAGAGCTTGCATGTGAAAGCCACCCTGCTAGGTTCCGCCCGATGCGTAGCGTCCCCTTGTTGGTATACGTGGCCCTGGCTGTGGCCATGTCCGCGTGCTCGATCCCCGAAGGTGACCAGTCGTCGCCGACCGGTGTGCACTACCTGTGGATCCAGCAGCGTGCGGCCGGTGGCGCCGGCAACGACGCGCTGTGGGAGCTGCTCGACCCCAACGTGAAGAAGGAGCTCGAGCGCTGGCTCACGGCCGAGAAGCAGACGCTCGCGCTGATCAAGGCGTCGTATCCGAAGGAGGACGCGCAGAAGGCGCTGGCTGCCATCGGCGGCGACAAGCGCGGCCAGGCCAAGGACGCACGCGCGCTCTTCGACGTCATCGTGAAGCCGCCGCCCGCGGCGCTCGGCATGCTCGGCGCGGTCGCCGCGCACGTGCGCAGCGAGGAGGTCGCTGGCGACGGCCAGAGCGCGACGCTCCGCACCTTCGGCGGCGACGACGTGTCGCTCGTCAAGGGCGAGGACGGGCACTGGTACGTGTCGCTGCCGTCGGCCGACCTCGAGCGCCTGCGCAACGCGCGCTCGATGGCCGAGCAGAACCTGCAGCGCGTGCAGTCGAACCTCAAGAAGCTCGCCAACCCGAAGTGAGCACCGCGTGACCATCGAGAACGTCGTGGCCGTCGCCGATGGTGGCAGCCCCGTCGTGGCCGCGCTGCGGCTGGCCGGCTGGCGCGTGCGCCTACGCGACGTGAGCCAGCCGCTCGACACGCTCACCGTGCTCTCGCCCGACGCGGTTGTCATCGACGTCACCGACGCGACGCTCGGCACCACGCTCGAGCTGGTGCGCGGCGGCGCCAACATGGACGCCGTGCCGGTGCTCGCCGCGGTCGACGCCGACACGCTGCGCGACGCGACCGTGCTGCGCGCCGTCACCGACTTCTGCGTGCGACCGTGCGGCGGCGCCGAGCTCGCCGCGCGGCTGCGGCGTATGGTCAAGCGCGCGGCCGCGAACCTGAACGGCCACCGCCTCGTCGCGGGCCCGCTCACCATCGACCTCAAGAGCTTCGAGGCGACGCTCGACGGCCTGGCGCTCGACCTGGCGTATCAAGAGTTCCAGCTCTTGCGCTTCCTGGTGCAGCACCCGAGCCAGGCGTTCTCGCGCGAGCAGCTCTTGGCGCGCGTGTGGGGCTGGGACTACTACGGTGGCTCGCGCACGGTCGACATCCACGTGCGGCGCATCCGCGCCAAGCTCGGCCACCCGCTCGTCGGCTGGCTCCAGACGGTGCGCCACGTCGGCTACCGCTGGAGCCCGGACGGCGCATCCGACGGTGACGCGGCCAGCGACGTCGCCGGCTGACAATGAAGGAACGCCACATGGCCGAAGGCGCGGGCTACATCCAGCAGAAGGCACAGCAGCGCGGCGTGACCTGCGTCGAGCTGTGGGTCACCGATCTCGGCGGCCGCGCGCGCGCCGTCAGCGTGCCGCTGGTCGCGCTCGAGGCGGTGCTCGAGGACGGCCTCACGGTGTCCGCGAGCGTGGTCGGGGGCGCGCCCGACGACGAGCTGGTGCTCGTGCCGGATGCGCACACGTTCGCGGTGGTCGGCACCGTCGGGCGCCTCTTGTGCGACGTGCAGGAGGTCTCGGGGGCGCCGTCGCCGCTGTGTGTACGCACCGTCTTGAAGCGCCAGCTCGGGCGCGCGAACGGACTCGGCTACACGTTCTACGTCGGCGCCACGGTAGAGCACCGCTGGCTCATCGGGCGCGAGCCGCTGCCGGTCGACGGGGGCAGCGCGAGCATGCTCGGGCGCGCGGCCACCGACGTGCTCGAGTCGGTGCAGGTGCCGGTGCGCGCGTTCCATCCGGCGCGGGGCGACGCCAGCCACCAGGCCTTCGATCTCGACTGGGTCGACCCGCTGACGTTGGCCGACGCGCTCGTGACTCATCGGCGGGTGCTGCGTGAGGTCGCGACGACGCACGGCCGCGGCGTGACGTTCATGCCGCACCCGTGGACCGACGCCGCGCGCAACCGCCTCGACCTGTACGTGTCGCTCGTCGAGGGCGGCACCGCGAGCTTCTCCGACGCGCTCGATCCGCGCGGGCTGTCGCCTGCCGCGCGCACCTTCGGCGCGTGGCTGGAGGCGGAGGTGCCGGCGCTCGAGCTGGTCATGAAGGCGACCGTCAACAGCTGGACCGAGGCCGACACGCCACGCGTGATGGCGTCGGCGAGCGGGCGCGGCGAGGGCGGAGCGAGCGTGCTCGTGCGCGGCGCCGACGCCTGCGCGAACCCCTACCTCGTGCTCGCGCTGGTGCTCGGCGCCGGCCTCGCGTCGGGGCGTGGCGCGCCTCCGAGCGTGGCCTCACCGGCCGCGACGCTGGTCGAGGCGGCGCGCGCCGCGGCAGCGTCGTCGCTCACGCGCGACGTGCTCGGCGTCGAGCTCCTGCGGGTGCTCGTGCAGCGGGCGACGGATGAGAGTCGGGCGTGGCGACGTCAGGTGACCGCGTGGGAGTTGGTCAAGTATCTTGACATGTAGCGCGTGGACGTGGACGTGGACGCGCGCGGTTCGCGGGGGCCGCGGGGCGGGATGAGGCGCGCGGGAGCGGGGGGGCGCGAGTGCGTCTCGGGTTGGGGAGGCGCGGGCGCGGGCGCGGGGGGGGCGGGCTTCGGGACGAGGAAGCGCGCAGCCGCGCAGCCCACGCCTGGACTGAACGAAGCCGAAGCCGAAGGCGAGGCGCAGAGAGGGAAGGCGCGGGCACTGCGCGCGCGGCGGCGCGCATGGGGTAGTAGAAATGCCACGGCTCTCCACCGACACCCGGCCGCGCATCGCGGCCGGGCCTTGACGGCAACTCCCCCGACCCGAGACGCACTCGCGCGCCCCAAAGCTCCGCTCACCCGCGTCCCGCATGCCCGCGCGCGTCCACGTCCACGTCCACGTCCGCGCGCCTCACGGCGCGGGCGGCGCCTCGGCGGGCTTCGCGTCCTCCAAGAACTCGCTCAGCGCGCGCGTGAGGTTCTTCGCCTGGTACTCATTGATGCCCACGACCACCCCCGCGAGCGGGCCCTGGTCGACGACCGCGAACACCTCGCCCTCGGCCGGCTTCTTGGTGCTCACCAACAAGGTCGACTGCGCGCCGCTGTCGAGCGTGACGACCACCTTCGAGACCTTGCCGGGCTCGAGGCCGCTCTCGGCGACGGCCTTGCCGTCGTAGTAGGACTTGGCGTCCAGCGCCGCGAGCGTGGACGCCAGCGTGCGTGCCGTCTCGTCCTTGGTGACCTTGCCGGCTGGCGCGTTCACCACCGCGAGCTCCTGCGCCGGGGCACCGGGGTCGGCCGGCGGGCGCTCGAGCGTGAAAGTCTCTTTACCATCGGCGCTGGTGATCTCGACGCGCTTGATGTCGCCCTTCTCGCCAGCGATGACGCGCTTCCAGCGCAGTCCCGCGACCGACGTCTCGAAGCGCTTGATGGCGTGATCGGGCGCCAGGAACGGCTTCGCCTTGCTCATGTCGGCGGCGCCTTCGAGCACCACGCCCCAGCGGCCCTGGTCCGCTTGATCCGGCGCCGCCTTCGCGAAGCGCACGGTGCGCACCTTGCCGTCCGCCGTCGTGAGGACGGCCTCCGTGTCGATCGTGGCGAGCGCCGCCAGCGCCTGGTCGCGCTCGCTCGGCTTGGCCCAGCGCGTGATGCTGAGCTTGCCGATCTGGCGCAAGAGGTTCGTCGGATCGGCCGCGTAGGGCAGGGCTGGCGCGGTGAACGCCCAGCTCTTGCCGTCGGCGGCGCGCGTCACCGTGATGGGCCCGGTGTCGCCCTTGACCGTGAGCGCGCTGACGCTCTCGGGCGGCACGTCGAAGACCACCTTGTCCTCGAGCTCGTCGAGGCCCTTGCGCAGGCTCGCGGCCGAGTGCGACGCCAGCTTGATGAGCTCCTCGCGGCCCGCGGTCTGGCCCTCGAGCTCGGCCCAGATGGTGTCGCCCTCGCCGTCGGCGATCTTCAAGGCGATGGTCGCTGGCGCGCCGTCCTTGGGCGTCACGGTCGCTGTGACGGTCCACGTCTTGCCCGCCAGCGCCTTCTTGCCGGCCTCGTCGGCGCCCGCCAGCGGCACGAACTCCTGCGCCGTCAGGTTCGCGAACGAGCGCGCGTAGGCGTCGACCGAGCTGTCCGCGGTCACGCCCGGCGGCGACGAGATGGCCCAGGTCACCTTGACGGTCGGCTTCGGCGGCTCGGGCGGCGGCGGCGCACCGTCCTCGGGCGGCGGCGCGGGGGTCTCGCTGCGGGTTCCCGTGAGCACCACCTTGGTGCCGTCCGGTGCGGCGATCTCGAGCTTCGAGATGTCGTTCGGGTCGAGCGTGAACACCTTCTTGTCGCGCAGCGCCGCGAGGTCCACGTCGAGCGCCGAGCGCAGATCCTTGCCGGCGATGAGGTAGGCCGTCTTCGGGTCGGCGGCCGTGGTGACCCAGGTGTCCGACGAGCTGTTGCCGCGCTCGTCGGCGTCGCCCTTCTCGACGCGCCCGATCATGAGATCGACGTCGGCCCAGGTCACACCCGACTCCTCGCTCGCGGCCTGCTTCGGATCGGGCGGCGGGCCCTGCCAGAGCTGGCCCTTCGCCTCGAGCGTGAGGTGTATGCGGCGCGCCGGCTCGAGGTCGTAGCGCGCCAGATCGCTGTCCTTCAGCACGCGCGCGAACTTGCTCGTCGCCGGGCCCTTGAAGAGCTGCACGATGCGCTCGACCTGGTACTTCTGCGCCGGCGCCTCGACCGGCTCGACCAGCTTCCACTTGGCCGCCTCACCGTAGCCCTCGCGCGCCAGGTGGATCCTCGGCGCGCTGCCCGCCTTCGGGTTCGTCGCGTCGCGCTCGATGATGATCTCGTCGATCGTGTTGGGCACGTCGACGGGCGCCTCCATCATGCCGCGCGTCTTGTCCGCCGCCAGCTGCTCGGTGGTCGCGTAGCCGCGCAGCCCGAGCTTCGGGGTCGGCGGCTCCGAGCCCTTGCGCGTCACGACGAACGTCACGACGGCCAGCACCACCACGGCGACGAGCAGGAAAATCGTCGACTTCTTCATTTATGAATCCTCGTTCACTAATGCGGCCGTCGGCGGACCGGCGGGCGGACATACTCGTGGCTCAGAGCCGCAGCGCCTTGCGTCGGCGCGCCCGGAGGAGCGCCCACAGGCCACCGGCACCCAGGAACAAGGCGGCCGGGATGAGCACGCCCATCGCCTGGTAGCGCGTCTGGTCACCTTCGCTCGTGATGGTCAGCGGGCGCTTGATGAGCGGCTTGCTGCGCAGCGCCGCC
>Ga0164241_10004788_pt1 | contig 12947 bp, 9 predicted proteins | sample OricomyardsoilBY_FD_108780 | JGI IMG/M metagenome (GOLD analysis project Ga0164241, IMG submission 108780) | Backyard soil microbial communities from Emeryville, California, USA - Original compost - Back yard soil (BY) | ecosystem: Environmental > Terrestrial > Soil > Unclassified | place: USA...
GGTTAACTGCCGGATATTTGTCTTCACTGCATCTTTTACAATCTCTTTATACACGAAGAAATGAGCATCTGCTCTCCCTGCTATCTGTGGCTGATGCGTAATAGAAATCACCTGCCGTTTAGCAGCCAGCTCTTTCATTATCACACCCACTTGCTTGGCGGCTTCGCCGGAAATACCGGTATCTATTTCATCAAATATCAATGTGGCCAGGTCCATTTTCTTTGCCACCAATGATTTTATACAGAGCATCAAACGGCTCAACTCACCACCACTGGCTACTTTTCCCACCGGCTGAAATTGACCGCTTTTATTGGCATCAAATAAAAAATCAATGCTATTCTCTCCGTATATATCCAACTCTTTGGTTTGTACCGATACTTTCAACTTTGCATTCGGCATTCCTACCTGTACTAATAATTTATTCACCGCCTCTTCCAATGGTTTCACCTGCTTTGTTCGTGCAGTACCCATTTTTGTCGCTAATTGTTTTGCTTTTTCTAATAACTGCGAGGCTTCTTTCTCTTTCTGCTCTATCTGTTCATCAATACTTAGTACTGCCTGTAATTTCTCTTCCAGTTCTTTTTGTATTACCAACAATTCATTGGTTGTTTTTACACCATGTTTCTTTTGCAACTTATACCCGAGTGATAAGCGTTCATTCAGTTGCTCAATCTTCTCAGGATCGAAGTTCACCTGGTTATTAATGTTTTCTATTTCATCTGCAATATCCTGTAGCTCTATCTGTGCTGATTGTAAGCGCTGTACCAGCTGTGTAAGCGATGGATGATAAGATACATATCCCTGCAACTGATGTAATAATGATTTCAACTGTTGTACTACAGGTGACTCTCCTTCCTGCAATTCATATCCGGCCTTTGTCAACGCGCTTTTTATTCCTTCTGCATTGCTTTGTAGTTTCAGGTCGGCATCTATTTCTTCCAACTCGTTTTCTTTAAACCCTGCTTCTTCCAGCTCCGTATATTGAAACTGGTTATAATCATACTCTTTATGAAACGACAACTTTTGATCCTGCAGTTCCTGCCATTCTCTTTTTGCCTGTTGCCATTTTTTAAATAGCAATTGATATTCTGCTAATGGTGCTGCATTATCTGCCAATGCATCAATTACTTCCCGTTGAAAATCGTCCTTGCCCAGGTCCTGCGTATCAAATTGCTGATGCATATCTACAAGTGCACCGCTCAATCCATGTAATTGCGTTAATGTTACAGGCGTATCATTTACAAAAGCACGCGATTTACCATTGGTGGCAATTTCGCGGCGAATAAATAATTCATCGCTTATATCCAGTTCATGCTCTTCCAAAAATGATTGAATCGTTTTTTTTCCTTTTACTTCAAACATCCCTTCTACCACACATTTCTTTTCTTTATTTACAAGAACACTGCTATCGGCTCTTTCACCCAATATCAACCCCAATGCTCCCACGATAATCGATTTACCGGCGCCTGTTTCACCAGTAATAATATTCAGCTTGCCGGAAAATTCTATTTCCAGCATATCAATAATAGCGTAGTTCTGAATGGTGATTTTGCGAAGCATAATACTGCAAATTAACCGGAATCAGGAATGTGATAAAATAAAAAACCCCTCTGTTTTTGCAGAGGGGAAAAATAAAAAAAGAAAATATTATTGTATTTCGATGTTTTTGTGAAGCTCTTCATCTACCAGTACTCTTCCACAGTTTTCACATACCATTACTTTCTTATGTTGTTTGATCTCGCTTTGCTTTTGTGGAGGGATCGCGTTGAAGCAACCACCACAAGCATCTCTTTCTACAGGTACTACTGCCAATCCGTTTCTATAGCTGTGGCGGATTTTTTCGTAGCTCGTCAGAAGGCGTGGGTCCACATGTTGTTTCGCCTCTTCTGCTTGTTTATTAAAATGTTTTTCTTCTTTTTCATTCGCCGCGATGATCTTATCCAACTCACCTTTCTTTGTAGCCAGTACACCTTCTTTTGTAGCAATATTCTTTTTCGCTTTTTCAAGAATTACCGCTTTCTCGGCAATCTCTTCCGTTGCGTCTTTAATATGCTTTTCAGCCAGCTTTACTTCCAGCTGCTGCATTTCAATTTCTTTATTGATCGCTTCAAACTCACGATTGTTTTTTACGTTCTCGCTTTGCTTCTCGTATTTTTTTACAAGCGCTTCAGCTTCTTTAATCGCTTCTTTACGTTGCGAAATAAAATCAGTTACGCCATTGATTTCTTCTTCAATACGCGTCTGGCGTGCATGCAATCCCTGGATTTCATCTTCGAGGTCTGCCACTTCCATCGGCAATTCGCCTTTCAGGATATGGATCTCATCCAGCTTGCTTTCAATTTTCTGAAGGGTAACTAAAGCTGTAAGCTTTTCTTCAACTGAAAATTCTTTTACTTGTGCCATTAATGTATAAAGTTTGTAGTTTTTATTTTTTGATTCCCGGCTGCAGTGCTACTATCATCTTTCCTTGCGTCGCACTCTTCATCGTCCGGTAATTCTATTCAGCACTTATCTGAACCATGATTTTAAACGATAATAAGATTAAGAGGATAAATCGTTGCTACAAAATATACTTTATCCCATCTCAAATTTTAAATCCCAAATTTCAAATCCTCATAATCCTTTTAATCCACCCAAATCCAGGTTCTAACATTTACGCCCACCTCACCGGGTTCGTATTCACTTCCGTTTTAAGGACGGCAAAGTTAGGGAATTTCTGCTCCAAATGAACAGCCAGCAGGTCAATTGTAAACTGCTCGCTCTCGTAATGGCCGATATCCGCTAACAGCATACTGCCATTAGCATCAAAAAATTCATGATACTTGAGATCGGCAGTAATATAAGCATCGGCACCCGCCGCTAATGCATTGGAAATAAGGAAACTACCAGTTCCGCCGCATAAGGCTACCTTTTTTATGGGCCTTGCCAGCAAAGCGGTATGCCGCAGTACCGGCGTTTTAAATACTGTTTTTACTTTTTCCAGGAAAGCTTTTTCTTCCATGGCTTGGGGTAATTCACCTATCACCCCACTCCCAATATTTTCATACAAATTGGAAAGGGGCACCATATCGTAAGCTACTTCTTTATAAGGGTGGGCAGCAAATAAGGCTGCTAATACTGTTCGTTCCAGGAATGAGGGCAGTATCACTTCTACTTTTATTTCTTTTTCAGTATGCCTTTCTCCCACCTCCCCTACAAAAGGAGTTGTACCCTCTCCCGCTTTAAAGGTGCCCGTACCTTCTGCATTAAAACTGCATTCGCTGTAATTACCAATGTGCCCGGCACCTGCCGCAAAGATTGCATTGCGGACTTTTTCTGCATGATCGACCGGTACAAATGTGAATAGCTTTTTCAACAGCCCTTGCTTCGGCGCCAGCACTTTCACATTTTCTAATCCTAATAAGGTAGCCATGTTCCCGCTCACCCCTTCTACTACATTATCAAGATTTGTATGAATAGCATAAATAGCGATATCATTTTTAATAGCAGTAATCACCGTTTTCTCTACATAATTTTTACCATTAATTTTTTTTAACCCGCCAAATACTATCGGGTGATGCGCAATAATAAGATTGCATTTTTTTTCAATGGCTTCTTTAACCACATCCTCTGTAGCATCGAGTGTACATATTATCCCGGTACAATTCCAATCAGCAGCGCCAATTATTAAACCTGCATTATCATACGGCTCCTGTAAGGATGGATGTGCGAGGGATTCCAGAAAAGAAATAACTTCTTTTATCAGCATGTTATTGAGTTAAAAATAAAAAAGCAAATTAGAGTATTTACCGGCATTCCCAAACCTCCCTTCATTTCTTTGGTTATCTTTGAAACAAGCTAGAAATCCATAAGATCAACACCGAATGAACCCAACCGAAACACTTAGCAAATACAGGCAAGCAAGAAAATTCTGGGAGGCAAGAAAGACATTACGCTATAATATCCGCAGCTGGATTTTTGTTGCGATGGGTGTATTATCCGCTGGTTTCGGCCTCAAAGGTTTTTTAATGCCGAATGGTTTTATTGATGGCGGTGTTACAGGTATTTCGCTTTTAATCAACAACCGTACACAGATCTCTCTATCTGCATTGATTATTCTCATCAATATTCCTTTTATATTACTCGGTTGGCAACAAATTAACCGATGGTTTAGTATAAAAAGTATTACAGCCATTACATTGTTAGCCATTGCCATTGCATTAATTCCTTATCCCGTCATTACCAATGATAAATTATTGGTTGCTGTTTTTGGTGGCTTCTTTTTGGGTGCCGGTATCGGGCTCACGATCCGCGGCGGCGCCGTTATTGATGGAACAGAAATTCTCGCCATCTACCTTAGCCGTAAGCGCAGCCTCAGCGTTGGTGATTTTATACTCATATTCAACATTGTTATTTTTTCAGCCGCGGCTTATTTACTTACCTACGAGATCGCCTTGTATGCGATCCTCACCTATCTTTCTGCATCCAAAACCGTTGATTTTATTCTGGAAGGTGTGGAAGAGTTTACAGGCGTCACCATTATTTCTCCCCGCCACCAGGAAATTTCAGATTTTATCAAACAAAAAATGGGAAGAGGACTTACCATCTACTCTGGCAAAAGAGGGGTAGGTAAAAGAGGCGAGACATCCATTGCAACAGATATTCTTTATACCGTGGTAACCCGGTTGGAAATCAGCCGACTAACCAATGAAGTGGAAAAGATTGACCCGAATGCCTTTATTGTAATGACAAGTGTAAAAGACACAAGAGGTGGCATGGTAAAGAAACGGCCATTAAAATAATATAACAGTAACAAAGCTTGTTGTAATAAAAACTAAGCTATCTTTATAAACACTGATCCCTGGCAACTAAGCAGTTACCACCCGCCTTTCAACAAAACCAACAAAGGGTCATGCTAAAAAGAACTAAAGGACGATTACTAATGACATTGCTTGTTATTACAGGGCTTGCCGGCACTGTAAAACATACTTCGTTACTACCGCAGGAACGCAAATATGCTGTGGGTATGTGGAAGGATAATAAGGCTGAAGTATTGAATAGTATTCAGAACCTTTCAAACAAGCAGTTACATTTTCAATCGCCCCAAACAAAACATTCCATTGCATTTTATATCGAAACGATCAATGCAACAGAAAAAGCAGCCTGGCAATTATTTGAAAAAGCAATGAGCCAACACGCAACTGCCACGGAAGTGCGCTTAACCCTTAATTTTTCCGATGAGCAGATTATAGAAAAAGTAAAAGCAGAACAATCACTTACCCCTTTTACCGGAATCAGTTTTTCATCTATACCGCAAGAAGAAAAGGAAAGCACATTAATTAATACGTTTAAAGCACAACGCAATAATCATATCCGCTATCTCCGTTCCTCAACGGAAGATTTACGCAATCATATATTGCAAACACCAGCAGGATCCATCGATTGCTATCAATTAGCATTAGCAATTACCAGTTATCATCAGATTCTGGCTAAAGAAATTGAAAGCATAAAAAATAGCCCTTCCTTTCCCAAGCACTAAAGTATCCGGCAACGTGATTATACCAGTTTTCGTATCGTAAAAATCATATTGCAAAAGCTTTTTATAGATTGTATATTGTTATGTCCTATACATGAAAAGCCGCCTTTTATATAGTTGTATTCTTGTAAGCTGTATGCTTGTTAGTTGTAAAAAAACAATTGAGAAAGCACAGGAAAATATTTTGGTACAGGCAATGATAAATGGCCAATGGAAGATTACAAATTTTACAGTAAACAGCGCTGATATTACTTCTGACTTCAATACTTATAAATTTCAATACTTCGCAGATAAAACAGTGAATGCCATCAACAACAGTAGTGTTGAAAAAACAGGCAATTGGGATGGCGATATAGCCAGCCGTACTACCTGGGCCAGCTTTTCGAATGCTTCTTATCCTCTTACGCTTATTAATGGCAGTTGGCTGATTACTGATAATACATGGACTTACGTAACAGCTACCCAGACGAATGGTGCTGAAACAAAGACCATGCGCCTCGAAAAGCAATAGAACCGGTTAAAAAAACAGCTTCATAAATTTTGGATCAAAGCCATTTCTGTATTTTGCAGTTTACAGCAAGAGATGAGGAATAATTTTTGCTGATAAACTTATAAATCCGGACAGCTGCAGAAAAAACATTTTTATAAATCAATACGATTACTCGGCTTTGCTATTGTCCTTCTTATAAGTTCATTATGGGGAGCAGCTCAAAGCCCTGTTGCTGCTTTTACAGCCGATGTAACAGCAGGCTGTGCCCCACTTACCGTTCGTTTTACTGATCAATCTACCGGCAACCCTATTGAATGGAATTGGGAATTCAGTAACGGAACACTTTCCAGTGCACAAAATCCTATTGTTACTTTCGCCAGTCCTGGTATTTATTCCGTAAAGCTGGTAGTAAGAAGCGCCAATGGCATTGATGATGATGAAAAAATAAATTACATCACTGTTTATCCATCACCTACTGTCGATTTTTCTGCAGATAATGTATTCGGTTGCGTACCTGTTACAGTTCATTTTACAGATCTATCAACTCCTAATACTGGAAATATAACTGAATGGTTATGGGATTTTGGGGATGGTACAACCTCTAATTCAAAGAACCCCAGCCATACTTATACAAGCGTTGGCTTTTATAATGTAACACTTACTGTAACCAGCAGTACAGGCTGTAAGGCACTTTTATCGCGTTCGCGCTATATCCGTATAGTGGACGGAGTTAGTACAGATTTTAATTTTACTTTATCCACTTCCTGCCTGGCTCCTTTTACAGTTACTTTTCAAAACCTATCAAGTGGCCCGGGCAATATTACGTACACATGGGATTTTGGAAATGGCAACAATTCCACAGCAGCCAATCCTTCTACAGTGTATAATACGCCCGGTACTTATACAGTCACATTAACAGCTACCAGCGACCTTGGTTGTAGTGGCACCATTCAAAAAACAATCACCATCGTAAATACAGTAACAGATTTTACAGCACCTGCTACGGTATGTGTAGGACAGCCTGTTGCTTTTAAAAATAATTCATCAGCCCCAGCACTGTCTTCACTATGGGATTTTGGGGATGGCACAAGTTCTGCACAAATCAATCCTGTAAAAACATTTTTAACTGCCGGAACGTATACTGTTCATTTAAGTAACCAGTATGCTAATTGTACAGACGCTGTTACAAAAACAATTACTGTTATTGATAATCCCGTTGCCGATTTTAAGTCGGATGACAGTGCTTCCTGTAGTGCGCCATTTAATGTACAGTTCACAGATCTTACACCAGGTGCTACTGCATGGCAATGGAATTTTGGCGATGGAGGCACTTCTACTCTACCAAATCCCACCCATCAATATACAAGCTTAGGCAATTTCACTGTAACACTTATTGCTACTGTTGCGAGTGGATGTAGTGATACTGTAACAAAAACGTCTTTTATACAAATACAGGAACCTGTCATACAATTAAATGTTCCTACAGGGGGCTGTGCTCCTTTTTCTTATACGCCTTCTGCCACCATTTCTACATTAGATCCTATATCATCTTATTTATGGGATATGGGTGATGGCACTACTTATAACGTAAGAAACCCTCCTGCACATATTTATGCCAACACTGGTAATTATACAGTTTCACTCGCCATTACAACAGTAAGCGGATGTACAAAAAAAGTTACTGTTGTTGACGGTGTATTAGTAGGCATATTGCCTGTACCAAGCTTTACTGTAAGCCCGGCACCTGTTTGCGCAGGAGATACCTATACTTTTACAGGCAGCGCCAGCAATCTTTTGCCGAATAGTAATATTGTCTGGCAATGGAATTTTGGCGACGGCTCACCTTCTGGCAGCGGGCAAACTGTTACCCATCAATTTACCGATGCCGGCAATATAACAGTAACCTTAACAGTATTAAATAATGGTTGCCCGGGAATTGCTACGCAAACATTTACAATACTCCCGCCGGTAGCTAAGTTCGAATACCTGTTTGATTGTACTACACGCACAGCCACTTTTACCGACCAAAGCATTGTGGATGTAGCTGTATCACCACTTACTTATGAATGGGACTTTGGTGACGGTGGTACTTCTAGTTCGCAAAACCCAACACATGTCTATTCTACTCCCGGTAGTTACCTGGCAACATTAAAAGTTACAAACGGAAGCTGTAGTTATACATATGGGCGCACTGTTATTATTGCTAACGAAGTAGCCAACTTTACTACCCCACGTTTGAGAGTTTGTAAAAACGAACCTTTTACTTTAACAGCTACTGGCTCGAACCCGGCAAACATTGCAACGTATACATGGGGAATAAATGGGCAAACCGTTATAACTACTTCACCAACATTTACTACAAGTATAGCTACTGCCGGCCCTTATGATGTAACCTTAACTTTAACAGATATAAATGGATGTATAACTACTAAGACAGTAACTAATTATATAACTGTAACAGGCCCTGTAGCTAATTTTGTACCTGCTACACCCGGTGGATGTTTTAATAAAACAACCACATTTACAGATTTGTCTACGCCTGCAGGTACCATTACTTCATGGCAATGGGATTTTGGTGATGGCACACAACAAACATTTACTGCAGCACCATTCACACATATATATAATAGCGAGGGCAGCTATACAATAAGCCTGCGTATAACAGATAATGCCGGATGTACCGATGCGTATACATTGCCTGCAAGCTTCCTGGTTACAAATCCAATAGTGGGTTTTAAAGCTCCTTTGCTATTTTGCCCAATGGCACCATTGCCATTTACGGATACATCATCAGGTGTTGCTCTTTCGTATGTATGGACTTTTGGAGATGGAAATACTTCTACTTTAAAAAATCCTTCCAATGCATATCCTACAGGGGATGCCGATTATACAGTCAAACTTAAAATAACAGATATAGCAGGCTGCAGCGACTCGGTGAGTAAAACCGATTATATTAAAATCAGAACGCCTAAAGCGGCATTTACTATTAAAGACACTGCATCTATTTGTTTGCCATTAAAAACAAGCTTCACATTTGAAGGCGCTGACTATTCATCTTTCTATTGGGATTTTGGCGATGGTGGTACTTCTACCGCACAAAACCCAACTTACTTTTATAATAGCTATGGGCATTTTACACCTACATTACATGTACTGGGTGCAGGCGGGTGCGAGAGTATTGCACAGGCATCTGTTACCGTGTATGACCCTGCAAATGTGCAAATCAATTATGGGCCTCTTACTACAGCTTGTAATTCCCTCAATGTAGATTTCGACCTCGTAATGCCTCCTGGTTTTAAATTCATTTTTTATTTTGGAGATGGAACTATCGATTCATCACGCCGCACTTCCTTTAGCCATTTTTATTCGCGCCCAAGCTTTAATACGCCGATACTGGTTATCACAGATACATTAACAGGGTGCATATCTACCATTATTGGAAACACAAGGATTGATGTATTAGGTGCTGTACCTCTTTTTGCACCTGACAAAGATGAGTTTTGTGATAATGCCACTGTGTCCTTCCGCAACTTCACCACAAAGAATGAACCTATCATTTCTACCCAATGGGATTTTGGGGATGGGGCGAACTCATCATTGGATGAGCCAATGCATACATACACACAGCCCGGTACTTATGTCGTTACATTAAACGTAACAACACAGAGTAATTGCAGTAAATCATTTGCTGATACAATTTATGTATACAGAACTCCCGTTGCTTCTATTATAGGAAGAGATACTATCTGCCTGAATATTCCAGAAGCATACAATGGCTTGCTTGCGCAATCTGATACGTTAACATACTGGAAATGGGATACCGGCAACGGGCAAACCCCATCTACACAAAACATTAATCTTACTTATAACACAACAGGCAATCATACACTCACATTAACTACAACCAATAAAATAGGATGCAGCAGTACCACCACTAAAACTATTTATGTAGCGCCTTTGCCAACTGCTACACCGGTTCAAAATCCATTGACAATTATTTCCGGTGCGGGAACTAATCTTGCTATGACATATACCGGCAATATCCGGACATATACATGGACACCGGCAACCAAACTATCCTGCACAGATTGCCCCACACCTTATGCAAACCCACAATTCAGTACTACATACAGGGTAAACCTTGAAGACAGGTATGGATGCAGAAACTATGGAGACATTACAGTGAATGTAATCTGCAATAATCAAAACTTTTTTGTACCCAATACTTTCTCACCAAACAACGATGGGACAAATGATGTATTCTATCCACGCGGAACAGGTTTATTTAATATTAAATCTATGCGCATCTTTAACCGCTGGGGAGAATTGGTATTTGAAAAACTGAATATAAAACCCAATGATATTACTGCGGGCTGGGATGGAAAATACAAAGGAGTATTGGCAAGTCCTGATGTATATGTATTTACTATAGAAATTCTATGTGATAATAATACTTTAATACCGGTAAAAGGAAATGTGACGCTTTTGCGATAACTATGCTGAAGTCTATAACATATCAAAAATGGATCAGCTTTTTATGCTGTATCATTCTATATCTATCCGGTATGGCGCAGGACATTCATTTTTCTCAATTTTTTGAAACGCCGCTTCTCCGCAATCCGGCTTTAGCAGGAATTTTTACTGGCGATGTTCGTATACAGATGGTATACCGCGATCAATGGCGGGCCGTTACCGAAGGATATAAAACAGGATCATTAAACGGAGAATATAAATTACCTGTTGGTAAAGGCAATGATTTTGTAACGGTAGGCGGTCAGGTATTATTTGACAGAGCAGGTACAGCAGCATTAACACAAACGAGTATAATGCCCGCATTGAATTATCACAAATCAATGAGTGATGAATTCAACCGCTATTTGTCTTTGGGATTTATGGGAGGTATTGTAAACAGGCATTTCGACAAATCTAAAATAACAACTGATAATACCTATAACAACGGAACAGATGGAGAAATAAACGTCATTCCTAATTATTCTTACCTGGATGCAGGAGTAGGTATGAGTTTTAATTCAAATCTTACCAGCGATCCTGATGATAATTATTATCTCGGCATCGCCTACCATCATTTTACAAAACCCCGTAATTCTTTTTTTCGTGATCCTACTATTCCCTTACATCCAAAATGGGTAGCATCGGCAGGTTTTCGTTTTGGTGTAAATGAATATTCATACCTCACTATACAGGCCGATCATTCTGTGCAGGCAAAATATAGTGAAACGATTGTAGGAACCATGTATGGCATTAAGATTGGTGAACTGGTAGATGATCCGAAGTATGTAATTCATGGAGGAATTTTTTATCGTTGGGCAGATGCTGTTATTCCTGTTATCAAACTGGATTACAAACCTTTTTCTGTCGCTTTTAGTTATGATGCGAATACTTCAAAACTAAAAACAGCCAGCAATGGCCGTGGCGGTTTCGAACTTTCTATATCCTATATTGGTTTTACAAACAGAAACAACTCAACACTGGACGCAGTAAGATGCCCCAGGTTTTAATTTAAAAAAATATAAAATGGAACTACAGGTTGGACAACAGGCTCCCGATTTTACACTTTACGATACAGAAAAGAATAAAGTCACGCTATCGGAATTAAAAGGAAACAATGTGTTATTGTTGTTTTTCCCTTTCGCATTTACCAGTGTTTGCACAAAAGAGTTATGTAATGTGAGGGATACTATCAGTGTGTATAATAATGCCAACGCCAAAGTATTCGGCATTTCTGTAGATTCTCTTTTTACCCTTGGTAAATTTAAAGAAGAACAAAAACTCAATTTTCCTCTGCTTAGTGATTTTAATAAAGATGTATCGAAAGCTTATAACTCACTGGATGAGCAATGGAATTTCGGATATGCCGGCGTTTCCAAACGGTCTTCTTACATAATTGATAAAAACGGCGTGATTCAGTTTGCAGAAATTCTGGCACATCCTGGCCTCTTACCTGATTTCGAAAAGATTAACAAAACACTGGAATACCTCCGTTAAACCGCTTCAAACACGGTAAGTCTGAGACAGTTAAGCATTTATTGATAATTATTTTCCCTATATCGTAGATCTACGTTGCACATACGACAAAATGGTTCTATTATTGTCATAATAAATGTAAATTTGTTTCGTTGAAGCGAATTCTACTCATATCATCCTTTATTCTTTGTACGGCTATATTGGCTCAGGCACAGAATACCCGTCCGGTTCAGCCAGGCGTTTCAGCGCTTAAATTATATCCCAACCCTGCTACATCGTATATTACATTCGACCTGCAAAAAGGATATGAAAAAGGAATAACTATCACAGTATTTAGTTTCCTCGGCAAAAAAATGATTGAGTCGCCGGCTTCTAACGAAAAGACAACTTTTCAATTGAATGAGTTTACAAGAGGCGTTTATATTTACCACCTCACTGATGCTTCCGGAAAGATTGTAGAGACCGGCAAGTTCCAGGTCGCCCGTTAATTATTGTTTTCCTTCCTATCTCATTAAAGTACCTGCACTATCAGGAATTTCAGGTAATGTGTATTTTCCATACCCATAATAATAGGATGATCAGCTGATTGTGTTTGAAAAACAACCTGCCTTAATTTTCGCCTTGCATCTTTTGCCGCCATGTCGATGATTTGCAGGAAGAGTTCGGGCTGTACAAGATTGGTACAGGAAGATGTAACTAAAAAACCTCCGGGTTTTACCAATTTCATTCCCCGCAGGTTAATTTCTTTATAGCCCGTTATTGCTTTTTGTATTGTCTCGCGGCTTTTAGTAAATGCGGGCGGGTCCAACATTACTACATCATATTGTTTTCTTTCTTTAGTCCATTGTTTCAAAACATCAAAGGCATTAGCTGTTTCAAAGCGGCAGATTTTATCCAACCCATTCAAAGCGGCATTGCGATTGGCTTGCTGTACCGCGTTATCAGAAATATCCAAAC
>Ga0164241_10004789_pt1 | contig 12947 bp, 12 predicted proteins | sample OricomyardsoilBY_FD_108780 | JGI IMG/M metagenome (GOLD analysis project Ga0164241, IMG submission 108780) | Backyard soil microbial communities from Emeryville, California, USA - Original compost - Back yard soil (BY) | ecosystem: Environmental > Terrestrial > Soil > Unclassified | place: USA...
AACTCCCCGGCGCTGATCGAGATCGGCCCGGCGGGGTCGACCGCGAGCCACGCCGCGAACCCGACCTCGTTGCACGACGTGTTCGCGCGGGTCGGCGGCGCGCATGTCGGCAAGGCGACGGTGAGCCTGCAGGTGAACAGCAACGACGTCATCGGCGACCACCTCTGGCTGTGGCGCGGCGACCACGGCGACGGCGTCGGCTGGAACGTCAACACCGCCGCCAACGGTCTCGTTGTGAACGGCAACAACGTGACGATGTACGGCCTGTTCGTCGAGCACTACCAGCAGTACGAGACGCTGTGGAACGGCAACGGCGGGCGGACGTACTTCTACCAGAACGAGTTCCCGTACGACGTACCCGACCAGGCGTCGTGGTCCAGCGGTGGCGGTACCCAGGGCTGGGCGGCGTACAAGGTCGCGAACAACGTCACCACTCACGAGGCGTGGGGTGTCGGCAGCTACTGCTTCTTCAGCTCGAACAACTCCATCGTCGCGTCACGCTCGTTCGAGGTCCCCGACACACCGGGCGTCCGCTTCCACGACCTGGTGTCGGTCTCCCTCGGCGGGGTCGGCACGATCTCCAACGTCATCAACACCGCCGGCGGAACGGCCAACGCCGCCACCCAGCAGCGCTACGTCACCAGCTACCACTGACCCGACCCGGACAAGTACGGCGCCGGCCAGGCGCCGTACTTGTAGGTCGTTGCCGGGCGGCCTACCGTGCGAAGGGTGCACGAGCTCGCGGTGACGCAGAGCGTGGTGGAGGCGGTCGTCGGGAAGGTGGGCGACGTCCCGGTCGACGTCGTGCGGCTCGAGATCGGTGCTCTGTCGGGCGTTGTGGCGGATTCGGTGCGGTTCTGCTTCGAGGTGGTCGCCCAGGGCACCGGACTCCAGGGTGCCCGGCTGGACATCGACCAGCCGCCGGGGCGGGCGTACTGTCGAACGTGTGGTGACGAGTTCACCCTGACCGATCCGATCATGTTGTGCCCGTGTGGCAGTGCGGACCTCGACATCACCGGTGGCCAGGAGTTGCGGATCCTGTCGGTGGAGGTGCGGTGACATGTGCAGCACATGTGGATGCTCGGGTACCGGCGAGGGCACCAGGATCAACCTGCTGACCGATGAGGACGCTGTCGGCCACGGGCATGGCCATGGTCATGACCACAGCCACGACCACAACCACAGCGAGGACCACAGCCACGCGTACGAGTCCCGGACCGTGGTCCTGGAGCAGGAGATCCTGGCGAAGAACGACAGTCTCGCCGCCACCAATCGCCGGCGGCTGAGCGACCGCGGCATCACCGCGGTCAACCTGATGAGCTCACCCGGCTCCGGCAAGACGACGTTGCTGGAGACAACGGTGCGCGCGCTCGACGGACAGCGTCAGACCCTGGTGATCGAAGGCGACCAGGAGACCTGGCTGGACGCGCAGCGGATCCGCGCCACCGGCAGCAAGGTCGTGCAGATCAACACCGGAGCCGGCTGCCATCTGGACGCCTCCATGCTGGCCGGCGGCCTCGACGAGCTGGACCCACCGGACGGCTCGCTCGTGTTCGTGGAGAACGTCGGCAACCTCGTCTGCCCCGCGCTGTTCGACCTGGGTGAGACGGCCCGCGCCGTGATCATCTCGGTGACCGAGGGCGCCGACAAGCCCGCGAAGTACCCGTACATGTTCCGCGCGGCCGATCTCGTTCTGCTGAACAAGATCGACCTGCTCCCGTACGTCGACTTCGACGTGGACCTGTGCCTGGACCTGATCCGCCGGCTGAACCCGAAGGCGGAGTTGCTGCACGTGTCCGCGACGAAGGGCACCGGCCTCGACGCCTGGTGCGCCTGGCTCGGTGCCCTCCAGCCCATCCCCGCCTGACAGATCCGGCCTAACAGATCCGGGGCAGCTGCTCCCCGATCGGGGTGTCGACGACCCGGGTGGCGCCGAAGGCCGTCCGCGTGACGACCATCCCGGGATGCGCCGGAACGCACTCGCCGATGACCGCCGCGTCGCCGCCGAGCGGATGCGCGCGCATCGCCGCGAGCACCTCCTCGGCCTCGTCCCGCGCCACGATCGCGAGCAGCTTGCCCTCGTTGGCGACGTACAGCGGATCGAGGCCGAGGAAGGAGCAGGCGTTGGCGACCGTCTCCGGGATCGGCAGGTCGCGTTCGATCAGCTCGATGCCGACGCCCGCGGCCTTGGCGATCTCGTTCAGCGAGGTGGCCACGCCGCCGCGGGTCGGGTCGCGCAGTACGTGCACGTCCCGCGCGACCGCCAGCATCGCCGCGACCAGACCGTTCAGCGGCGCGCAGTCGCTGACCACCTCGGTGCCGAACGAGATCCCTTCCCGCACGCTCATGATCGCGATCCCGTGGACGCCGATCAGCCCACTCACGATCACCACGTCGCCGGGGCGGGCGCGCTGCGGCCGGATGTCGATCCCGTCCGGCACCAGTCCGATCCCGGCGGTGTTGAGGTAGACGCCGTCCCCGTGTCCGGCGTCGACCACCTTGGTGTCCCCCGTCACCACCGTCACCCCCGCGTGCTCGGCGGCGGCACCAAGATCAGCGGCGATCTGTGCGACCACCGAGAGTTCCACACCTTCCTCGAGGATGAATCCGCACGACAGGTACGACGCCTGGGCGCCGCTCATCGCGAGATCGTTGACCGTGCCGTTGACGGCCAGGTGGCCGATGCTCCCGCCCGGGAAGAACAACGGCTGGACGACGAACGAGTCGGTGGAGAAGGCGAGCCGCGCGCCGCCGAGTTCGAGCACCGCGGAGTCGGTCAGCCCGGCCAGCACCGGATTGCCGAAGGCGGGAACGAAGAGGTGCTCGATGAGTTCGCCCGACATCTGCCCACCGCCGCCGTGGCCCATGACGACGTTGGGGTGGTCGCGCAGCGGCAGCGGGCAGGTCCATCCGCTGAAGTCCGGCATCGTGGGGTCGGGCAGTGTGACCGGCTCAACCACCGCTCGTCACCACCTCGGGCGTCTGCAGCCGGCGGTACAGGTAGTACGCCGCACACGCGCCTTCGCTCGACACCATCGTCGCTCCGAGCGGGTTGCGCGGCGTACAGAGCGTCCCGAACGCCTCGCACTCGTGCGGCTTGATCAGTCCCTGCAGCACCTCGCCGCTGCGGCAGACGGTCGACTCCTGCGTCGTGATGTCGGCGACCTGGAAACGGTGCTCCGCGTCGTATTCGCGGTAACGCTCGGACAGCCGCCATCCGCTCTGCGGGATCATCCCGATGCCGCGCCAGGACCGGTCGGTGGTTTCGAAGACGTCGGCCAGCATCGCCTTGGCGACCGGGTTGCCTTCGTCGCGCACCGCTCGCTGGTACGCGTTCTCGACGGTGTGCTCGCCGCGTTCCAGTTGCGTCACCGTCCGCAGGATCCCGGCCAGGATGTCCAGTGGTTCGAACCCGGTCACCACGATCGGTACGCCGTACTTGTCCGCGAGCTCGGGGTACTCCGCCGTACCCATCACGCTGCAGACGTGGCCCGCGGCCAGGAACCCCTGGACCCGGCAGTCCGGCGACTGCATGATCGCCTCGATCGCGGGTGGCACCCGGACGTGCGAGACCAGCAGGCTGAAGTTCGGGATGCCGAGCTTCTTCGCCTGGTAGACCGTCATCGCGTTCGGCGGTGCGGTGGTCTCGAAGCCGATGCCGAAGAACACCACCTGCTTGTCCGGGTTCTGCTGGGCCACCCGGAGTGCGTCGAGCGGTGAGTAGACGACCCGGACGTCGCCGCCCTGGCTCTTGATCCGGAACAGGTCGCGTTCGCTGCCGGGGACGCGGAGCATGTCGCCGAAGGAGCAGAAGATCACGTCCGGCTGGGCGGCGATCTCCAGCGCCTTGTCGATCACCTCGAGCGGCGTCACGCAGACCGGGCAGCCGGGGCCGTGGATCATCTCGACGCCGTCCGGCAGCAACTGGTCGATGCCGTGCCGCACGATCGTGTGCGTCTGCCCGCCGCAGACCTCCATCATCGCCCAGGACTTGGTCGTGGTCGCGTGGATCTGATCCACCAGCCGCTTGGCCAGCTCGGGGTCGCTGAACTCGTCCAGGTACTTCATTCCGTCACCGCCTGCCACTCGGTTCCCGGTGGCCGGCGTTCACCGGCCTGACGTGCGGCCAGTCCCCACTGGTCGCCGAACTCCTCCTCGAGCGCGCCGAGTTTGCGGTACAACTCCAGCGACTGCAGCGCCGACTCCTCGTCGAGCCGCTGCAACGCGAAGCCGACATGCACGATCGTGTACTCGCCGACCTGCAGATCAGGCAGATACTCCAGGCACACTTCCTTCAGTACGCCGCCGAAGTCCACCTTCCCCATCCGGGTCCCGTCCTCGTCCCGGATCTCCACGACTTGTCCTGGTACCGCCAGACACATGATGCCCCTCCTTCCGGGCGCCGGCGGCCACTGCCAGCTGCCCGAGTGCGAGACCGGCGTCGGTCGGCGGTACCCGGCACGGCCGCAGGACGGTGAAACCCGCCCCGGCCAGCGCCCGGCATGTTGCCGACAGCAACAGCTGGTTGACGAACACACCGCCGGACAGGGCGACGGTGCCGAGGTTCGTGGCGGCGCGGACCTCCAGCGCCAGCGACACGACGAGATCAGCGACGGCCTGATGGAACCGGGCGCTCACGACGGTGGCCGGTACTCCGGCCAGCACGTCGCGGCACACCGCCGCCAGCACCGGCGCGGGATCCATGCCGGGTCCGAACTCATACGCGCCCTGTGGAACGATCCGGAGTGCGCGGCCCTCGAGCTCGATCGCTGCCTGTGCTTCGTAGCCGACACGGTGGCAGACCCCGGCGAGCGACGACACCGCGTCGAAGAGCCTGCCCATGCTGGACGTCGGGGCGCAGGCGAGGTTCCGGTCGAGCTGCGCGGCGAGCAACTCGCGTTCCGCGTCCGAGCAGGCGGCGACCGCAGGCAGTCGCGGATCCCAGGGCAGCCCGGCCGAGCGCAGATGCGACAGCGCCATCCGGCAGGGATTGCGGACCCCGGCGTCCCCGCCGGGCAGAGCGACGTACCCGAGATGGGCGTACCGCTCGAAGCCGGCGTAGTCGGCCAGCAGCACCTCACCACCCCACACGGCGCCGTCGTCGCCGTACCCGGTCCCGTCGAAGGCGAAGCCGATCACCGGCTGGTCGTCGTCGTACCCGTGCTCGGTCATGACGGAGGCGATGTGCGCGTGGTGATGCTGTACGCCGACGACCGGTCGGCCGGCGGCGTGGAGCAGAGCCCACTGCCGCGAACGGTACGACGGGTGCTTGTCGGTGATCAGCAACTCCGGGCGTACGCCGGTCATCAGCTCCAGGTGCTGCTCGGCCCGCTCGAGTGCGTGGACCGTCGCCAGGTCATCCAGATCACCGACATGCGCGGACAGCCAGGCATAGCGGTCTTCGCCGAGGCAGAACGTGTTCTTCAGGTCGCCGCCCAACGCGAGCGCGGGCCGGACCGGCCGTCGAAGGTCGATCGGGAGCGGCGCGTAGCCCCGGGACCGCCGCATGGGCAGCTCGCTGCCGTCGACGACCCGGGCGACCGAGTCGTCACACGGCACGTGGATCGGCCGATCGTGCCCGACCCATCCGTCGACGAGACCCGCCAGCCGCTCGACCGCTTCGTCGTCGCCGGTGACGATCGGCTCGCCGGACAGGTTGCCACTCGTCATCACCAGGACCGAAGGGCCGTCGCCGTCGAACAGCAGGTGGTGCAACGGCGTGTACGGCGTCATCACGCCGAGGTCAGGGTTGCCGGGGGCAACGCTGTCGGCAACGATCGGCCCGTCGACAGGGATTGCCTTGCGGAGCAGGACGATCGGACGCCGCCAGCCGGTCAGCAGCGCGGTCTCGGCGGCATCGACCTCGGCGATCGCACGCACCACATCGAGGTCGGCCGCCATCACCGCGAAGGGTTTGTTGCCCCGGTCCTTGCGCTTCCGCAACGTGGAGACTGCTGCCTCATCGGTCGCATCACACACCAGGTGGTAGCCGCCGAGCCCTTTCACCGCGAGGATCGCACCGCTCCCGAGCAGTCGACGGGCCTCGGCCACCGCCTCCTCGGCGTACGACGGGTCGAGCCCGGGGCGGGTCAGCCACAGCCGTGGACCGCAGGCCGGACAGGCGGTGGACTGCGCGTGGAAGCGCCGGTCGGCCGGGTCGGTGTATTCGCGGCGGCAGTCAGCGCACAAAGGGAATCCGGCCATGGTGGTCGCCGGGCGGTCGTAGGGCAGACCAGTCACCATCGTGAAGCGCGGACCGCAGTTCGTGCAGCTGATGAACGGGTAGCGGTAGCGCCGGTCGTGCGGATCGGCGAACTCGGCCAGGCAGTCCGCGCAGGTGGCGATGTCGGGGGAGACGAGGGTGCGCCCAGGCCCGCCGACGGACTCGAGGATCTGGAAGTCGGTCCCGCCGGCCGTCGGGATCCGCGTCGCCTCGACGTCGGCCACGACGGCCAGCGGCGGCGCTTCGGTGGAGATCCGGCGCCAGAAGTCGCCGACGGCGGCCGGCGCTCCCTCGACCTCGGCGATCACCCCGGTCGCGGTGTTCGCGACCTTGCCGGACAGGCCGAGTTCACGAGCCAGCGCGTAGACGAACGGGCGGAATCCGACGCCCTGGACGACACCGGTGACCCGCAGGCGGGCACGGACACGCGCCGGTCCGGTCGTCGCACTCACCCCCCGACCTACCGAGGAAAATGAAGAATTCCGTCAATTGCGGATTCTTTCTTCGCACATTAGACCCGGTCCGGGGAAATGGGCAGGCTCACGGCCCGAAAATTTCCTGGACCTTGCGCAGATCGCGTAGCCGGGGCTCGGTGTCGCCGCGCATCCAGCGGCTGATGGTGCGGACCGAAACACCGACCCGGCGGGCGGCCGCCTCCTGGGACAGTCCCTGCCGGCGCAGGATGTCGCTGAACCATGCCGCGAACGGCTCCGGCGAACCGCCGGCCAGCAGTTCCGGCACCTCGCTGCGGCGGATCGGCGTACCGTGCAGGACCTCGACCTCGACGCTGTCCGGCAGCAATCGCACGGTCACGTCGAAGTAGCCGTTCGGCGGTCCTGCCGCCGCCAGCAGGGCGCTCGTGATCGCCTCGTACAGTGCCTGCCGTTCCTCCGGCTCCAGCTCGGCCGGGGCGACCGCCTCGCGGACGAACACCTCGGCGTCCGGCAGCGAACGCGGGCGGGCCGCGAACGTGTGGGACACGACGACCACGGGCGAGACGAAGGTCCCGTCGGTGCCGTCCGGCGGTGACTGGGCAGGCATTGTCGGCACCCGTTTCGGTCCGGTGGGCGCGGTAGATTTCACGGTACCCGGCGGTGCCGTTTTCCCCGAAGTCCGTGAATCGCGGATTGTCGGATTTCCCGACCTGGCCATAAATACCTGACACAAGTGTCTGTCCGCACTGTCGGCACCGACGTACTGTCAGGCTGAGGGACCCATTGTCGGTCAGGGGAGGCGCGTCACGTGTCCACCACACTGGAACCTGAGCAGGCCCACGAGACGGCCGAGGAACCCGCGGTCCACATCCTCTGGATGAACGGCGGACTGAGCTGCGACGGGGACTCGGTGGCCCTCACCGCGGCCACCCAGCCGAGTATCGAGGAGATCGTCCTGGGCGCTCTGCCCGGACTGCCGAAGATCGCCGTGCACTGGCCGCTGATCGACTTCGAGTGCGGGCCGGAGACCGGCGCGGACAACTTCATCGAGTGGTGGCACAAGGCCGACCGCGGTGAGTTGGACCCGTTCGTCCTGGTCGTCGAGGGCTCGATCCCGAACGAGTCGATCAAGACCGAGGGCTACTGGGCCGCGTTCGGCAACAACCCGGCCACCGGCCAGCCGATGCCCACGTCGGAGTGGCTGGACCGGCTGGCCTCGAAGGCGACCGCGGTCGTTGCCGTCGGCACCTGTGCGACGTACGGCGGGATCCACGCGATGGCAGGGAACCCGACCGGTGCGATGGGGGTACCGGACTATCTCGGGTGGAGCTGGAAGTCGAAGGCCGGTCTTCCGATCGTGTGTGTGCCAGGTTGCCCGATCCACCCCGACAACCTGTCCGAGACGCTCGTCTACCTGCTCTACCAGGTGGCCGGCCAGGCACCGATGATCCCGCTGGATGCCGAACTGCGCCCGCAGTGGCTGTTCGGCCGGACCGTACACGAGGGGTGCGACCGGGCCGGGTACTACGAGCAGGGCGACTTCGCCAAGGAGTACGGCTCGGCGAAGTGCCTGGTGAAGCTGGGCTGCTGGGGCCCGGTGGTGAACTGCAACGTGCCGAAACGCGGCTGGATCAACGGGGTCGGCGGCTGCCCGAACGTTGGCGGGATCTGTATCGCCTGCACGATGCCGGGCTTCCCGGACAAGTTCATGCCGTTCATGGACGAACCGACCGGTGCGCGGGTGTCGACCACCGCGAGCATGGTCTACGGAACAGTGATCCGCCGGCTGCGCAAGTACTCGCAGAACCAGAAGAACAAGGAACCGAAGTGGCGGCACAAGGGCTCGTCGCTCGACACCGGCTACCAGAAGGTCTGGTGACAGACGATGACCACCACCGCACCGAAGACCGGCGGACGCTCCGACACCTCGGCCGAGTCCGATGTCGTCGAGATGGCCTGGGACCCGATCACCAGGATCGTCGGCAGCCTCGGGATCTACGCGAACGTGGACTTCAAGCAGAAGGTCGTGCAGGAGTGCCACAGCACGTCGTCGATCTTCCGCGGCTACAGCATCTTCATGAAGGGCAAGGACCCGCGCGACGCGCACTTCATCACCAGCCGGATCTGCGGCATCTGCGGTGACAACCACGCGACCTGCTCGGTGTACGCGCAGAACATGGCGTACGGCGTCGCGCCGCCGCACCTGGGCGAGTGGATCGTGAACCTCGGCGAGGCCGCCGAGTACATGTTCGACCACAACATCTTCCAGGAGAACCTGGTCGGCGTGGACTACTGCGAGCGGATGGTCAAGGAGACCAACCCCGGCGTGCTCGAGCTGGCGAACCGGACCGAGGCGCCGCATGCCGGTGACCACGGGTACCGGACGATCGGCGACATCATGCGGTCGCTGAACCCGCTGGAGGGCGACTTCTACCGCGAGGCCCTGCACGTCAGCCGGTACACCCGCGAGATGTTCTGCCTGATGGAGGGCCGGCACGTCCACCCGTCGACGCTCTACCCCGGTGGGGTCGGCACGGTCGCCACCATCCAGCTGTTCACCGACTACCTGGTCCGGCTGATGCGCTACATCGAGTTCATGAAGAAGGTCGTGCCGTTGCACGACGACCTGTTCGACTTCTTCTACGAGGCCCTGCCGGGCTACGAGCACGTCGGCGAGCGGCGGGTGCTGCTCGGCTGCTGGGGGAGCCTGCAGGATCCCGCGGTCTGCGACTTCCGCTACCAGACGATGCCCGACTGGGGTCGCAAGATGTTCGTCACCCCGGGCGTGATCGTCGACGGCAAGCTCGTCACCAACAACCTGGTCGACATCAACCTCGGCCTGCGCATCCTGCTCGGCAGCTCGTACTACGAGGACTGGGCCGACGGCAGTCACGAGAAGTTCGTCGACGTCGACCCGCTGGGCAACCCGATCGACGTCCGCCACCCGTGGAACCAGCACACCCTGCCCAAGCCGCAGAAGCGGGACTTCGCAAACGCCTACAGTTGGACGATGTCGCCGCGCTGGTTCGACGGCAAGGACCACCTGGCGCTGGACACCGGCGGCGGCCCGATCGCCCGGCTCTGGTCCACGGCCCTGTCCGGACTGGTCTCGACCGACTACGTGCAGGCGACGGGGCACAGCGTGAAGATCCAGTTGCCGCGGACCGCGCTGAAGCCGGCCACGGAGTACGAGTGGAAGATCCCGCAGTGGAGCAACGCGATCGAGCGGAACCGGGCGCGGACCTACTTCCAGGCGTACGCCGCGGCGCTCGCGCTGCACTTCTGCGAGAAGGCGATGGCCGAGGTAAGGGCCGGGCGGACCGAGACCTGGACGCCGTTCAAGGTCCCGGAGGAAGCGATCTCCTGCGGCTTCACCGAGGCGGTCCGGGGCGTGCTGTCGCACCACATGGTGATCCGCGAGGGCAAGATCGCGAACTACCACCCGTACCCGCCGACCCCGTGGAACGGCAGCGTCCGCGACACTTACGGGACGCCGGGGCCGTACGAGGACGCGGTGCAGAACACCCCGATCTTCGAGGAGAACCCACCGGACCGGTTCAAGGGCATCGACATCATGCGGGCGGTCCGCAGCTTCGATCCCTGCCTGCCGTGCGGTGTGCACATGTTCGTGGGCAACGGCAAGGAGAAGACCCACCTGCATTCACCGTCCATCGCGGTCAAGCCGTACTGACATGGATCGCCCTGGGGATGCCGCTGCCGTGCAGCGGCTCGGTGAGCGGATCGACACGCTGCTCGACGAGGTGCAGCGCGAGGCCGCTCCCGAGATCACTGCCAGGGTCGAGGAGCTGCTCCAGGCGGTGCTGTCCCTCCACGGCGCCGGCCTGGAGCACCTACTCGACCGACTGGACGAGATCCAGTGCCGCGATCTGGTCAAGGACGAGCTGGTTGCCGGGATGCTGCTCCTGCACGACCTGCATCCCGACGATGTCGCGACGCGGATCCAGGTGGCGCTGGACCGGGTCCGGCCGTACCTCGGTTCGCACGCCGGCGGAATCGACTACCTCGGCCTGGACGCCGACGGTGTGGTCCATCTGCGGTTGCAGGGCAGTTGCGACGGCTGTCCGGGATCGACCGCGACGGTGCAGCTGACGGTGGAGAACGCCGTACTGGAAGCTGCCCCGGAGGCGGTGGCTGTCGACGTGGAGGGGATGGTCAAGGAGCGGCAGACGCTCCTGACCATCGAACCGTTCCGGCAGCGCGAGGACTGGCACAGCTTCACCGACGGACCACGGCGTGGCGGATTGCAGGAGCTGCCGGAGCTGGAGCTCGTACTGGCGAACCTGGACGGCGCGTTGTTTGCCTATCGCAACGAGTGCCGGGTCTGCTCGTCCACCCTGCACGAGGGCTCGCTGTCCCGTGATGTGCTGACCTGTCCACGGTGCGATGCGCAGTACGACGTACGCCTCGCGGGCCGGTCGCTCGGTGGTGGCGAACCGCTTGTACCGCTGCCGTTGCTGCCCGACGGTGTCGGCTGGAAGGTGGCTGTGCCGAGGAGGCAGCCGGTGTGAGGACCAGTTCGGCACTCCGTTCGCTTGCGCAGGGCAAGCCCGCGCGTCCCGACCCGGCGGCCGTGCTGGGCCGCTTCACCGCGGGGGAGCGCGCCCAGGGCGCGCCCGGGGAGCAGTGCGAGCTGTGCGCCGTGCCGATCGGGCCGGAGCACCCGCACGTCGCCGACGTACCGGACCATCGGCTGCTGTGCACCTGCCGGCCCTGCTATCTGCTCTTCAGTACGACGGCTGCGTCGCGCGGGCACTACAAGGCGGTCCCGGAGACGTTCCGGCACTACGCGGACTTCGCGATGTCGGCGGGGGAGTGGGATCAGTTGGGGATCCCGGTCTCGCTCGCGTTCCTGTACCGGCAGACCGAGGAGGATCGCTGGGTCGCGTTCTACCCGAGCCCCGCCGGCGCGACGGAGTCGCTGCTCGACCTGGCCGACTGGGACCGGGTGGTGACGGCCAATCCGCTGCTGGCCGACGTACTGCCCGATGTCGAGGCCGTGCTGCTGCGCAAGACCGACGACGAGTTCGAGTGTCACCTGGTGCCGATCGACCAGTGCTACGAGCTGGTCGGGCTGGTTCGCCAGTACTGGCAGGGGTTCTCCGGCGGCGAGGAGGTCTGGCAACAGATCGACGAGTTCTTCACCGAGGTGCGGGGGCGGTCCCGTGGTTGACCTCGAGTTCGCCTGCGTAGGAGCCGCCGCCGACCGGTACTCTGCCACCCCGACCGTGCAACTGCGGCTGCGCGTCTCCGAGACCTCTGGCACTCCGGTGCACACCATGGCGCTGCGTACGCAGGTGCGGATCGAACCGGTGCGGCGGCGGTACGGCGACGAGGAGGGCGAGGCACTCGCCGACATGTTCGGCGACCGGTCGCGGTGGGGCGAGACCCTCAAGCCACTGCAGTTGGCCTTCGTGTCGCAGCTCGTGCCAGGGTTCACCGGGACGACCGAGATCGACGTGCCCTTGCCGTGCAGCTACGACTTCGACGTCGCCGCACACAAGTACCTGTACGCGCTCCGCGACGGCGGCGTGCCGTTGCTGCTGCTCTTCAGCGGGACGATCTTCACCGGTCGCCCGGGGACGTTCTCCGTGACCCCGATCGCCTGGCAGAAGGAGGCGACGTACGAGCTGCCGGTGCCGGTCTGGCGCGAGGCGATGGACCAGCACTTCCCGGGTGCGGCGTGGTTGCGGCTGCATCGAGACACGTTCGACCGGCTGTACGACTACCGGGTGCGGGAGGCACTGGGCACCTGGGACGACGCCATCGAGCGGCTGTTGAAGGACGACTCGTGACCGCGATCTTCGACGAGGTACAGCAGGTGGCGGACGCGCTGCTGTTCGAGGGGTACGTGCTCTACCCCTACCGCGCTTCCTCGGGCAAGAATCGCGTGCGCTGGCAGTTCGGTGTCCTGATGCCGCTCGGGTACGCCGACCCGTCGGAACGGACCTGGTCGCGGACCGAGTGCCTGCTGGACGGCGAGTGCCGCGAGCTGAGCATCAGGTTGCGGTTCCTGCAGGCCCAGCACCGAGCGGTTCTCGATGCCGTCGGCAACGAGGTGGAGGCGCTGCAGCTCGGCGACGTGACCTATGTCCCATGGGACGAGGCCGTCGAGCAGCACGTGGATCTCACCGTCCGGATGGCCGAGTTGCCCGTGGAGGTGCCGTTCGCGATCGACGGCGGTACGGCGATCGAGAGCCTTGACGGCGGTCGGCTCCGGCGGACACGGGCGCCGTTGACCGGCGTACTCGCGTTGTCCGCGGAGAAGTTGC
>Ga0164241_10004790_pt1 | contig 12946 bp, 6 predicted proteins | sample OricomyardsoilBY_FD_108780 | JGI IMG/M metagenome (GOLD analysis project Ga0164241, IMG submission 108780) | Backyard soil microbial communities from Emeryville, California, USA - Original compost - Back yard soil (BY) | ecosystem: Environmental > Terrestrial > Soil > Unclassified | place: USA...
AGCAAGCTTCAGATGTCAACGGTGACGGATTTGTCGATTTTAATCAGCCTGATAATATCCTACGGGTCGAGAATGCCGGTTTCTATCGTGGCAATGTCATCGTCAGTTGGATACGGACGGACATGAGCGACCTAAGTATGCCCGATAATGTGCAATTTGACCTCGAAATCTTGAGCTTGAACACGCTTGACCCCATCGGGCGCGACGTCATCACCGAATCAGCATCAGATGATAGATATCGGCGCATCCTCGTCACAACCGATGGCGGTTTTGGCCTCAGAGTGAAACCGACAGTGCCGTTAAGCCCCACTCAGATTTCCGCTTTCCGTATTGTTTTGTTCGCGGAATTTTTGGAAATCGGTGGTGGTGTCCAAGAAGGGTCTGTCCTCGCGCCGGGCGACGCGGAAAATGTCATCACCGTTGGTGCAGTAACAGGGCGTAGCAACCAGATTGCACCGTTTAGCTCGTTTGGGTTGCTGGATGTGCGTCGCGGCAAGCCCGATTTGGTCGCTTATGGCGCGTTATATCTCGATGCTCGACGTTTCTCCAACCCACTGGATGCGGCTTTCATCGGGACTTCGGCGGCGGCTCCGGTTGTGGCGGGTGCGGCTGCGTTGATATGGGAGGCCAACCCTGAGTTTTCTTGGGATGAGATGTACAACTTTATGCGGCGTTCTGCGGTGGTCGATACCGGCGTGAATGACCAAGCCCTCGGACGCGGCATCTTGCAACTCCCTGACCCGCCTATCAAGGTCGCTGGTGAGACTGTGGACGCCGCCGCACCGTTTGTGGTGTTCGTCACGCCTACACCATCACCTATCGACATCGGGTTACAATGTCCGGGCGCAATCACCCCGCGTCTTGATATTGGCGTGCGGGGTTTTATCCTCAAAAACCTCGATATCCTTGGCGGCCTACGCCTGCGCTCTGAGCCTTCAACCGCATCAACGCGCACCATCCTCGCACAACTTCCGGCTGGCACACAATTCACAACGCTTGAAGGCCCGCGCTGCAACGAAAATGTCTTTTGGTGGCGGATTGAGCTAGATGACGGGACGACGGGCTGGATGCTGGAAGGCTCTAACGATTTGGTTAGGCACAACGATGGGGGGTATCTGTTGGCTCCCATTAGCCTCGAACGCGCCCTCTATCTGGGGATGGATAAACGAGAGCCTTGTACCGCCCCACCCACGCAACTTGATGTAGGGGATACCGCCGTGCTGGTTAAGGGCGGTATGACGGTTTATCAAGAAATTGAACAGAAACGCGAATATCGTAACCAGCTTGAGCGTGGGCTGCATCTGGCGATTCTCGGCGGGCCGCGCTGCGAAGGTCAAGCCAACCGCGTGATGCGCTGGTATATCCGCGTTTTGGACGGTAATCAGGCCGGATTAGAAGGGTGGGTTGCGGAATCGATTCCCGCAGACCGCTTCATGCAGCGTGATTCCTCATCTGCTGGCCCGACCAGCACTCCAGCCGAGACCAAGCTCGCAGCGACTTCGGTGGTTGCTGCAATGACGGTGGGCGCACCGCTACCGACCCCCGTCCCAACCACTGATTCCAGCGCGGCGGTCAGCTCTGATACCTTAAAATGCAATATCCGCTTCACTCAGCGGGTCAATACCCGTACTGGCCCCGGCACGACCTTCGACATCGCACGCGCCCAAGATCAGGGGACACGCATACGCGCTGTGGGTTACACCCTTGATAGTTCGGGGATGAAATGGTGGAGACTGATTGACCGGACATGGGTACGCATTGATACTGTGGAGGCACGTAACCCCAATTGCGATGCACTATCCGCGACGAGGTTGGATGAGCCGTTGCCCACCTTGAATGCGAGTTTCCCCTCCAATCGTACAACTGTACCGGCAGGCGCGAGGAAATTGGGTGGGGGAGAAGGATTGACCACCGGACGGCAGATGGACAATGGTGAGATAGAGTTGGAAGGGTACTGCGGCGGGTTTGGTTATTATTTGCAGACGACCTCTTCCAGTTTTGTCTGTCAAAATGGCGAAGGCGCAACCATGTTTACGCTCGAAACGGCGGACTATGACCTCGCCTGCCAGATGACCTACAAAAACGACTCGGCATTTTCTATCACCAGTGGCCCGAAGCAATGGCAATGCTATGGGAAATAGCCTGTAGAGGTTTAGGATTGAATCATCCCGTCTTGCTATGTGGGGGCGGGGTGATGAGGCTAAGACCGAATTTCAGGCTTGGACAACGTAAGGTCACCATGTGTTTTCCCGTCAACATAACGGTATAACACGCTCTATGGACGCAAAACGATAAGGTTAAACCTCATGACTCAAACAATAGCAGCCGCCAGCGGGACATTTATGTTGGGCGGTGACATCCCCATCAATCGGCTGGGGTTTGGTGCGATGCGGGTGACGGGTAAGGGGATTTGGGGCGAGCCGGAAGACCGTGATGAGGCGCTCCGCACCCTCCGCCGGTTGCCGGAACTCGGCGTTAATTTCATTGATACCGCCGATTCTTATGGCCCATACATCAGCGAAGACCTGATTCGGGAGGCGTTATACCCGTATTCTGATGGCTTGATTATCGCCACCAAAGGCGGCTTGACCCGTCACGGCCCTGATATTTGGCGGCCTGTCGGTCATCCCGACTACCTGCGCCAGTGTGTGCTGATGAGCTTGCGTCGCCTGAATGTCGAACGCATCGACCTCTGGCAATTGCATCGCATTGACAGCAAAACAGACCGCGAGGCGCAGTTTCGGGAAATCGCCAAGATGCAGCAAGAGGGGCTAATCCGGCATGTGGGATTGAGCGAGGTCAGCATTGAGGAGATCGAAGCCGCCCGCAAACACTTCCCTGTCGTCAGCGTGCAAAATATGTACAACTTGGTGACCCGTCAAAGCGAGGCGATTTTGGCCTATTGTGAACGTGAAAATATCGGGTTCATCCCGTGGTTTCCGCTGGCAGCCGGCAATCTCGCCAATGAGGGGAGCGTCTTGGATGGTATCGCTAAGAAATTGGGCGCAAGTCCCTCACAGGTCGCTTTGGCGTGGGTGTTGAAACGCAGCCCGGTCATGCTCCCCATCCCCGGCACGGGCAAGGTCAAACACCTTGAGGAGAACATGGCCGCCGCTGGATTGACGCTCAGTGATGAGGATTTCCAGACCCTTGATGCCTTGGGGCGTAAAGAGTCCGCCAGCTAGAGGGTCAAATGAGAAAAAACAGCCGCCCGATGCGTACATCAGGCGGCTGTTTTTTTTAGGGTCTTTGGGTGGTTTCCGGCGGGAAAATGACCTGTGTTGGCGTCTCTGTGATGGTTGGAGACGGGGTGAAGGTTGGGGTATTGGTCGGCACGGGCGACGGCGGGACGGTGATTGCCAACTCGATTTCCGGCGTCGGGTCAGGCAGTTCAATCAAAATATTTGAAATCCATGCTTGTCGATTTTCGTCCCAGTTAATCAGATACCACTGACGCCACCGCGCAATAACCTCAAATTCTGTATCTGCGTCTGCGCCGCCGACGATTTGATAATTTGTCCCGGGGCCTTCGCGTAGATTGGCAGGGCGCACGACTCGCAATAAGACCGGACTGGGCGTTGCTGTTGGAGAGGGCGTGAGGGTTGCTGACGGTTGCTGCGAAGGCGTAATCGTCCAAATCGTTGCGGTTGCCGTGAGGAAATCAAGGTGGATGGCGGTGATTTGCGCTTCTACCTCTAGCTGGTAATCATAGGTCGGGGTGGCTGTCGCTATGGTAGCCATCACGGTTGCCAATGCAGCTTGACGTGGACTCAGGCTTGGCGTGTAGGTTGGCGGCGGGGTCGGGCTATTAGAAGGGGTTAGGGTTGGGCTAAGGGTACTTGTCGCCGATGCGGTTTCCGTAGGGCTGGCGGTTGCCGTCACCGTGGCGGTGGGGGACGGCATATCCGTCGGTGTGATGGATAGGGTGATCGTCTCGGTAGCGAACACCTTAGGCAGATTGACGAACGCTACCGGCTGCAATGTCGGATTCTCGCTCGCCCCAAACACGGGGGGTATTTGGCGCGACATCCAATTTCGGGCTGCAAAGACCGATGTGATTAGCACCATGACCGTCACGACCCATGCCAGTCGCACCCGCCGTCTGGATTTTGGCGCGATGATTGGGGATGCTACGCTCTTTGATACTATGGCGGACGGTGTTTTTTCCGGCTCCGGCGCGATGAAAAGTGTGTTTGTGATTCCCGGCAGATGCGGGATTATTGGTGGGGTGGGCAGTAATTTAAAAGTGAAATAGCCTGTTTCGACGCCCATGGTATCGCTGGCTGCAATTTGGAATGCCTCGGCAAAATCCGCGCAAGTAGGGTAGCGATCCTTTGGGACTTTCGCCATTGCCCGCGATACCACGGCGGTGATTTCAGCGGGGATGTCGGGGCGGATTTTGTGCAGCGGGATGGCTTGCTCGTGCTGTATCTTGTACCAGAGCATGGGCAGCGTATCCGCCTCAAATGGTGGATAGCCAGCCAACAACTGATAGATGCTCACGCCCAAAGCATATTGATCGGTGGTGGGGAGCAGTTCCGCCTTTGTCCATTGCTCGGGTGGCATATAATTAGGCGTCCCCATCGTGACATTGGTATTGGTCAGATTGGTCGTGCTGCTCATCAATTTGGCGATGCCGAAATCGACGATAAACCCTTCGCCACGACTGTTGAGCATGACATTGGGCGGTTTGATGTCGCGGTGGAGAATCCCTTGTTGATGGGCATAATCCAATGCGCTGGCGAGCTGGTTAAGCAGCCGCGATACCTCTATCAGGCTTGGCAACGGAATCCCCAACGCATCAGCTTGTCGCATCCGTTGTGACAGCGACCCACCGGTCAAGTATTGCATCACAACATAATTGACGCCGTTATCTACCCCATATTCATAGATATGGACGATATGACCGTGTTCTAACGAGGCGGCTGTCTTGGCCTCACGGGTAAAGCGCGTATGAAAATCAGCGCGCCCCACCGTGTCATTAACGACCTTAATAGCGACTTCTCGACCCAATGTTTGGTCGTAAGCGCGATACACCGCCCCCATGAATCCCATCCCCATGAGTTCACGGAGTTGATATTTTCCGAGAGACTTGCCTGCCAGAGAGCTATACATCGTTCACCAGAAACCATTAAGAATTTGTGATTTGATTATATATCAATTTTGTGGACGGGATTCAAAAAATAAAAAGAAATATACAGAAATTATCTTTACACATCTCATAATATAACGTCAATTAACAAAAATTTCAGAAGTATAGATTAAGACTCATGGTTTGTTTCGTGTTGTGAGCAAGGTTTATAAAGAGGCGCAGGAACACCACCAGCCTTGTGCTGGTGGATGGGAGCGCCCTCATCATGCCATTTTGGGGACTCACGATAGTGTTGAGTCTAATTCTCTAGACGCGCAATGATTTGACATCATTTTCATAGTTCGCTACGCTATGTTAGACTCTTATAACATCAATTCATGTTACGCACTATATCAGTCCCAACCGACCTTGACCCCGAACACTTCCTGCCACTGATGAAACAGTGTGCAAGGATTTTCAACGCGCATGTCGATTGGGCGCTAGAGCAACACAGCTATAACAAAAGTAAGGCGCATGAGGCGCTCTATATGCAACTGCGCCAAGCCTACCCAGACATCCCCTCAGCGTTCATCCAAGCCGTTCGCGACACAGCACTGGAGGCAGTGAAAGCCACTCAATTCGAACGGACTCCGCGCAAGAAATCAACCTCGGCGTTGCGCTACGATAAGCGAACCATGACCCTACGCGGCGACCAACTAACCCTTGCATGTATCGGCAAACGCGCCAAAACCATCCTGAACATCCCTGATTATTTTCGCGACATCTACGAGACATGGACATTCAAGGGTGCAACGCTGGCCTATCAGCGGCATAAACGTCGGCTGTGGGTCAAACTGGTTTTCGAAAGTCTCACCCCAGACTTACGCCCAGAGGATGAAGTTCAGGGCATTGACAGGGGGCTGTATCACCTCGCGGTCACGTCCGATGGACAGACACACTCTGATGCAAAGGTTCGTGCCGTTCAGCGCAGGCACTTGTACAATCGACGCACATTACAAGCCAAAGGCACTCGTTCGGCCAAACATCGCTTGAGAGCGATGTCGGGACGCGAACAGCGGTTTAGCAAGGATGTGAATCATGTTGTCAGCAAGCGACTTGCCACGCAAATGAACGTCACAACGTTTGTTTTAGAAGACCTATCCGGTATCCGAAACAAACGGCGCGGCAAGAAAATGAACAAATGGCTCGGCTCATGGCCGTTCCATCAGTTCGAGCAATTTCTCGCCTATAAGACTGAGGCACTTGGCAAGCGGGTGGTTTTCATAGACCCGTGCTACACCAGCCAAAAGTGCAGCTACTGCGGACACATCGACAAAGGAAATCGGCACAAGTCGCATTTTCAATGTGTTCGTTGCGGTTTCAGCGCTCATGCCGATCTGAACGCCGCGATGAATATTCGTGATGCCCACCTTCTCTCTACTACCGTAAGGTCTGTAGAGCAGGCTGTTGTCAATCAGCCGTATGTGACAAGTGTCTTGGGGTGAGAACCCCGCCTTAGTTACAAGCCACCAGCAAGGCTGGTGGCATTTGACAATGAAAAATTGACATAAAAAACCTATCCCGTGGAGTTGCCTGATGATATTCGCGCAGTGGTATGTTATCGCCGTCCTCGTTATCCCCTTAGCGCTGGTTTTTATGAATCGGCTGCGTGAAGATGTCGCGGCCTTGCTCATCGCAAGCGCGTTGGGCATCGCCCAGTTCTTGGGTTTGCCCGTCCTCGGCACGACCCCCGATGATGCGAGCAAAGCGTTGGCGGGCTTTGGTACACCAGAAGTCATCACGCTCATTTCACTTTTTATCATCACCTATAGCCTCGATAAATATGGCGTTACCCGCTGGCTTGCCAAGCAACTTATGACGATTGGCGGCAAATCTGAGCGCCGTCTGATTGGCTTGTTTGCGGTCTCTACGGCCATCTTATCGCTGTTTATGAACACGTTGGCGGCTGGCGCATTGCTTTTGCCTAGCGCGTTGGAGGCCAGCCGTCGCACCAAAATCAAACCGAGTAAATTACTCATCCCCATCGCGTATGGCGCGATGTTGGGCGGTGCGGCGACCTATCTCACCACCGCCAATATCATCATCAGCGGCCTGTTGCCTCTAGCAAGCCCGCCCCAACCCGCCCTCAACTTTTTAGATTTCACACCAACCGGCGGGTTGGTGGCGATTGTGGCGCTCATTTGCATCACGCTGTTCGGCAAATATTTTCTGCCAGACCGTGAACCGCCGTTGGTTGAGGTTAATCCACAAACCAATGAACTGACTCATATCTATCACCTTGAAGACCGTGTGTGGGAAGCGGAAATCGCGCAGGACTCGCCGTTATTAGGTGCGAAACTAAAAGATGCCATCGAAAAGCGCAAAGGCATGACGGTTTTAGGCATCCGGCAAGGCAACCGCGTCATACCCGCCTATCGTCCCGAATATTTGTTGAGTGCGGGGGATATTTTGCTGGTCGTCGGCAGTGAAGAGCGCGTCATGAGCTTGCAAGAGGGCAAGGGAATCACCGTCAAACCGTATAATGAGGATATCCCCACTGCGCCCAATACCATCCTTGTTGAGGTTATCGTGCCGCCGCGTTCGAACGCGGAAGGTCATACCTTGTACGACCTTGCCTTTCGCGCCAAATATGGCTTCACCGCGGTTGCGCTCTGGCGGGATAACCTGAGTATTCGCACGGATGTCGCCGGTTTTGAATTGCAAGCTGGAGACTCATTGTTGTTGGTTGGCTCACAAGAACGGTTGGTTGATTTAGGTCAACAGCACGATTTTGTTGTGATGCATACCACTGGCGCGACTCCGACCTTAAATGTCCCAAAGGTCATCATTACCGCGTGTATCGCGATTGGGGCGATTGGCGCGACGTTTTTAGGGATGCCCGTAGAATTGGCGATGATAACAGGGGCAGCGCTCTTGCTGCTCACGGGGTTAATCAAACCAGAAGAGGCTTACACCGCCGTGAAATGGCGGGCTATCTTCCTCATTGCGGGGACAATCGCCCTCAGCGTCGCCATGATTAACACAGGTCTGGCGAGCATGATGGGCAATGCGATTGTGACGTGGACGGAGCCGTTCGGCAAAATGGGGTTGGTGGCAGGGGCATATTTATTGAGCGCCGCGCTGACCCAAGTCATGGGCGGGCAGATTTCGCCGTTGGTCGTGGGGCCAATCACCATCAGCGCGGCGATTCATCTGGGCGTGAACCCGCAAGCCATCGCCGTCGTGACCGCGATTGCGGGGTCGATTTCATTCATCACACCCTTGTCACACCCCGTAAATATTTTGATGATTGCGCCCGCCAATTATACCTTCCGCGATTTCGTCAAAACGGGTATCCCGCTGACCATCATTTGTTTCATCACACTCATGATTGCCGTGCCGCTGTTTTGGACGCTTTAGGGAATGATTGAAAAATGAACAGCGCAGCAATTTAGTGTTTTTCTCGCAAGTCGGCGGCATAAGCGCGTAGCGAGCGACGATATTTCGGGTAAAAATCTGGTGCGTCTAAGGTCATGTCTATCATTTCGGCCAGCGCATCTCCGGTTTGACCGGCGCTATAGAGCGCTAAGGCTAAGAAGGCGCGTAATCCGTGATTCTCAGGGTAACGAGCAACGCCCGCCCGTAGGGTCTGAATCGCTTCTTGATAACGACCAAGATTCCGCTGCGTGCTGCCCATCTGGACGTGCAAAGAGGCCATTTTCTCCTCCGGTAAGCCCAACTCTAGCGCCTGCTGATAGTAGCGTAAGGCATCAGCTTCACGCCCGCCGGAATCATACGCACCGCCCATTTCGAACACGACCAGTGGGTGGTCGGGGTATTGGGTGACGAGGGTTTCAAAGGCGTCAATGACGGCCTGATTATCATCGCCCGTTTCTAAGGCGAGGGCGGCATCAATCAGCGCTTGTATATCATCCATGTAGGTCACGCTCCTTAAATGGTCTACTGTCGGTTGATTGTAACACCATGAGCGCCCCGCACTCCGCTTCTGATGCGTTATACTTTGCGGGTTAAGTTAAGATAACACAACCGAGAAGCGCCCTATGCCAAACGCCGAAAAAGCACAAATTTTCATCTCTTATGCCCGTCGAGATGGACGTGACCTCGCAGCCGGATTGCGCCAGATGCTTGCGTCGCAACAGTTTGACATCTGGCAAGATGTCGTAGCGATGGGCGGCGGGGATGAGTGGTGGCCGCAAATCGCTCATGCCATCGAACACGCGGGCTGCATGGTGCTGATTTTGACCGATGGCGCGCTCGAATCGCAGGTCGTCCGCCGCGAGTGGGTACATGCTCGGCGGGCAGGCACGCCGATTCTTCCGGTAGTGTTTGATGAAGATGTCCTTGCACGCGCCCCGCAATGGGTCAAAAAAGTCGATGTGTTCATCCTCAGCCCAGCCCACCCCGATTATGAAGCAACTCAACGGCGATTTGTGACCCAGTTGGTCGCCCCCGTCCCCGCCACACCCGCCATCAACATGACCCCACCGCAATCCCAAACGACGGTTTCACGCCCCCTTTTACAGAGCAGTCTGACGGCGCGATTGTTGTACCCTGATCGGTCAGAGCCGCGCTATGGCTTGACGGTGTTGTGGGGGCCGGGCGGATTCGGTAAGACGACTATCGCGCAAGCCTTCGCTGGAGATGCCGCCGTCACGGAAGCCTATACCGGTGGCGTGCTATGGCTGACATTGGGCGAGAAAGGCGAACGCCTAACCGACAGCCTGTACGCCGTGCTTGATGCGCTCAAACGCCCACGGCCTGAACCTGCCAACGCTTTACGCGCTTTGCGGGAAGCCCTTGAAGGGCGTGATACCTTGTTGATTTTGGATGACGTGTGGGAACTGAGTCCGGTAGAGCCGTTGCTCAATCTGCCGCAATGTTCCATCCTAATCACCACCCGCGACGCCTCGGTTGCTAAACGGGACGATTCACCGCTGCAAATTGAGCAGATGACAGGCTCTGAGGCCGCCCAAACCCTGATTAAACATTTGCCAGAAACCGTAATCCCGTCCGGCAGTGAGGAACGCCGCCTCGCGCTGTTGGCGCAACGCTTGGGGGGGTGGCCGTTGCTGTTGGGCATTTTTGGCGGGGCGTTACGAGAAGACATCGTGACGGCGCGGCACAGCCTGACCGCCGCGTTGGATTATGTCGAAAGCGGGATTGAGGAAGCCGGTCTGGATGCGTTTGACGATACCGACTCAGGGCGCGGCAAAGCGCTGAATCTGTCGATAGACATCAGTTTGCGCCCGTTTTCAGACTCGGAGCAAGCGCGTATTTATGAGATGGGCGTGCTGCCGGAGGACGTGAGCGCGCCCGAATCGCTCATCCAAACCCTCTGGCAGGCCACTGCAACTCTCAGCGGATTCACCGCCAAGCGATTACTGGGGCGTCTGCGCGGTCATTTTGTGCTGCCCGACCCCAACGGCGGCGTCCGGTTGCATGACCGGATGCGCGAGGTCTTTCGTCACCGCTTGGGTGAAAATCCCTTACAAACGGCGCAACGAGCGCTGATTGCCGCGTGGGGCGACCCCCATCACTTGCCAGATGAGTACGCATGGCGCTATATCGGGCATCATCTTGCCGAGGCCGATCAATTGGATAAATTGCGCGTCCTGTTGCTGGATTATGGCTGGTTGCGTGCCAAATTACAGGCCACCGATACCCCCGCCGTGTTGGCTGAGTATGACCGCTTGCCGGATGACCCGGCTATCGCGCTTGTCCGTAGCGCGTTGGTGATTTCCGCCGCCGTTTTGACTCGAGATAGCGCCGCCCTCGCCCATCAATTGATGGGGCGGCTCATCCCGCATCGCACGCAGTCGGATATTCGGGCGTTCACCGATGGAATCGAATCACCACCCCAATCGCTCATGCCCGCTTATCCCGACAGCGGCCTGCCGACTCATGACCCTGCGGGTGGGTGGGTGCGCCAAATCCTGCACGGTCATAGTCATAGCGTCCGTTGTGTGACGTTCAGCCCAGACGGGACGCTCATCGCCAGTGGCTCAACCGACAATACGGTCATTTTGTGGGATTCAGCCAGCGGTACACTGCGCCATATTTTGAACGCGCATAGCATGACGGTCAACAGCGTGTGCTTCAGCCCTGATGGGCAAACCCTCGCCAGCGCATCTGATGACAAAACGATTCGGTTGTGGGAGGTCAAAACCGGCGTATTGCTCTATACGCTCACCGGTCACAGCGGGTCGGTCATGTCTATCGTCTATACCTCAGATGGGAAAACGCTCATCAGCGGCAGTTCAGACCGGACAGTGCGGGTTTGGAATGCCGACGGCGTCTCGGGGTCGCGGCGGTTATATCGCCACTGGCTGGGCGTGCGTTCCATCGGTGTGCGCCCTGACGGGAAAACCGTCCTCATCACCTCAAAAAGCCCCGACATCCTCGAAATTGATGTGCAAACCGGTGAACAACGCCGCACGCTCAGTGGTCACTCGACGACTGTCAATTGCGCGGTCTATAGCCTTGATGGGAGTCTGATTGCCAGCGGGGGCGTGGATAGGACGGTGCAGGTCTGGGATGCGGAAACGGGAGCGATTTTGCACGTCCTCTATGGCAGCAATCGGGGAGTCACCAGCGTGATGTTCAGCGCCGATAAGCGTTTGTTGTTGGGCGCGAATGAGGAAAAAAGCGCGTGCTTATGGGATGTCCAGACTGGTCAACTCGTGCGCCGATTGGAAGGCCACTCCTCGCGGATTTATGAGGCGCGTTTCAGCCCGGATGGGATGACCATCGTGACCGCGTCAAATGACCGGATGCTCCGGCTGTGGGACGCTGACTTAACCCATACCGCGCCGCAGACCAAAATCCACAACAACGGCGTCACTGGGATCAGTTATCAGCAAGGCGGCCACATCCTCAGCACAGCCAGCGATGATCCATCCGCGTATTTATGGGACGCATCGACGGGTAAGCCTATCGAATCATTGGGGGAAGAGAGCGCTCGAACTGAAATCTTCTCGACCAGCCCTGACGGACAGTATCACTTGCTGATTAGCCGTGATAGCGTGGGTATTTATTCCAATACGACGGACGAAACCACGAAGACGCCCGTTCAAAACCTTCAAATGCCCAACAAAAATACCGTCGGTGATGTCTACCATGAGCGCCTCACCTCGGCGCACTTTTTGACCGACAATCGCCATATTTTGACGGCGGGATTGGACGGCGCGGCGTATATCTGGGACATGCAGACCGGCGGCATCGTCTATCACATGCCCGTCATCGGGGCGATTAGCTGCGCGCATTGTGCGCCGGATAACCAGACGGTGGTAGTCGCCTTGCGCGACCACACCATTTGGCTGTGGGACATCCCTAGCGGTCAGACGCGCCGCGTGTATTATACCGATGCGCCAGTCTGGAAAATGGCGTGGATTCCAAATACTCACGTGGTCGCAGGGGGGGATGGCTCTGGTCGCGTGTTGTTCTTGCGCCTGACATAACCCATCCCTCATCGTTTAACTGTGAGATGAGGGATGGGTAAGTCCCTTGATTATTTATTCGCCTTACGCACAGCCTCGATAATCACTTGTGCGGCTGCGCGTTCGGCTTCCATCGCCGCCGTTGAAATGTCTGAACCCGCCAAGACCGCCGCCAATAACGGCTCGTATATGTCGTCTTCGACATCCGCATAACCAACCACCTGTGGGCTGATGAAGGTGACGACATCGGCACGGCGTAGCATGTCCAAAACACTTTTGTAAGCCGGATTGACCATCAGAAAGTCTTCGCCTAGCAGCTCATAGGCATTTCGATTCACGGGTTGATAAGACAGACCCCGCGCCCATAAGGTTTGTGCCTCTGGCGTGGTCAAATAACGGATGAACAGCCATGACGCCA
>Ga0164241_10004791_pt1 | contig 12945 bp, 9 predicted proteins | sample OricomyardsoilBY_FD_108780 | JGI IMG/M metagenome (GOLD analysis project Ga0164241, IMG submission 108780) | Backyard soil microbial communities from Emeryville, California, USA - Original compost - Back yard soil (BY) | ecosystem: Environmental > Terrestrial > Soil > Unclassified | place: USA...
CATCTTGCGCTTGAGGTGCTTGATCGCACGCTCAATGCCTTTGTCGCCAACTTGGACCTCGAGAGGCCTGCACTGAACCGATTCGCTGGTATTCGCCAAGGGGCCGTGGGTATGACAGACCATTAAGTGCTTGGCAAGCCCCGATCCACCCCGCCGAGCTCGTATTTCGCATGGAACCACAATTTAGACCGACCGCCATCAAAGCGCCCCACGGCGCCCGGACCTTTGAAGTAACCTGGGCGGACGGGCAAAACATGTCCTATCCCCACGAAATTTTAAGGGGTTATTGCCCGTGCGCCGGCTGCCAAGGGCACTCCGGATCGATTCGATTTCAGACCGGAGGCAATGAGGAGCTGCGCGAAATCGAACGTGTGGGGAACTATGCGCTTTCCTTCACCTGGGGCGACAGTCACAGCTCCGGGATCTACAGCTTCCGCTACCTGCGCGTGCTCGGGGAGATGCTCGCCGAACAAGGCGCCGAGGCCGTGAAGGCGCTCGGTGAGCTGCCGCGCACTTGAGTGAACGCATCGCCGTCATCACCACGTCCTATCCGCGGAAGCGCGGGGACGCGGCGGGCCACTTCGTTCAAAGTGAAGTGAAGCAGCTCCTGCGCGCCGGACACGAAGTGCACGTCTTCACCCCTGGCGCCGCGATCACGACCGATGACGGCGCGACATTGCACGGCTTCGCCGATCGGGGTGCCTTCGGCTTTCCAGGAGCGCTCGCGCGTTTGAAAGAGCGACCGGCGCGAGCGCTCGGCGCGGGAGAATTTTGCGTACGCGCGGGCGCCGCGCTGCGCCGCCATGGGCGATTCACGCACGTGCAAGCGCACTTTCTCGTGCCCTGCGCGTGGCCGATCGCGACCAGTGTCGATTCAGCGAGCGAACTCGAGCTCATCGGTCACGGCTCGGACGTGCGCTTGTTCTGTCGCTTACCGAGCCCGCTGCGCAGGCGCATCGCGCGTACTTGGCTCGCCCGGCGCGCGCGGCTGCGAGTAACGAGCCACGAGCTGGCGGAGTTGCTCCGCTGTGCAAATCCAGAGCTTGCAAGCGCGCTCCACGTCGCAGCAAGCCCGATCGACGTCGCAGACGTCCCTTCGCGCGCCGCGGCGCGCACAGAGCTCGGCATCGCCGAAAGCGACTCGGTCGCGCTGATCGTCGCGCGCCTGATCCCCGAAAAGCGGGTCGCGCTCGCGCTGCAAGCGCTCGCCCTAGTCGACGCAATTTCCACGGTCGTCGTGGGCGACGGCCCGGAGCTCTTCGCCTTGCGCACGCGCTTCCCGAACGCGCGTTTTGCCGGTCATTTGCCACGCCCCGAGACGCTTCGTTGGATCGCAGCCGCGGACGTCGTGGTCAGCGCATCCGCTCACGAAGGCGCGCCAACCGTGGTTCGCGAAGCACGCGCGCTCGGTGTGCCCGTCGTGGCCGTCCCCGCGGGCGATCTCGCCGGTTGGGCCGAACGCGACCGAGGCATCGTCCTGGTTCGACCGTAGCCGTCTTTGATTCGAGAGTGGGCGATCGAGGTCCAGCCACGCACCTCGAAGCGTGCCCGGTTCCCGGCCCGGAGCGGCTTTCAACCCTCGGAGCGGACGCGGGGCAACAGCTCCACGAAGTTGCAAGGCTTCGTGCGCGAGTCGAGCTGCGGCAACAAGATCTTCTCCAAAGCCAGGCGCACCGCGCCCGTCGAGCCCGGCAATAGAAAGACCAACGTCGTGCCGCACAACGCCGCTTCCGCCCGCGATTGAATGGTGGATGCGCCGATGTCCGCGTAGCTGAGCCAGCGAAAGAGCTCGCCGAAACCGGGAATGGCCTTGGTGACGAGCGGAGCCAACGCCTCCGGGGTCACGTCGCGTTGCGTGATCCCGGTACCGCCCGTCGCGATCACGACGTCAATCGCGGACGACTCGACGGCGAACGAAATCGCACCGCGAATCGCCTCCAAATCATCTTTGACGATCCGGCGTAGCGCGATGGCGTGGCCCGCTGCGAGGAGCTGATCCATCAACAAACCGCCGCTCTTGTCGGTCTCGAGCGTGCGCGTATCGCTGACGGTGATGATGGCGATCTGCAGCGGAGTGGGAACCGGATCCATGATGCACTCAGACTAGCGCGTTTTTCGGGGTGGCGTGTATGCTGAGTGCGTGCGGCGCGCGGCATTTTTTCTCACTTTGACGACGCTCGCGTGCCAGCGCGCCCCGAGTAGCGAACCCGAACTGCGCCCAGCGCAGACCGCAGTGACCAGTTCGTCCGCGGTACTGCCCGCGCCGCCCGCGCCACGCGCTCCGTTCACGGCGGAAGGCGGTCCACGCACGGCACACGGCGCGTATGGCGCTGTCACGAGTGTCGAGTCGCACGCCACGCGCGCCGGCATTGCCATCCTGGAACAAGGCGGCAACGCCGTCGATGCGGCGGTCGCGGTGGCGTACGCGCTAGCGGTCACCCACCCGAGCGCGGGCAATCTCGGCGGCGGCGGCTTCATGCTGATCCGCCCGAAAGGCGGCCCCACCGCGGCCTTGGATTTTCGCGAGAGCGCGCCCGTGGCGCTGACCCGCCCGCGTTTCGACGCCATGCAACGCGCGGGCGGCATGGGCCCGGTCTCCGTAGGCATTCCGGGCAGCGTCGCGGGTCTCGAACTCGCGCACGATCGCTTCGGAAGCCTGCCCCGCGCCGCGGTGATCGCTCCAGCGATCGAACTTGCTCGCGGCCACACGCTTGGTACGCACCAAGCCGCGTTGCTCGCGGGCAGTTGGAACGCGCTGTCGCTCGATGCCGCGGCCCGCAGCATCTTCGGCAAAGACAAGAAGCCACTCGCTGCTGGCCAACGTTTCGTACAGCGCGACTTGGCAGCGACCCTGAAGCGCATCTCCGACCAAGGCCGCGACGGTTTCTACACCGGCCCAACGGCGACGGCGCTGAGCGGGCTCGCGCGCGGCTTGATCAGCAGCGCAGACTTGGCCACCTACCAAGCAAAGTGGCGCGATCCGCTGCGCTTTGCTTACCAGGGGCTCAACGTCGAGGTGATGCCGCCGCCATCAGCCGGGGGCGTCGCGCTCACGCAGATGTTGCTGATGCTCCAAGCACTGCACGCCGAGGCGTTGCCTCATGACTCCGCCGCCGAAATTCACCTATTCGTCGAAGCCGCACGCCGCGCGCAGGCCGAACGCCGCTACGGCGTGATCGATCCGGACGCGCTCACCGTCGCGGAAGCCGCACAAAAGCGCGCGCGCTGGCTAGATCCCAACGCTTGGCTCCGCCCCTCGCCCATCGACCCCGACCACGCCACGCCATCGTCGAGCTTGCGGCCGCCACCGCTAGACGCCTCGGGGGAGTCCGAGCACACCACGCATTTCTCCGTTGTCGACGCCGAAGGGATGGTCGTCTCGTGCACGACCACGCTGTCTGCGTCTTACGGCGCAAAGCTCGTGCTGCCCGGCACCGGCGTGGTGCTCAATAACTCAGTCGCGTCCTTTTCCTCGAGTGGCGACAATCAACCCGTCGGCGGTCGACGCACCGTGAGCTCGATGGCGCCGACCTTGGTGCTCGACGGTGATGCGCCAGTGCTCGTGCTCGGCACTCCCGGCGGAGACACCATCCCCAACACGATCGTCCAAGTGCTCCGCCACATCGTCGACCATGGCGAGTCGCTCTCGGCCGCCGTCGATGCTCCGCGCGTGCATCACGGCTTTTTGCCGGACGCGATCCGCTTCGAGTCGCGCAACGCGCCACCCGCGGCCGTACTGCGTGAGCTCACTCGGCGAGGCCACAAACTCAAGCCGGGGTTTGGCGCGATCGGTGATGCGAACGAGCTGCTGATCTTGGGCGCGCAGGTATGGGCCTATGCCGATCCGCGCGAGTTTGGCTTGGCGCTCGCTGCCAAGCCCGCGTTAACGCGTTTGCCCTAAGCGCCCACGCAGTCGTCCTGCCGCATGCCGCGAAGATCTCGGCGTCAGACGTTTTTTTCCGATCGAAGTTGTTTGCTTCGGCCATCTACCAGCCGCGCGCACTCCGCAATGGGCCCGGCATGATTAGGAAAGCGAGCCACGTTAACTAACTCACTCGCCGCGGAGAACGCCTCTGGACAACCGAACCCGCTGGGTGCCACTCGCTGCACTCATCGACCGCCATCCTCTTCGACAGGTTTCATGCAACTCAAAACGTTCCACACCATCGCCTTTTGCCTGATCGGGCTTGGCACGCTCGCGTGCGACATCAACTCTTCTTCCAACGACGCTTCGAGTTCCTCAGCTGCCCCGAACAGCAGTGCTGGCGCCTCGAGCGCAGGCACTTCGGCACAAGCGGGCCAGGCGGGCGGCAATGCGAGCGGCGCTGGCCCAAGCCAAGGCGGCTCGGCCGGCAGTGGTCAGTCCGCGGGCGCCGCAGGAGTCAGCTCGAGCAGCGCCGGAAGCGCGGGCATTCGCGGCCTCAGCCCGCTGGACGCCGTGAAAGAGATGAAGCTCGGATGGAACTTGGGCAACACGCTCGACGCATTTCCGGGAGGCGAAACCGGCTGGGGAAACCCTCTGACGACGAAACAGATGATCGACGCGGTCAAGGCTGCGGGCTTCAACACGGTCCGGCTACCTGTGACTTGGAAAGATCATCTCGGCCCTGCTCCTGACTACAGCATCGACGCCACCTGGCTCGCTCGCGTTCAGGAGGTCACGAATTACGTTCTTTCGAACGGCATGTACGCCATCGTCAACACCCACCATGACGAGTGGGTTTCGCTGATGCCGGACGCCGATCAGGCGCTCATCACGGACAAGTTGTCTAAGCTCTGGACGCAGATCGCCACAGCCTTCAAGAATTCCGACGATCACCTCATTCTCGAGACACTCAATGAACCGCGGACGACCGACGCCACGGAGTGGACTGGGGGCACGCCGGCCGCGCGCGCGCTCCTCAACGGCTACAATGCCGCCGCAGTCAAAGCCATTCGAGACACCGGGGGCAACAACGCGCTCCGGTTCCTGATGATCCCGACCCACGGCGCGAACGCGGCAAGCCAATGCATCAATGAACTCGTGATCCCGAATGACGATCCCCGGATCATCATTTCGCTGCACACGTATTACCCGTGGGCGTTCGCGGGCGACTCTGCCGGCACGGCTGAATTCGGCAGCGCGAGCGACTTGGCCGCGATGAACAGCGACCTCGACCGGATCGCCGCTCTGACCATAAAGAAAGGTCGCGCGGTGGTCATCGGCGAGTGGGGCTCACTGGACAAGGGCAATACCCCGGCGCGAGTGGTTCATGCCCAGGCATACGCCGCAGCCATCCGCCAGCACGGCTTCGTCCCCGTCTGGTGGGATAACAACGTCGTCGGCGCCGATGCGGGCTTCGGGCTTCTGAACCGGAGCACACTCAGCTGGTACTTTCCCGAGATCAAAGACGCGCTCAACGCGGGCGCGGCCAGCGTTCCGTAACCGGCTCTCTCCAAGCCCCCGGCCAGCTCGCGCTGGCCACCGGCCGGGGACTCGTCCACTCACATCACCGTCAGTGATTTGGCGAGATTTCTCGGCTTGTCGATGTTGAAGCCGTTCGCCAAGGCAACGTAGTAAGCGTAGAGCTGCAGTGGGATCGCGTTCAGAATTGGCGACATCGCGGGGTGATGCGGCGGCATCGGGAGCACGTAGTCGACCAGACTGCGCGTTTCTTCGTCTTTGGCGTCCGCGATCGCGATGACGAACGCGCCGCGCGCCTTGAGTTCGCGCACGTTGCCCAGCATGCGATCGCGCGTTTCATCGGGCGGGACCAACGCCCACACTGGGCTGCCCGGTTCGATCAAGGCGAGCGGGCCGTGTTTCATCGCAGCGCCGGAAAGCCCTTCTGCGGGCAGGTAGGCGATCTCCTTCAACTTGAGCGCACCTTCCGAGGCGACCGCTACGTTGGCACCGCGACCGACGAACATCGTGAAGCGCGATTGGTAGAAGCGTTGCGCGAGTAACTTGCAGCTCTCGGCTTGTTCCAACATCAAGCCGACTTGCGCCGACACCGATTCGAGAGCCGTCACCCAAAGCCGCCCGTCCGCCGCGGACAGATCGCGCATGCGCGCAAAGCGCAGGGCCAAGAGCTCGGTGGCGAGTACCTGCGCCGTGAACGCCTTGGTCGAACAGACGCTGATTTCCGGACCGGCGTGCACGTAAATGCCAAAGTCCGTTTCGCGCGAGAGCGAGCTACCGACCACGTTGGTGATGCCCATACACAATCCGCCGCGCATGCGGATCTCGCGCAGCGCCGACAGCGTATCGGCGGTCTCACCACTCTGCGAGATGGCCACATACAGCGTCTGGCGATCGACGATCGGATTCTTGACGGACAGCTCGGCCGCATCCTCGGCGACGGCGGGCAAGCGCGCATAGCGGTTCAACAGATATGCGCCTACCTGCGCGCTGTACAAACTCGTGCCGCACGCCAAGAACACGACGTTGCGAATATCGAACAGGCGCGATTCGTGCGTTTGCAGCCCTCCGAGCCGCGATGAGCCGAGCACGGCATCCAAGCGGCCGCGCATCGAGCGATCGAGCGCGGCAGGTTGCTCGCAGATCTCCTTCATCATGAAATGATCGTATTTGCCGATGTCGGCATCATCCGCGCGGTGCAAAATCTTTTCGACCCGCTTTTCGCGATCGCGCTGCTCGAGGTCGACCGTCTTGATCGAGGTCGCGGTGAGCTCAGCCACTTCACCCTCATCCAGAACGATCATGCGCTCGGTGTAGGGCACGAGCGCGAGCGCGTCGGACGCCACCCATGTGGCCCCTTCACCCAAACCGACCACCACCGGGCTCCCCATGCGCGCGGCCACGAGCCGATCGGGAGCCTGCTGATCGATCGCCACGACGCCCGCGGTGCCCTCCACGCGCTTCATCGCGGCGAGCACCGCGTCACGCAGGCTCAGCCCGGAAGCAACGCCCTCCCCGACCAGCTCCGCCAGCACCTCGGTGTCCGTCTCGGAACGGAATGTGACGCCTTTGGCCAATAATTCGGCTCGCAACGCTTCGACATTGTCGATGATGCCGTTGTGCACGACCGCAATGCGCTGCTTCGAATCCGCGTGCGGGTGGCAATTGGATTCGGTCACGCCGCCGTGGGTCGCCCAGCGCGTGTGACCAATGCCGACGTTTCCCGGTAACCCCTGAGGGTGAGCTTCGGCCAATGCGCTCAAGTGGCCGACGCGGCGCGCGACGCGCAGCCGCTTGTCCGACACGGTCGCGATCCCGGTCGAGTCATAGCCGCGATATTCGAGCCGACGCAGGCCGCTCATCACGATGTCCCAGGCCGGCTCGCGCCCGACGTAACCCATGATTCCGCACATAATCTATTTCCCTCAGCCGTAGATGCGACGTCGAATTTGACGAGTGGTGAGCGCGGGCGCTTTGAAGCGAAGCTTGGCGAGCTCTTCTACAATGCGCTCGAAGATGACGGGATTCTGTTCGCCTTGAGCTTGTAGCTGCGCGTGACGAGCGCTGATGAACTCGTCCACGTCGAGCCGCAGCACGTCGAGGACTTCATCGACAGCGCGCGCCGCCTGCTGCTCGGACAAGCCGAGAAGCGCGCGCAGCCGGTGTTCAGCGTCATCGATCCCGATGCTCACCCGACGGACTTTGCACGCCCTGAAAGAGCCGGTCAAATTCTCTGCCCGAAATCGGGCAACACCGCAAATAAAGGCGAAAGTGCGAGTCCAAGCACCCCGCACCGAGGGCCCGATGAGGCCGTCTTTTGGCGCGGGTGCGTGTGATTTTGGATCGCGTCCAACCCGCATTATTTGAAAATGAAAATGATTATCAATTTCAAAATCAAGCCGATTGCGCTATCTTTTCGTCAGCAGCGCTCAAAGCGCGCTGCGTCGCAGGAGAGCAAGAACATGAAAAAGAGTCATTTCGTGCGCATCGTTGGGACGCCAACCGCCGTCATTCAGCCGCGCCCCAAGGGCTAGCGGCTTGCGTGCGCCAGGAATCAGACGGGCACCACGCGGCTCAGTGGCTGCACTCAGCGTTCGTAACGTCAGGATCCCCGCCCGTAGCATCGACGAACGCATAGCCGGCAACCACTTTGCCCCCGTTGGAGGCGCTTCCGACGGCCTCGATGCTTACCGGCAACAACGACGTGAAAGACGGTCGTCGCAGCTAGTTACACTGCGAAACGTTCCAGTAGTTCTCGCCGTCAGTCGTGCCGGGCGTGTGTGCCCCGCAACCAGCAGCCTTGCAGGTGAATAGCCAGTTCTTGCCCGTGATGCAGCCCGCGGTGTCCACCATACAGACCGCCTTCACCTTGTCGTTCACTGCGTAGCTGTAGCCAGCGCAATACGGAGACGCGGTGCTGCACGTGGTGCCGCTGGGCGGCGTGCAGTTGCTAGAACCGCCGCTGCCACCTGCACCAGCGCTGGAGCCGCCTGCTCCGGCCGCGCTTCCGCCCGCGCCGGCACTCGAGCCGCCTGCTCCGGCCGCGCTTCCGCCTGCGCCGGCACTCGAGCCGCCTGCTCCGGCGCTGCTACCAGCGGCGCCGCCGCTCGAACCACCGCTACCTGCAAGCGACCCGCCAGAGCCAGCCTGGCTTCCGCCTGCCCCCGCGGCTGCACCGCCAGCGCCAGCGATCGCGCCGCCGGAACCAGCGCTCGCACCGCCAGCACCCGCGCTCGACCCGCCTACCCCTGCTGTACCCGCGCTCGCTCCGCCCGCGCCGCTTTGCCCCAAGCCCGCGCTGCCACTCGAGCCGGCACTGCCACTCGAGCCGGCACTGCCGCTCGACCCCGCACTGCCGCTCGACCCCGCACTGCCGCTCGACCCCGCATGGCCGCTCGATCCGGCGCTGCCGCTCGAACCCGCGCTACCGCTCGAGCCGGCACTGCCACTCATGCCGGCGCTGCCGCTCGACCCAGCGAAGGAGCTTGCCCCGGAGGTTCCGTTCGACCCAGCAGCGTTGCTGCCACTACTACCGCTCGAGCCGGCCTTGCCAGCCGCACCAGCAGCGTGTGCGCCTGCGGTGCCTCCCGGTGTCCCGTCGTCATCACCCGAAGCGGAGCAAGCGAGCGGTACAGCGAGCACGGCGATCAGCAACACGGAGTTCGAGGAAAGGCGCATGCCCGAGGACGCTAGCACTCCAGCTCGGCAACTGGAACCAGTCCCGTAAGTCTCGACTCTTTACTCACTCGCGCACATGTAGCTGTTCTGTCGCCGAAAGTGCGAACGGCTGCGTCGATGAGAGTGTCTAAGAAGCATTGCAAGAAGGGAGTTGGGCGCGTGATTCGCGCAGGTCGCGCAGACGAAGTCGTTCTCGCCGACGCATTGCTCGTCAAGGAGTGGCGCGAGCAGACGCGACGGCCGCACTCGACTTCGGTCTTGTCAGCGTTGGTGCCGCCGTCCCCCCAGCGCAATTCGTTGCGGCGTTGCCGCCAGAACTCAGGTTCCGTTTTCGCTCAGCCGCCGGTGCGATGCGGCCTTGGCGAGCCACGTCAAGCCGCTGACTCCCCGCGAGTGTTCAGGTGTCAAAGCGCTAGCACCGGGGTGAGGAAAGACTGACTGTCGCCATAAAACCGGCTAATTTGCGCCATAAATCGCCTGGTTTTTACTGGCACGCTTCTCGCAAACCGGCGGGACGTGGCGTCAGCACCGACACCGAATACGACGACGGGTTCGCAGCAAGGCTTCATGGCCGAGCTGGCGATTCCGACGGCGATCATCGGCATCGTGCTGATGATGGTGTTGCCCCTGCCGGGCTTCCTGATCGACGTACTGCTGGCGACCAGCTTGGCAATTTCGATCGGCGTGTTCCTGATCGGCCTTTTCATGGAGAGCCCGCTGCAGTTCAGCGCGTTTCCTGCCGTGATCTTGGTCGCGACGCTGCTTCGCTTGAGCTTGAATGTCGCTACCACGCGTTTGATCTTGCTGAAGGGCGCCGAGGGTGGTGGTGCAGCGGGCCGCGTCGTCGAGACGTTCGGTAAGTTCGTCGTTGGCGGCAATGTCGTCGTCGGTCTCGTCGTCTTCTTGATTTTGGTGGTCATCAACTTCACCGTGGTCACCAAAGGTGCTGGCCGCGTGGCGGAAGGTGCCGCGCGTTTCGCCTTGGACGGTATGCCCGGCAAGCAGATGGCGATCGACGCCGATCTGAACGCCGGCATGATCACCTCCGACGTCGCTCGCGGCCGCCGAAAAGACCTGGAACGCGAGGCGGACTTCTTCGGCGCGATGGACGGCGCGAGCAAGTTCGTCAAAGGCGATGCTATCGCCGGCTTGCTGATCACGGCCATCAATTTGATTGGCGGTTTGATGATTGGCTTGTCCAAGGGGATGAGCCTGGCCGCGGCAGGTGAGACTTTCTCCATTCTTTCCGTCGGTGACGCGCTGGTTTCTCAGATGCCGTCACTGATGATTTCGACCGCGGCTGGTGTGGTCGTCACTCGTTCCGCCACGGGTGACCAACTCGGTCGCGCGTTGAAGAGCCAGTTGCTCGGCAGTCGGCGAGCTGTCGCAGCAACTGCCGGCGTACTGACGCTGTTTGCGTTGATCCCGGGCATGCCAGCGTTCCCGTTTTTGGCCCTCGCCGGCATGTTGGCGCTCAGCGCACAGGCAGGCCTCAAGAAAGACGCGACCGCGCGTGCCGTCGAAGCTTCCGCTCCTGCGGAACCCGCAATCAAGCCGGGCTCGAGCGAAGAGATCGACGCTGCCTTGCCGGTCGACATCTTGGCTTTGGAAGTGGGCTACGAGCTGGTGCACGCGGTGGATCCGCAAATGGGCGGCAGTTTGGTCGACCGCATTGCCGCGCTGCGCAAGCAAATGGCGCTGGATTTGGGTATCGTGATCCCGCCGGTGCACGTGCGCGACAATCTACAGTTGCCGGCGGGCGCGTATCGCTTGCTCCTGCTCGGCACCGAGATCGTGCGCGGCACGACCCGCGCAGGGCGCTTGCTCGCCATGGACGCGGCCGGCAATGCACCGAGCATCGAGGGAGAGGCGACCAAAGATCCGGCGTTCGGCACGCCCGCGCGTTGGATTTCGGCGCGCGATCGCGAGTATGCCGAAGCCCTCGGCTACACGGTGGTCGACCATACAACGATCATCGCCACGCACTTGGCCGAGACGGTGCGCGCCAATGCGCACAACATTTTGGGCCGCGGCGAGCTGCAACACTTGTTCGAAGTGTTCTCGCGCACCACGCCCAAGCTGGTCGAGGATCTGGTCCCGAACTTGCTCTCCTTTGGAGAGGTGCTGCGCGTGCTTCGTAATTTGCTTCGTGAAGGTGTCTCGATTCGCGATTTGCGCTCGATTCTCGAGGCGCTTACCGAGCTTGCGCCTCAAACGCGCGATCCAGAGCAGCTCACGGAGTTGAGCCGCCAACGCTTGTCGCGTCAGATTACTGCCTCTTTCATGGGCTCGGATGGCACCTTGTCCGCACTGGTGCTCGATGCACCGGTCGAAGACATGTTCCGCCGCTCGCTGCGCGAAATCGCGCAGGGCACCGGCGGAGCGCTCGATCCCGAACAGGCGCGCCTCTTGGGCGTGGCTCTGGAAGCTTCTGTGAAGCGAATGACTTTGGCGGGCCGCCCACCCTGCGTGGTGACGAGCCCCGACGTGCGGCGCTATCTCCGGGCTTTCGCCGAACGTCGTTGTCCCTCCCTCGCGGTGCTTTCTTTCCGCGAGCTAGAGCCCGACGTGAGCATTCGACCGTTCGAAACAATCACGCTGAACAAGGCGGCGGCGTGATTTACGCTGGAAAGTAGGCACTGGTGCAGTATCAGAATTTTCGTGGCGCAGATCTCAAAGAGGCTCTTTCGGCCGTCAAGGCGACGCTCGGACCGAACGCGCTGATCGAAGGCACACGCCAGATCACGAACGGTCGCGGCGGCGGGCTCGGTCACACCTATGTCGAGGTCACCGCGGCTGCTCCTGCGGGGCTCAAGTGGCCGTACGCCACTCAAGAAGCCGCCGCGGCTCCCGAGGCACCCATGCGTCGGCGTGAGCCGCGCAAACAAGCCGCTTTTGGCCGTAGCGCGCAAAAGACCGCGCCCGGTGCGATGCGCGATCAGAGCGAAATCGAACGCGAACTGAGCATGTTGCGCCAGATGCTCAACGAGCTGAACGAGAGCCGCCCTCCGAAAGAACGCGCGTTGACGGAGTTGCACGCGGCGGGCATCGAAGGCCCACTCGCTCGCGAACTTTCGACCGGTGCGACCAAGGTTGCGCGCCGTGGACGCGAGGCGCTGCGAGTTTGGTTGAGCGGTCGCATCAAGGAGCGCCTGACCGTTACTCCTTCGCTCCTCACCGACCCGAAGCCGCGCGTGATCGCGTGTGTGGGGCCGACGGGTGTCGGCAAGACCACCACTTTGGCGAAGTTGGCAGCGCGCGCGCGCCTCGACCATGGGCGGAGTGTGGGCGTGATTAGTCTCGATACGTTCCGTGTCGGGGCGGTCGAGCAGTGGCAGCGCTACGCCAACTTGATGGGCATTCCGTTTCAAATCGCCAGCGATCGAACGACCTTCTTGCGCGCGATGGCCGACATGCCGACGGATTTGGTGCTCGTCGACACCGCGGGTCGCTCGGTGCACGGCACGGCTTGGCCGCTCGCTGGCTGTCTGCGAGAGATCAACGACCGGAAGCTCAATGTGCTGCTCACGTTGCCCGCGTGGCTGCGCGCTAGCGACGTGACTCGCGTGGTCGAGATGTACGACGATCCGTTGCCGACGGAAATTGTCGTGACCAAGCTCGATGAAACGTACCAAGTAGGAGGAATCCTACACGCTGCGTTGCCGAACCAGCTTCCCTTCGCTTATCTGTGCAACGGACCGCGCGTACCAGAAGACATCTTGGACGCCACCGTCGACGGTGTACTCGACGCTGTGTTTCCGAGTGAGGCGTGAACTCTTCGTATGAGGCGGTGGTGTCCCAAGCTCCGGTAGGCAGAAGTCCGACGCGCGGGCGAGAGGACGACAATGCGGTGTACGAGCGCTTCA
>Ga0164241_10004792_pt1 | contig 12939 bp, 13 predicted proteins | sample OricomyardsoilBY_FD_108780 | JGI IMG/M metagenome (GOLD analysis project Ga0164241, IMG submission 108780) | Backyard soil microbial communities from Emeryville, California, USA - Original compost - Back yard soil (BY) | ecosystem: Environmental > Terrestrial > Soil > Unclassified | place: USA...
CGCTCGTCGCCGAGCTCGCGCGCCATGGTGCGGAGGTCGACATCGAGGACGCGCGCCGCGCCGTCTTCGCGGAGATGACCTACTACCGGGCCCACCACGACGAGGCGTCCGACCGCGCGCTGCTGGCCGACCTGCGCCGCCGCTGCGCCCAGGTGCTCTCCGACGAGCTGCCGCCGCAGGCGCAGGCGCTCGGGATCCCCGCGCTCACCGAGGCGCTCCTCGCCGCGCTCCGGTTCCGGCCGTACGCCGAGGTGCCGGAGGCGCTGCGCACCCTGCGCGACCGCGGGCTGCGGCTCGTGGTGCTCTCCAACTGGGACGTCTCGCTGCACGACCAGCTCGCGGCCACCGGGCTGGACGCGCTGATCGACGACGCGGTCTCGTCGGCCGAGCTCGGCGTCGGCAAGCCGAACCCGGCGATCTACGCGCACGCGCTCGAGGTCGCCGGCGTGGCCGCGAGCGAGGCGCTGATGGTCGGGGACAGCCTCGACACCGACGTCGAGGGCGCGCTGGCCGCCGGGATCGACGCGGTGTTCGTCGACCGCTGGAACGCCGGGGCGGGTGTTGGGGGCGGGGGGCGGGACCGATTGCGGCGGATCCCGTCGCTGGCCGAGCTGCCCGCGCTCGTAGAGTCCCTCGGGTGAGCACCGTCGAGCGTCCGTGGCGCGCCCTGATGGCGATCCCCGTCGCGCTGGGCGCGCTCGTCGGGAGCCTGGTCGCGCTGGCGATCGCGACCGCGATCCGCTCGGCGGCGGTCGACAACCCGGTGCATCAGGACGGCCTCGCCGGCGTCGCCGCGCACGGGGATCCGCCGCTGGTGACGATCCTCGGCACGTTCGGGCAGGACCTCGCGCTGGTCGCCGGCGTGCTGATCGTCGTGACGATGGCGTCGCAGGGCCGCGCCTGGGCCGCGGCGCTCGGGCTGCGGGCGCCGGCCCGACCGCTGCAGGCCGCGCTGCTCGTCGTCGCCGGCTACCTCGTCTTCCTGCTCGTCGCGCAGGTCTGGACCTCGGCGCTCGACATCGCCGACCGCGAGAACGTGCCGGTCAAGCTCGGCACGCGCGACTCCACCGGTGCGCTGATCGGCGCGGCGTTCCTCGTGTGCACGGTCGCGCCGCTCGCCGAGGAGCTGTTCTTCCGCGGCTTCGTCTTCGGCGCGCTGCGCCGCTACGGGCTTGCGATCGCGGCGCTCGTGACCGGCGTGCTGTTCGGCCTCGTCCACGTCTCGTCGTCGCCGATCGGGTTCATCGTCCCGCTCGGCGTGCTCGGCGTGCTGCTCTGCCTGCTCTACGAGCGGACCGGCTCGCTGTACCCGTCGATCGCGCTGCACTGCGTGAACAACTCGATCGCGTTCGGCGTCGGCGACGGCCGGTTGTGGCTGATCCCGTTCGTGCTGGTGGGGTCGGCGGTGCTGCTCACCGCGCTCCTCGCCGCCGTCCGGCGGCTCGGCTCGTCGCGCAGTGGGCGCCTTGGCGCTCTCGAAGCGACGGACGAAGTCCCGGCCGTGCCATAGATTTCGCGGCCATGCGCCGCGCGATCATCACGCTGACTCTCCTCGTCGCCGCGGTGCCCGCCGCGACCGCCTCCGCCCAGACGGATCCGCCGAAGCCGGCGACGATCAAGCTCGTGATCGAGAAGGCCGGCGGCGACGTCTCGCCGCTCGCGCTCAAGGGCTCGAAGTTCCGGATCCGCGGCATCGTCAAGCCGTACGTCCCGGGCCAGAAGGTCACCGTCCGGGTCCAGCGGGGCGCGAGCAAGCTGCGCGTCAAGCAGCTCACGGTGACGAAGCCGCCGGGCGCGACGGCGGGGCAGTTCCTGCTCGGCTTCACGCCGACGAAGTCCGGCCGGCTGCGGATCCGCGCGTCGCACCTCGGCACGCCCGAGCTGGCGACGGCCGTCGCCAAGGACCGCTACGTGCGCGTCGTCCGGCCGTACGCGGTCGCCGGCTCCAAGGGTCCGGCGGTGCGACTGCTGCAGCGGCTGCTCGACAAGCAGGGCTACGTCGTCGGCGCGCGCGGGCTGTTCGACGCGCGCACCGCCCGCGCGGTGCTCGCGTTCCGCAAGGTCTCCGGGATGGCGCGGACGCAGCTCGCGACCGAGGACGTCTTCAAGCGGCTCGTCAACGGCGGCGGGGCGTTCAAGGTCCGGTACCCGAAGCACGGCCATCACGTCGAGGGCGACCTCTCCGCGCAGGTGATCGCGCTGATCGACCACGGCAAGGTCCAGCGGATCTACCCGATCAGCTCCGGCAAGCCGTCGACCCCGACGGTGCTCGGCAGCTTCCGGGTCTACCGCAAGGACCCGGGCACGAACGCGAAGGGCATGGTCTTCTCGTCGTACTTCACCGGCGGCTACGCGATCCACGGCTACGTCGACGTGCCCGTCTACGCCGCCAGCCACGGCTGCCTGCGGACCCCGGTGCCCGACGCGGTGCCGATCTTCGACTGGGTGAAGTTCGGTGACTACGTCGACGTCTACTACCGCGACGGCTCGAAGACGAAGGCCAAGCGGATCGCCAACCCCGGGCCGTAGCGCCGGGGCCCGCGTCGCGGGTTAGGGTTCGCGCCCCATGGACGCCCGTGAACGACTCATCGCCGAGCTGCGCGAACACGCCCTGGTGATCGGCGAGGTCACCCTCACCTCCGGCCGCGTCGCGCAGTACTACGTCGACGCCAAGCGCGCGATCCTGCGCCCGGCCGGCTTCCTCGCGCTCGGCGAGCTCGTCGCGGAGCTCGCGCGGGCGCGCGGCGCCACCGCGGTCGGCGGCCTGACGATGGGCGCCGACCCTGTCGCCTGCGCGGCGCTCGCCGGCGGCGCCGACGTGAAGGCGTTCTTCGTGCGCAAGGAGACCAAGCAGCACGGGCTCCAGCGCCGCGTCGAGGGGCCGATGCTCGAGCCCGGCGACCGCTGCCTGGTCGTCGAGGACGTCTCGACCACCGGGGGCTCGGCGATCCAGGCGATCGAGGCGCTCCAGGAGGCGGGCCACGAGATCGTGGGCGTGACCTCGGTGCTCGATCGCCTCGCCGGGGCCGCCGAGGCGATCGCCGCCGCCGCGGGCGTTCCCTACGAGCCGCTGACGACGATCGACGACGTCTACCCGGACCGCCCCGACCGGGGCTGATGCCCCGAGCTGGATTCGAACCAGCGGCCTTCCCCTTAGGAGGGGGACGCTCTATCCGGCTGAGCTATCGGGGCCTGGCCCCTGTCGTACTCGCGTCCAGAGGCCGGCGTGACTTTACCTTCGAACGCGCTAGTCTCCGCTTGCCTTCTCCTAAGCGTCGTCTAAAGAGGCAGGCAGGCCCGGACGACGTGTCGCACATCAGCAGCGCAAGGACGCCACCCCTTCATCGCCTTTGAGCGCCAGCGCCTCAGATCTCCTCGTAGATGCCGACTCGTCGCAGGTCCCTGCGGTCGTCGGGGGAGAGATCGCGGCGCGCTCGCCCTGGCAGATCTTCACGCGGCGCTTCCGGGAGGATCGTGTCGCGCTCGCCGCGCTGGTCCTGATCGTCGTGCTCGTGATCGTCGCGCTCGCCGCGCCGCTGATCGTGAAGCTCGTCGGCGTCACCGGCCCGAACGACGCGAACATCGACAACCTCGATCCGTTCGGGCAACCGGCGGGACCGAGCGGCAGCCATCCCTTCGGCGTCGACGACCTCGGCCGCGACATCTTCGCGCGGGTCATCTACGGCGCTCGCGTCTCGCTCGAGGTCGCCGTGATCTCGACGGGCATCGGCGTGTTCATCGGGGTGCTCATCGGCCTCGCCGCCGGCTACTTCCGCGGCTGGGTCGACACGATCCTGTCGCGGGTCATGGACATCGTGCTCGCGTTCCCGATCCTGCTGCTGGCGATCGGCCTCGCCTCGGCGTGCTCGCTCGGCAAGGGCTGTCTCGGCGGACTGCTCAAGCCCGGTCAATCCACGCTGGTCTTCGTGATCGCTCTGTCTTCGTGGCCCTACATCGGCCGCATCATCCGTGGCCAGGTGCTGTCGTTGAGGGAGAAGGACTTCGTCCACGCCTCGCGATCGCTGGGCGCCTCGAGCTCGCGCATCATGACCCGCGAGATCCTGCCCAACCTCGTCGCGCCGATCATCGTCTACACGTCGCTGATCCTGCCGACCAACATCCTCTACGAGGCCGCGCTCTCGTTCCTCGGCGTCGGCGTGCAGCCTCCCACCGCCAGCTGGGGCCAGATGATCGCCGACGCCTCGCCGATCTTCGACTCGGCCTGGTGGTACATGTTCTTCCCCGGCATCGCGCTGGTCCTCACCGTGCTCGCTTTCAACCTCATCGGAGACGGTTTGCAGGACGCCCTCAACCCTCGGTCGGACCGATGACCGAACGCTCTCAACCGAAGGAGAAGAAGTCAGGTATGCGACGGTTTCAGCTGGCGGTCATCATGCTCGCGCTGTGTGGGCTCGTTGTCGGCCTCACAGCCTGTGGGAGCAAGGACGACGGAGGCGGTGGCGGCAGTTCGACGCCGGCCAAGTCCACGAGCAGCGCGGCAGGCGGATCGGGCGCGATCTCCAACGGCGGTGGAGCGGACGTCGCGCCTTCCAAGGACCAGAAGCGGGGCGGCACGCTCAACGTCATCTCCGCGGAGGGCTGGGAGCATCTCGACCCGGGCCAGTCGTACTTCCAGATCGACTACGTGGTCGTGTACGCGACCCACCGCCCGCTGTACAGCTTCACGCCGACGAGCCCGACGAAGCCGGTGCCCGACCTGGCCGAGGGCGCGCCCGACATCAGCCCCGACGGCAAGACCGTGACGGTCAAGCTCAAGCAGGGCCTGAAGTGGTCGCCGCCGCTGAACCGGACGATCACGTCGGACGACGTCAAGTACGCGTTCGAGCGTGACTTCAACCCGAACGTGCCGAACGGCTACGCGACGAGCTACTTCCCGATCGTGGGCTCCGACAAGTCGAAGGGCGGCCCGATCTCCGGCATCGAGACGCCGGACGACAACACGATCGTGTTCCACCTCACGAGCGACTTCGGCGGGACCTTCGCGCAGGCGCTGACGCTCCCGGGCACCGCCCCGGTGCCGCGCGAGATCGCCGAGAAGTTCGACAAGAAGAGCCCGTCGAAGTACGACAGCGACCCGACCAGCCAGGCGTTCAGCGGTCCGTACATGATCGACAGCTACAGCGCCGGCCGTCAGGTCACGCTGGTCCGCAACCCGAACTGGGACGCGAAGACCGACGTGCGCCCGGCGTACGCGGACAAGATCGTGTGGAAGGCCGGCGGCGAGCCGAACGTCGTCGCGCGGCAGGTCCTCAACAGCCCGGACCTGCTGATGGCCGACGGTCCGCCGGCGCCGGTCCTCAAGACGGCGTACGAGACGAAGAAGGACCAGCTCTCGATCTCGCCGCTCGGCTCGTACTACGCGGCGCTGAACACGACGGTGCCGCCGTTCGACAACGTCGATCTGCGCCGCGCCGTGGTGGCCGCCGCCGATCGCGAGGCCTACCTGCTCGCCCGTGGCGGCAAGCTGGTCGGCCAGGTCGCGACGCACTTCATCGGGCCGGAGATCCCCGGCTTCAAGGAGTCCGGCGGAGCCGAGGGCTTCGGGTTCGACTTCCTGAAGAACCCGCGCGGTGACATGGCCGTGGCGACGAAGTACATGAAGGCCGCGGGCTACCCGAGCGGCAAGTACACCGGCAACGAGAACGTGCTGATCGTCGGCTCGAACTCGGACCCGGGCCCGAAGGAGATGCAGATCGTGCAGGCCGGCCTCGAGAAGCTCGGCTTCAAGACGACCATCAAGGCCGTCCCGCAGCAGACCATGTACTCGAAGTTCTGCGGCTACGTGAAGGCGAAGGTCAACGTCTGCCCGACGGCCGGTTGGCTCGAGGACTTCCCCGACCCCTACGCGATGCTGTACGTGCCGTTCAGCGGCAAGGCGATCGTGCCCGTCAACAACAGCAACTGGGCCGAGCTCAACGACCCGGCGATCAACGACGCGATGGACAAGGCGGCGCAGATCACCGAGCAGGGGCCGCGCATCAAGGCGTGGGCCGCCGTGAACAAGATGATCGTCGCGGCGGCTCCGGCCATCCCGGAGATCTGGTCGTCCAACGCGCTGGTCAAGGGCTCGCAGGTCAAGGGAGTCCTCGACACGTGGAACGACGACTGGAACCTGTCGTTCAGCTCGGTGGGCTAGCCGGAGCCCAACCCGATGCCATCGGGGCCTCGCGCGTGAGCGCGGGGCCCCACGGCAACTCCCATCATGGGCCGCTACATCATCCGACGACTGCTGTGGGTCGTCTTCCTGCTGCTCGTCGTCAGCGCGGTCACGTTCGTGATCTTCTACACGCTGCCGTCGGGCGATCCGGCGGCGCTGCGTGCGGGCAAGTCTCCGGATCCGAGCGTCATCGCCGACATCCGGCACAGCCTCGGGCTCGACCGGCCGGTCTACGTCCAGTACTGGCTGTACCTCAAGCAGATCGTCCTGCACTTCGACTTCGGGTTCAGCTACCAGAACTCGCAGCCGGTCCGGCAGCAGATCTTCGAGCGGCTTCCGGCGACGGCGTCGCTGGCGATCGGAGCCGTGGTCGTGTGGATGCTGGTCGCCCTGCCGATCGGCGTGGTCTCGGCGGTCCGCAGCCGCTCGATCGTCGACCGGCTCTCGATGGGCGGCGCGCTGATCGCGATCTCCGCGCCGGTCTACTGGCTCGCACTGGTCGCGCTCTACCTCTTCTCGTCGGACATCGGCGTGATCCACATCTTCAAGGGCGCGGGCTCCTACGTCCCGTTCTCGGACAGCCCGTCGCAGTGGTTCTCGTCGCTGCTGCTGCCGTGGCTCGTGCTCGCGGCCAGCTTCGCGGCCTTCTACGCGCGGCTGCTGCGCTCGAACCTGCTCGAGACGCTGTCGGAGGACTACATCCGCACGGCGCGCGCCAAGGGCCTCTCGGAGCGGACCGTCATCTGGCGGCACGCGATGCGCTCGGCGGTGACGCCGATCGTGACCATCCTCGGCCTCGACATCGGCATCCTCCTGGGGGGCACGATCCTCACCGAGACCGTGTTCAACATCCCTGGCATCGGCCGGCTCGGGTACGAGGCGATCATCAACTCGGACCTCAGCGTGATCCAGGGCACGGTCCTGTTCGGCGCGTTCTTCATCGTGGTCGCCAACCTGCTCGTCGACATCGCCTACGCGTTCCTCGATCCCCGGGTGACCTACTCATGACGCCGCTTCTCGAGGTCGACCAGCTCAAGGTGGAGTTCTCCACCAAGGACGGGATCGTCCACGCGGTCGACGGCGTCTCGCTCCACATCGAGCAGGGCAAGACGCTCGGGCTCGTGGGCGAGTCCGGCTCCGGCAAGAGCGTGACCGGGCTGACGGTGATGGGCCTGACGCGCGGCCGCGGGGCGGACATCGTCGGCGAGGCGCGGTTCGACGGCCGCGACCTCGTGAGCATGGGGTCCGACGAGCTGCGGACGCTGCGCGGCAACGACGTCGCGATGATCTTCCAGGACCCGCTGTCGTCGCTGCACCCGTACTACAAGATCGGACGGCAGCTCGCGGAGGCCTACCGCACGCACCATCCGAAGGCGTCCCGCGCGGAGGCGCGCGACCGGTCCGCGGAGATGCTCGACCTCGTCGGGATCTCCGACGCGCGCGCCCGGCTCGACGCGTACCCGCACGAGTTCTCGGGCGGCATGCGGCAGCGCACGATGATCGCGATGGCGCTCATCAACGAGCCGCGGCTGCTGATCGCCGACGAGCCCACGACGGCGCTGGACGTGACGGTCCAGGCGCAGATCCTCGAGCTCATCAGCCGGCTCCAGGACGAGCTCGGGATGGCCGTGATCATGATCACCCACGACCTCGGCGTCGTCGCCGAGCTCGCCGACGACGTCGCGGTGATGTACGCCGGCCGGATCGTCGAGTACGGGCCGACGGAGACGATCTTCGCCGCGCCGCAGCATCCGTACACCTGGGGGCTGCTCGGCTCGATCCCGCGGCTGACCACGCCGCGCGACGAGCCGCTGCTGCCGATCCCGGGGCGGCCGCCGAGCCTGATCAACCGCCCGTCCGGATGTCACTTCCATCCCCGCTGCCCCTACGTGCAGCCGTCGCATCGCGAGATCGACCCGATGCTCGAGCCGATCCCGGGCGAGCCCGGCAAGGTCGCGTGCCTGCTGACCGTCGAGGAGCGGCGCGCGCTGTGGGCGCGGCTGCGCGACGGCGCCACGCCCGACGAGGCGCGGGCCGCGGTGCTCGGCCAGGTGGCGCCGGCATGACCGGCGGCGATCCCCTCGTCGAGGTCACCGACCTCGTCAAGCACTTCCCGATCAAGCGCGGCGTGATCATCCAGCGCCCGGTCGGCGCGGTCCACGCCGTCGACGGCGTCTCGTTCGCGGTCCGCCGCGGGGAGACGTTCGGGCTCGTCGGCGAGACCGGCTGCGGCAAGAGCACCACCGCGCGGCTGATCACGCGGCTGCTCGACGTCACGAGCGGCACGATCAGCTTCGAGGGCGAGGACGTCACGACGCTCGGCGGCTCCCGGCTCAAGGCGCTGCGCCGCGACGTGCAGATGATCTTCCAGGACCCGTACTCGTCGCTGAACCCGCGCAAGACCGTCGGCTCGATCATCGCCGAGCCGTTCGCGATCCACGGGCTGCTGGAGGGCAAGGGCGAGCGCAAGCGCCGGGTCCAGGACCTGATGGACCGCGTCGGTCTCAACCCCGAGCACTACAACCGCTACCCGCACGAGTTCTCGGGCGGCCAGCGGCAGCGGATCGGCGTCGCGCGGGCGGTCGCGCTCGACCCGAAGCTGATCGTCGCCGACGAGCCGGTCTCGGCGCTCGACGTCTCGATCCAGGCGCAGATCCTGAACCTGCTCCGCGACCTCCAGGCCGATCTCGGGCTGACGATCGTGTTCATCGCCCACGACCTCTCCGTGGTGCGCCACATGTGCGACCGCGTCGCGGTCATGTACCTCGGCAAGATCGTCGAGCTGGCCGACGGGGCCGACCTCTACGGGCACCCGCGCCACCCGTACACCGGCGCGCTCATGAGCGCGGTCCCGGTGCCCGACCCGACGCTCGCGCGCGCCCGACGGCGCCAGATCCTCGGCGGTGACGTGCCCTCGCCGAGCAACCCGCCGCGGGCGTGCCGGTTCCACACCCGCTGCGCGAAGTTCGTGGCCGGGCACTGCGACGTCGACGAGCCGCTGCTCGAGCCCAAGGAGGGCGGCAATCTCGCGGCCTGCCACTACCCGCTCAGCGACGAGGAGATCGCCGCCGCGCGGATCACCGCGGCCGCGTGAGCTAGTCCAGCCAGGTGGTGACGTCGGCGACCGGCGCGCGCTCGGGCACGCGCTGCTCCTGGCGCGGCGCGCCGAGGTAGAGCAGGCCGACGGGATGCTCGTCCTCGCCGATCTCCACGGCGTCCTGGCCCTCGCGGGTGCGCAGGACGCCGGGGGTGCGCCAGTAGCCGGCGAGCCCGCGGTCGTGGGCGCCGAGCAGGACGAGGTAGGCGGCGCAGCCGGTGGCGAGGAGGTCCTCCTCGAAGGTGACGTCGTCGGGGTCGCGGACGGTCGAGACGGCGACGAGCGTCGGCGCGCGGTCGAGCTTGCCGGCGCCGTCGGGGCCGGCGGCCTCCTTCAGCCGCGCGAGCGCCCGCGGCCCGAGGACGCGGAAGCGCCACGGGTTCGTGAGGTTGTGGTTCGGCGCCCAGCGCGCGAGCTCGAGTAGCTCGGCGAGCGTCTCGCGGTCGACGGGGTCGGGCCCGTAGGCCTTGTGGGTGCGGCGCGTGCGGACCGCCGCTTCGAAGTCCACGGCGCTACTCGTAGAGGCTCTCGCGCGCCAGCTCGTTGCCGCGCGAGCCCCACACGATCACGCTGAGCGTGTCGCCGCGGTAGTCGTCGGGGGCGATCAGCGTGAAGCGGTTCTCCACGAGCGCGCACTGGTCGACGGTGACCGTGATCCGCCCGCCGAGGTCGGCGGTCGCGACGGCGGCGCGGTCGACGAGCGGGACGCCCCAGACGAGCGTCATCTGCGCGACCTTGCCGTCCTCGCCGCGCCACTCGCCGATGACCTCCTCGCAGACGTCGACGCGCCACTCGGGGTGCGCCTCGGCGACCTCCTCGGTCCAGTCGGCGACGGCCTCGTAGCGGCCGGGCTCGGCGTCGACGGCGTAGGAGACGTAGCCGAAGACCTCGACGCCGGTCGAGGTCCGCGCGGTCCCCGGGACGTAGGTGCGGCCGTTGTACGTGCGGTCGGGGAACCAGACGACGTCGCCGATCTCGCCGACGTCCTCCTCGATCTCCTCGACGGCGGTCAGCAGCTGCGCGCGCAGCGTGTCGGCCCAGCGGCCGGACGGCAGCTGCTCCTGCGCGGGCTCGGCGGCGAAGCGGGGAACGGCTCTCTCGGGCGGCATCGGGCGAGAGCCTAGATGGTCGGATGCTCCGCCCGGCCCTCGAGCATCAGCGTCACGGGCCCGTCGTTCACCAGGCTGACCTCCATGTGCGCGCCGAACACGCCGCCCTGGGCGCCCAGGCGCTCGCGGAAGCGCTCGTAGAGCGGCTCGGCGTGCTCGGGCCGCGCGGCGCCGACGTAGCTGGGGCGGTTGCCCTTGCGGGCGTCGCCGTAGAGCGTGAACTGGCTGACGACGAGCACCTCGCGGTCGCCCAGCGCCTCGTTCATCCTCCCGTCGGCGTCGGCGAAGATCCGCAGCGCGCGGACCTTGTCGGCGAGCCGGTCGCCGACCTCGGCGGTGTCGTCGTGGGTGACGCCGAGCAGCACGAGCAGGCCGGGCCCGATCGCCGCGACCTCCTCGCCGCCGACCGTGACCGATGCGCTCGCGACGCGCTGGACGAGGGCTCGCATGATCGGCGCGACTCTAGACCGCGGCGGCGATCAGGCCCCACGTGGCCACGATCGTCGCGCTCCAGGCGATCGCCGAGGCGGTCAGCCGCAGGTCGAGGTCCGCGGCGTGGGCGAGCACGAGCGTCGTCAGCCCGACGGGCATCGCGGACTCCAGGCGGAACGAGGCGGGGACGTCGGTCAGCAGCTCGGTCAGCCCGATGTACAGCGCGGGCACGAGGAGCAGCCGCAGCGCGAGGGCGGTGCCGAGCGCCGCGTCGATCCGGAGCGTCAGCGCGCCCGCGCGGTGCTCGGCGGCGAGCGTCACGCCGAGCGCGAAGAACCCGAGGGCAAGGAGGGCCCAGACCGCGGTGTGCGCGGCGCTGACCAGCACGCCCGGGATCCACGCGCCGGGCAGCGCCAGCCCGACGATCGCCGCGACGAGGACCGGGTTGCGCAGCAGCACCCGCCGGGCCCGCTCCCGCGGCGTCGCCCGCGGGCCGTGGCCGTAGACCGCGGCGATCGTGACCCCGACGACGTAGAACATCGGCCCGCTCACCAGCGCGTCGAAGACGATCGCGGTCGGGAGGTCGTCGCGGCCCAGCAGCCCGCGGACGAACGGCAGCCCGAAGTAGCCGGTGTTGGCGATCACGACGGTGAGGATCAGGGCCGCGGTCGTCGGCCGCGGCAGGCGCAGGACGTGGGTGCCGATCGCCCACGCGGCGATCCCGGCGGTCCCGATCGCCACCCAGCCGAGCGCGGCGCCGAGCACGAGGTCGCCGGTCATCCGCAGGCTCGGCAGGGAGAGGACGAACACGAACGGCATCACGACCCACAGCAGCGCCGAGAGCGCGCCGCGGCCCGCGCGCTGGGCACCGGCGGGATCCCGGCGATGGGCGAGGAGGCCGGCGAGCGTCGCCGCGACCATCGCCGCGACGGCGGCGATCACGCGGCGCGCAGCTGCGCCGCGGCGTGCTCCGGCGCCACGACGTTGAGGTTCACGCCGGTGCCGAGCTCGAGGCCGGCGAGGTGGGTGAGCCGCGGGAGGATGTCGATCCGCCAGCAGAAGTGGTCGGCGCCGCTGGGCGCGGTCCGGACCCAGAGGTTCAGCGGCGGCACCGACCCGAGCACGCGCCCGAGGCGGTTGAGGCCGTCGTGCAGGAGCGCGGCGCCGGTCGGCCCATCGTCCTCGAACCGGGCGCGCGGCACGCGCGGGACGAGCATCAGCTGGAACGGCAGCCGCGAGGCGTACGGGGCGAGCAGCACGGCGTCGTCGTCGATCGCGACGATCCGCTCGCGGCGGCGGACCTCCTCCTGGAGCAGGTCGGCGAGCAGGTTGCCGCCCATCGTCTGGGTCGCGTAGGCGCCGAAGCGCTCGCGCTCGCGGGCGATCGCGGCCGGGACGAAGTCCAGCGCGTAGAGCTGCGCGTGCGTGTGCGGCAGCGACGCGCCGCCCTCGCGCCGCTCGTTGACGAGCAGGTGGACGTAGGCGGCCTCGGCGGCGTGGGTACGGATCCGCTCGCGCCAGACGTCGACGGCGGCCCGTACCTGGGCGACGGGGAGGTCGGCGAGCGAGGTCACCGGCGCGGGTGCGTTGACGACGACCTCGTGGCTCCCGCGGGCGGGGAACGCGCGGAACAGGTCCGGGTGCGAGCTCGGCTCCGGCTCCTCGCCGTCAGGCGTCAGCGCCGGGTACAGGTTCGGCACGACGCGGACGGTCCAGCCCGGCGTGTCCGGCGCGCCGCCGCCGGGGCGCACCGCGTAGAGCTCGGGCGGCGTGCGGTCCTCGTGGCCCTCGAGGAACGGATCCTTCTCGGGGTCGACGGGGTCGGCCGGATCGGCGTGGAAGCCGCCGCCGGGGCGCGAGGCGCGGCCGGCGGCGATGATCGACTTGAGGCCGGTGAGCGGGTCGACGCGGAGCTCGTTCATGTCAGGTGCTTCTCCATTCCAAGGTGCTCGATGCCCTCCTCGTCGAAGCGCTCGCCGTAGGGCGTGTAGCCGGCGCGCTCGTAGAGCGCCAGCGCGCCGGTCTGCGCGTGCATGCCGATGCGGACGGCGCCGGCCGCGCGCGCCTCCTCCTCGGCGGCGGCCAGCAGCGCCGCGGCGAGCCCGCGGCCGCGTGCGCTCCGC
>Ga0164241_10004793_pt1 | contig 12938 bp, 12 predicted proteins | sample OricomyardsoilBY_FD_108780 | JGI IMG/M metagenome (GOLD analysis project Ga0164241, IMG submission 108780) | Backyard soil microbial communities from Emeryville, California, USA - Original compost - Back yard soil (BY) | ecosystem: Environmental > Terrestrial > Soil > Unclassified | place: USA...
AAAAACAGAAATAATTGCTGCAAAGTGATGGCGTTTAAAAAGTTTATCAATAAACTCCGGCGTATAATGTTGTACATCGCGGCAAGGGCGTATGCGAAAAAAAGTTTCGAAGTAAGATTCAGTACGGATAATACTTTTATGATGATACTTTTCTTTACCCGGCTGCAGGTGTGTAATGTATTCTCCCGGATCGCTGATCACGGGCATCATCCTTCGCATGATGGTTCTGTCTGCCCCAAAGAAATAAGCAAAAGACGCCAGAAGAATAAATACCAGCCCTGCTATAAAACCTGCCGCCAATAGTAAAATATCGCCGACAGCCATTAATTCTTTAAAATGAGTAAAATTAAAAGCCTTATAAAAATAAAATACAAGAAAGAAGAGAGGAATTAATGAGTTGTTGATACAATATTTTAAAAAAGGATTGGTAGTAGCTGCCAGAAACTGAAAATTTCTGCTGAACAAAATAAATGAACTGATATTCCAGCTCATAATAAACATACCAATTGCTATTCCTACAATAGACGCACTAACTGTATTTACATTTCCCAGGTATTCCGGTGCAAGAAATAATGAATCAGCACCGAATACATGCATGAAAGTACCGTTCACTATACTAAAAAGAATAAACCAGAAGACTAATAAAACCTGGTACTTCCTGAAATGCAGGAACAGGAGCTGAACCGGAAAAGAATGATAAACACCCCTGATGTATTTTTTCATATCATTTGCTTAGGCAAACAGAATAAATAAAAATACTATTAAATCCTGTTTATTACCACAAAGAAAACGCTAAAGATAGATGGATAGTATATATTATTAAGCTGTTGTGACAGATTTACTTCTAACAAGGTATAGCATCCATATTAATGATAATAATAAAAGCATAGCTACAAACTGGTGAGCCACACCTAACCATATAAATAATTTACCGCTAACCGCATTTAAAACAGTAAGTATGCCTAATACAATCTGCAATACTACCAATAGCACCGGAACCCATCTTGATTTCGCAAACAGCGGAGTATCCGCAACGCGATAGGAACGAACCGTCCAAACAAAAACAAGTATTGAAATGATATAAGCAAGATTGCGATGAATAAAATGTACGACCAACGGATGATCGAATAAAAAACTAATACCCGCATATGGTTTGCCGAGATAAGAATGAAAATCATGCGGAGCCCAGGCACCATTTATATCCGGCCAGGTCATAGCTGCAGGCGCGGCCTTTAAACCGGCCATGAAAGCGCCATAAATTAATTGCAGCGTTAATAAGGAGATAAGGAGAATAACAAATTTCCGAAGAGAGCGGTTAACTATTAATTGGCCCCCTGGAACGATCAATTGCAATGCAAACCATAATGTATAACATAACAACCCCAACGCAAATATAAAATGGATTGCCAGCTTGTAATGGCTTACGAATAAAAGTTCAGAATCATCTAATCCACTTTGTACCATGATCCATCCTACCAACCCTTGTAATATTCCTAATAAAAATAAAACCAATAGGGGTTGGATCATATTCCGCTTAAATCTTTTTTGTATAATAAAAAGAACAAATGGAATGATAAAGACTATACCGATCAACCGCGCCCATAAACGATGAAACCATTCCCAGAAAAAAATGAATTTGAAATCTGAAAGTGTAAAATGGGAATTCAGATATTTATATTGTGCAATTTGCTGATACTTCTCAAAAGCGATTGACCAATCCTTTTCATTCATGGGCGGCAATGCCCCCATAATCGGTTTCCATTCTGTAATAGAAAGCCCCGAACCGGTAATACGTGTAATACCTCCTAATAATACCTGGATAATAATCATAAATACACCCACCAATAACCAGATGGCGACAGGGCGTGAAGAACGGGAGTGGAGGTCTGCTTTCATTTCAATCGGCAAAGTTAAGCGAGGTGTGGGCAAAATAATTTGAGAGATGATTTTTTTCTGAAGATATTGCAGCATGCTGTTGCCTTTTTTCCAGGATAAACTGATAGAAGCGGGTTGTGATGAAGCAGGGCGTGGCTGCTATGCCGGGCCTGTCTTTGCAGCAGCAGTTATTTTACCTCGCGATTTTGAGCATCCCGTATTAAATGACAGCAAGCAATTGAACCCCGTCCAGAGAGAAGAATTAAAACATTTCATTAAAGCCAATGCCCTTGCGTATGCAGTTGCTATGGTAGATAATGATGAAATTGACCAGATCAATATATTAAAAGCTTCTTTCAAGGCCATGCATCTTGCATTGGATAAATTAAGAAAACGCCCTTCGTTTCTATTAATCGATGGCAACCGCTTTACTCCTTATAAAAAATTAAACCACGAATGCATCATTGAAGGAGATGGTAAATATGCAAGCATAGCTGCTGCAAGTATTTTAGCCAAAACACACCGCGACGCATACATGAGGCAACTGCATAAAGAATTTCCTCATTACAAATGGGATAAAAACAAAGGATACGGTACAGCAGAACACCGCGATGCCATTAAAGAATTTGGCATTTGCAAATACCATCGTAAAAGCTTTAATATACTGCCCTCCCAGATGGAATTGTTTGAAAATGCAGAGAATCTTTCGATCAATTCTTCCAGCTTAACTGAATCTTTATAAACGTTTTTTAACATTAAAGTCTTTATAATGCTTTAAACCCTGAAGCACAATTCATATCTATTATTGAAACAAGTTTTAAAAAACTAAAAAAACAAAGAATATGAAAAAGATATTAATGTTAGGATTGGTTTTCGCCCTTTTTGCAGCCACAGCTTCCGCACAGCGGGGACAAGCCTCTATTGAACGCAAACGCATCCACAGAGGTTTTGAAACTCATCAACTTACAAGAGGAGAAAAACTAAAGCTCCAAAAAAATCAGGCGCATTACCGCCACGGAAAACGCAAAGCTATGCGCAACGGAAAAATCTCTCACCATGAACGCAAAGAACTGAAAGCCATGCGTAAACATAATAGCAGGGAAACATATCGCTTAAAACATAATTATCGCAAAAGAATAATGTAATAAGAGTTGGTATTGAAATATAGTCCATAGGCTGCCTTAACGGGCAGCCTTTTTATTTAGTAATCCAGAAAAGTTTATAAACTGTTTTGTACTGCTGCTGAATTATCCGTTCCATTTACCAAGCCCTTCCCTCGTTACTACCGGCTCACCGGAAGTAAGGTCCACGATAGTAGAAGGCAAAGTACCGCCGATTCCTCCTGCCACTACCATATCCACCTGGTTCCTGAAATTTTCATGCATAATTTCTGGATCAGTATAATCTTCAACCATCTCTCCCGGCAATGATACGCTCAACACGGGCCTGCCTAAGGCATTTACAATTGCTGATGCTATCTTATTATCCGGTACACGCAGGCCGATAGTATCTTTTTTGCTTTGTACAATTTTGGGAACCATTTTGCTGGCAGGTAAAATAAATGTGTAAGGGCCGGGCAAATATTCTTTTAACAACCGATAATTGGTGTTGGATAATTGTTTCGCATATTCGCTAAGATGGCTCAGGTCTGAACAAATAAAAGATAGCTGCGCTTTTTTGGGATCAATATTTTTAATCTGGCAAATACGCTCAACAGCTTTGTGTTGTAAAATATCACAACCCAGTCCATAAATTGTATCTGTAGGATAAATGATAACGCCACCTTTTTCAAGGCATTCTACAACTGTTTTTACTAAACGGGGTTGTGGATTATCGGGATGTAAACTAACTAACATATCTTTTTCACATTAAATATATCTGCTTATAAAGTTCAATAAAAAATACAAAACCGCCAGCTATAAACCTCTATTTATTAGACATTTTATATTTTTCATAATGAATATATTTGCCTAAACTACTTGAATGCAACTCAAACAAGTCACAACAGTTGAAACAATTGAGCCAGTATTCTTTCGAAAACAATTTTATGAACCGGGAATTCCTGTAGTAATAAAAGACCTAGCAAAGCATTGGCCTGCATATACAAAATGGAACTGGGATTATTTTAAACAATTAGTAGGCGACAAACGCGTGCCGCTCTATAATAATGTAAAAAGTGATGCCTATACACCTATCAATACAGCAGACGATTATAAAAGTTTTGGTGAATATATTGATATGATAAAGCAGGGGCCTGCCGGTTGGCGCATTTTCCTGTTTAATATTTTTGATCATGCTCCGCAATTAACCAAAGACTTTATATGGCCTGAACATTTACTGAAAGGCTTTGTAAAAAAATATCCAATGCTGTTTACCGGCGGTGCTACCAGCATCACACATATGCATTTCGATATTGACCTTTCACATATTTTACATACACAATTTGGTGGCAGAAAAAGAGTATTACTTTTTCCGTATGAAGAGCAGCATAAACTTTACCGAAAACCATTTGAAGTATTGAGCCTTGCAGATTTTTCGCATTATCATTTAAACAATGGTACACCTGATTATGAAAAATTTCCCGCATTAAAATATGCAAAAGGGTATGACCTGATACTGGAACCCGGCGATACATTATTTATGCCTGCGGGCTATTGGCATCATATGGAATACCTGGATAGTGGCTTTGCCATGAGCCTTCGCGCATTGCAGCCTACTCTCAGCGGTAAGTTGAAAGGTGTATGGAATTTGTTTGGTATGCGTAGTATTGATACAGTAATGAAAAAAACTGCTCCTAAGTGGTGGTATGAAAATAAGAAGAAGAAGATCTATGAGAATGCTGAGAGTGTGATACAAAAACAAAGAAATACAAATACTCCTTCTATTGTTTTATAAGCAGAAAAATCATTCAAACAAAAAGCCGCCCTTGTAGACACAAGGGCGGCTTACTTCTGTACTTGTTATTATTAAAACTTAATGATGCGGATTGTTGTTTTGATTTTTCTGTGCGCCTTTCACTTTCATACGAATGCCATATATTTTATCCTGGCCGGTAATGAATAATGTTTTTCTATCAGAATCCCCGAATGTAATATTGTTGGAGCCGCCGGGAGGAATAGGAATATTTAAAATTCTATTTCCTTTTTTATCAAAAGCAGTTACACCACGATTGTTAGCAATATATACATTGCCTTCTTCATCCATTGTCATACCATCACCACCCATATTGGCAAACAATTTCATGTTCGATAATGCACCATTTGGTAAAATATCAAACACCCATGTCTTCGATACATCTGTATTAAAGTCCCATTTGTTTACATACAGTTTTTTACCATCAGGTGTACCTATCACACCATTGGGCCATTTATCAGGCGTCCATCCTAATGATTCTGTAACTATGCGTGTTAATATTTTTCTATTTGGGCTTAAATAATAAACATACCCACCAAGGTCGCCTACAAAATAAGGAGCCGTTGTAGGAGGGTTAGCAGCCTGCTGGCTGGTACCGGGCCATAAGTTTACTTTACGCGGATCAGATGCATCCCAATAATCTCTTCCGAATAATGGGTCAGTAAAATAGACGCCATTATTATCGGGGTTCACCCATACATCATTAGGGCCGTTTAATAATTTACTCTTGTAGCCATTTACCAATACTTTATAATTACCATTTTTATCATACCGGCGTAGTTCACCATACATATCTGCGCAGGTAATCAGGTAGCCTTCTTCATCAAAGTACATACCGTTGGAGCGGCCTGTGTTTGATTTAAAAAGAGTAATCTGTCCATTGTTTGCAGCCCATTTATAAATTTTATCATTCGGCTGATCTGTAAAAAATATATTTCCAAACTTGTCTGTAGCCGGGCCTTCGGTAAAACTGAAACCAGAACCGAGCTGTTGTAGCGTAGCATTTTTTGCTATCAAACAAAGTGAATCAAAAATTGGATTCAATTCGTCAGTAGTAGAACAACCACAGTTAGATGATTGCGGCCCTTTGCGGCGTTCTGCCTGAAGTTCATCGGTTTTTAATAATTGATCTTCTTTGGTAGCTGTCTTGGAGCAGGAATAAAAAACAATGGAGCATACCACTCCCATGGAGAGTAAGAGTTTCCTTTTCATTTTGCAAGCAATTTTTGGTTAAAGAATATTTGGCTATCAAATGTAAATCCTCTTTAATCTGTTCGCTTGATTTTGGTTAATAGTTATGCACAATAGGTATTAACACTTATTGAAATGCTTCCCTCTTAAAAAAGCCTGTACAAACAAAAACTGCTTTCATAAGAAAGCAGTTTTTAAAAAATATAAGTAGTGAATTATTGAATAGTCCAGGTTTCATTGCCACGTAGCAGTTTATCCAGGTCAGCTACTTTACGTGCCTGTGCATCTTCTATCTGTAATGCCATTCCTTCTTCATAGCAAGGGCGGTCTGTCTGATAGAATACGCCAAACGGCCTTGGTAAATGGCCTTCAATTTTCGGATCATCAAATATGCGGACTAATATCTGTGCTTTATAAATATCATGCTCATCATGTATCCATAAATCATCGGCACTATATCCGTCAGCAAGGTTTACAACTGTAGGTTTAAAACCATCAAGCTTAATTCCCTTCTCACCATTTGCTCCAAAAATCATTGGCTTACCATGCTCGAGGAATAATGTTTCCTGTGCTTTGCTTCCTTTTTCAGTAAATATTTCAAAAGCCCCATCATTGAAGATGTTACAGTTCTGATATATTTCAAGAAAAGATGAACCATGATGTTCCGCTGTTCTTTGCAGCATTGCCTGCATATGCTTTGGATCGCGGTCCATTGTACGTGCAATAAATGTAGCATCAGCACCCATTGCCAATGCCAATGGATTGAATGGATGATCGATACTTCCGAACGGAGTTGATTTCGTAATCTTATTCTCTTCCGATGTAGGTGAGTATTGGCCTTTTGTTAAACCATAAATCTGGTTGTTGAACAAAAGCACATTTACATTAAAGTTTCTGCGCAGCAAATGGATCGTATGGTTGCCACCGATACTAAGGCTATCGCCATCACCCGTTACAATCCATACGCTTAGTTCAGGACGGGATGCTTTTAATCCGCTGGCAATGGCTGTTGCACGGCCATGGATCGAATGCATACCATATGTGTTCATATAATATGGGAAACGGCTGCTGCAACCGATACCTGAAATAATTACAATATTTTCTCTTGGGATGCCTAATGTTGGCATCACTTTCTGCACCTGCGCCAGTATTGAATAATCGCCGCAACCCGGGCACCAGCGTACTTCCTGGTCGGTGGCGAAATCTTTGGCGGTTAACGGTGGCAATGTAGTAATCTCACTCATTTCTTAAATCTTACGAAGTCTACAAAATTAGAAGAATATTATCAAAGCATCAGGCTTTTCTCACTATTTACCAAAGGAAAAGCGGATGCTTTATTATTTATAATAACTTACAAGTTCATTAATTGTTGTTATGAGTGAATTATTTGATTTTGGGATGATTGGCCTAGGCACAATGGGCCGCAATCTCCTGCTTAATATGGCCGATCATGGCTATAAAGTGATTGGGTACGATAAAGATGCGGGCAAAACTGCCGCTTTAGAAACTAACGCCAGTAAGGATACAATTGCCAAAGGTTCTTCGAGCCTGGCAGAGATGGTACAAAACCTGCAAAAACCACGGAAAATTATGATGCTGGTGCCTGCCGGCCCTATCGTGGACAGTGTTTTAAACGATCTGATGCCTCTCTTAGACCAGGGCGATATAGTAATTGATGGGGGAAACTCGCATTATACAGACACATTAAAAAGAATCGCATTTGTAAAAGATAAAGGCATTCATTTTACCGGTATGGGCGTCAGCGGGGGCGAACAAGGAGCCCGCACCGGCCCTAGCATAATGCCCGGTGGTGATGAAGCAGCATGGCATCAATTAAAACCGATACTGGAATCGGTATCTGCCAAAGTAAACCTGCCTGACCGGCAGGCAGGTAATGAACCTTGTGTTGCCTATATGGGCAAAGATGCCGCAGGGCATTATGTAAAAATGGTACATAATGGTATTGAATATGCCATTATGCAAATCATCAGTGAAGTATATGATATCTTAAAAAGACATGTGGGTTTAACCAATGATGAACTGCATACCGTTTTCAAACAATGGAATGAAGGTGAGCTACAATCTTTTTTATTAGAAATAACAGCAGATATATTTTTAAAAGAAGATGAATCATCCAAATCACGATTGGTAGATATGATATTGGATAAAGCGGGTGCAAAAGGAACAGGCAAGTGGACCTCGCAGGATGCGATGGATATCGGAATGCCGGTGCCCACTATTGATATGGCAGTTATTATGCGTTCCGTTTCTGCATTGAAAGAAGAAAGAAAACTAGCTGCTGAATTATATAAACCCGTGGTAAAACAAATTACTACAGATAAAGAAAAGATAATCGCACAGCTGTATGATGCATTGTACAGTGGCATTATACTTTCCTATGCACAAGGCCTTGCACTATTACATACCGCATCCAGTGAATTGAAGATGGATATTCCTTTAAAAGATGTTGTGCAGATCTGGAGGGGAGGTTGTATTATCCGGTCATCCTTATTAGAAGTATTTATGAAAGTATTTACTGGTAAAAACATACCGGCGAATATTTTACTCCATAAAAAAGTAGCTACATTGGTAAAGAAACGTATCGGTAATCATAGAAAAATTATCAAACTCGCAGCAGGCAATAAAATTCCTGCTATGGGATTGATGAGCGCTTTATCTTATCTCGATGCATATAGCACTGCAGAATTACCTGTAAACCTGATACAGGCACAACGTGATTATTTCGGCGCGCATACTTATCAGCGCATTGATAGAGAAGGAAGTTTTCATACAGAATGGCAATAAATTTTTAACCCATGAATGCAAAAAAGAATACACGGCCTACAATACTTTTTATTTTTGGCGGAAGCGGCGACCTTACTAACCGCAAACTGATACCGGCACTCTATAATTTATATCTCGATAATTACATGCCGGAAAAATTTCACATTATCGGAGTCGGGCGTACATCATTTTCATCGCAGGAGGAATACAGAGGTAAACTATTGGAAGGTGTACAACAATTTTCCCGGAGGAAAAACGAAATACAAGAGCAATGGAAAGGTTTTTCTGAAAACATATTATACTTTGAAAAAGACCTTTCTGTTGATGATACTTATCGGGAGATAATCGGGTGGATCGCTGATAAGTCCAAAGAATGGAATACACAACCTGTTGTTATTTTTTATCTCGCTGTAGCGCCGCAATTGGCGCCGGTGATTGCAAAAAAATTATCAGAACAAAAAATTTGTGACGACCCGGCTAATACAAGAATTGTATTTGAAAAACCATTCGGGCATGACCTGCAAAGTGCACATGAACTAAACCAGTTGCTTGCAGGCATGTATGAAGAAAATCAGATTTACCGTATTGATCATTACCTCGGTAAAGAAACTGTACAGAATATTCTTGCATTCCGCTTTGCTAATATTTTATTCGAGCCTATCTGGAACAGCAACTATATCGATCATATACAAATCACCGCTGCAGAAACAGTAGGTGTAGAAGACAGGGGCAGTTATTATGAGCAGGCTGGCGCCTTGCGTGATATGGTTCAAAACCATATACTGCAATTACTATGTATGATTGCGATGGAAGCGCCCACATCTTTTGATGCAGATGAGATAAGAAATAAAAAAGCGGATGTATTAAATGCTATCCGCAAATGGACACCTGAAGAAGTACATACCAATACTGTAAGAGGGCAATATGGTGGTGGCTGGATAAAAGGACAGGAAGCGCAGGCATACCGCAAAGAAAAAAATGTAAACCCAAAATCAGCGACAGATACTTTTGTAGCCGCTAAATTTTATGTAGACAACTGGCGCTGGCAGAATGTTCCTTTTTATGTGCGTACGGGCAAACATCTTTATGAAAAAACTACACTGATTACTATACAATTTAAAGAAGCACCACCATTTGCTTTTCCGAAAGAAGCAGCAGAAACATGGAGACCCAACAGGCTTATCTTCAGTATACAACCGTTATCAGACATACGTATTCGTTTTCAATCGAAACGCCGCGGCCCTAATATGACGCTTAACCATGTAGATATGGTATTTAACTATAGCGATGAAAGAGATGGCGAAGAACCAGAAGCATACGAGACATTGCTGGAAGATGTAATAGAAGGTAACCCTACTTTGTTTATGCGCGCCGATCAGATTGAAGCTGCCTGGAAAGTAATAATGCCGATATTAGAAACATGGGAGAAGCGCCCACCTGTTGATTTTCCAAATTATGCACCTGGCGGTTGGGGCCCGGAAGATGCGGAAGCATTGATAGCAAGAGATGGGAACAACTGGGTGTCTTTACCATCCAATAGCGCTGAGCAAACCTTAACTATTAAACCATGATTTTTCATATTGAAAAAGATAGTGAAACCCTTACTCATTATTTAGCAGAATGGCTGGTGGGGTATATTAAGGATACCATTCATTTACAAAACAAGTGTACTATAGCACTATCCGGAGGAAATACTCCGAAGCAATTATATACATTGCTTACAACTGACACCTATCGCAAAAAAATAGATTGGCAAAAATTATATTTCTTTTTTGGCGACGAACGCTATGTGCCTTTTACAGATGAACGCAACAACGCTAAAATGGCTTTTGATACTTTATTAGATCATGTACCTGTTAAAAAAGAAAAGGTTCATGTAATGCGTACAGATATCGATGCAGAGCAATCTGCACATGAATATGAAACGATTTTGCATACTCATTTTGATAATGATCCGTATACATTTGATTTAGTACTTCTCGGTTTAGGAGATAATGCACATACACTCTCCCTCTTCCCGGGCTACAGTTCTATTATATTTGAAAAAAAACATTGGGTACGTTCTTTTTACCTGGAAGAACAAAAAACAACACGCATTACTCTTACTGCGCCGGTAGTGAATCAATCAAGAACAGTTGCTTTTATAGTAACAGGAAAAGAAAAATCGGAAGCACTGGCACAGGTAACAGAAGGCGAAAAAGATTTTATTAATTATCCTGCACAAATTATTCAACCGGAAAACGGACAGGTGTTCTGGTTTATGGACCAGGCAGCGGCCGAAGGATTGCAAAAAAATCAATAATCTTTTTTTTGAACCAACCAGAATCGGGATGTTTAGCGTCTCAGATTACAAATAAATCAGGAATGATATTTAGCAAAAAGCTGACTGCGGCTTCTATCTTAGTCGGGCTGGTAATAGCAGGTGTTGCGGCTGTAAAGCCTCCTTTGCCCCCGCATAAAAACTTGCAGGTATTGCCCAAAGATATCAGTGATGAAAAGCTGGATAGCATTATGAAGTCATACAATAAGGCGCTGAATGTAGAATGTGATTTTTGCCATAAAAAAGTTGACAATTTTCCTGATAGCATTGATTACGCAACTGATATTCCTGAAAAAGAAGATGCCCGAAAAATGATCGGGCTTACGATATATTTAAATAAAACATATTTCAACTATAAAAATGACCCGCAACCGGAATACCTCACGCTTGTGCAGTGTATGACCTGCCATCGCGGTGATCCTTACCCGGAACATCCCAAGCCTTTACCGCCAGGAAAATAATATATGTTTTTATATAGTGTAAAACAGTGCTTATCGTAACATCTCCGGTAAGTCGATTAAAAACCCTCGGCAAGCGTTTCAGTAGATTTACGCATCCATTGCTAGGTTTTACTGAATTTTAGCATAAACCATTATCAACAAGCACTATATACTACTAGATAGCGTTATTTTTATACCGCAGAAATGCACCATTAAACAAATTAAATCCTTATCCTGAAGAAAAAACCCAGACTGTATGAACATCTTTAGTGTGGCAGGAATAATTGCAACAATCGCGCTTTTACTTCCGATACTGTTGCTGATTACAATGAAGCTTTCATTATACAGAAGTTTTCCTGCTCTCCTTTCTTATTATGTAATTGTATTCACTTATAGTGTTATAATTGAAGGAGGGTTTCCTATTTCAAAAGAATTTAGAATCTTTTACGGTAACCTCAGCAATTTTTTAGATGGCCCGCTTATCTTATTATTCTTAACCTATTTCAGCAGAACAGCATCATTCAGAAAAAAATTAATCATTTTAACAGCATGCTTCGTAGTATTTGAAATAATAGTAATTGCAACATATGGTTTTAATACCCAGTCAGCTACTATTATACTTGGCCCCGATATGGTCCTTGTTACAGGCCTTTCGATTCTTTTCTTTTTTCAACAGGTAAAACTGGCCGTAACCAATCATAAAGCAATTGGAAAAGCGATTATGATCGCTTCTATATTATTTGCTTATGTCGGTTATTGCTTTGTGTACTCGGCCTATTATCTTTTTGAAACACCTTATAAAAATGATGTGCATCTTATTTTTTACCTGATCAATATTATCTCAGCTATTACAATGGCCATAGGATTATCTGTAGAACACAAGAGAGTAAGGCAATTAATAGAATTGTTGACAGCACGAAAAGAGTTGCAGGAGATATATGCAAAAGAAGAGTCCAAAACGAACTCTTCTGCTATTGAAAAAATGATATTTAAGTTTGATCAGAACAGCTGATATCAGAAACAATATTTTCCTTGCTCAATCATTTTATCCGCAATCGTACGGCGCGCTGTTTTGGTATTAAAAGGTTCTGCTTTTGTAAAACGTTTTAAGCCCATCAGTATCATTCGTTGTTCATCGCCTTCGGCAAATGCGTTGATAGCGTCCTTTCCTGATTTATTAATTCTATCTGCTGCATCATATAAGTAAGTGCGCATAATGTCCTGGAATATTGCGGTATTCGCTTCTCCATTCTGTTCTGTCATTTTCATCACCCTTAGTAATACACTTTCTGCATTATATGTTTCAATCGCCATGTCTGCAATATCCATCAATACTTCCTGTTCACTTTCTATCTTCATCATTAATTTTTGAACAGCCGCACCTGCCGTAATAAGAATTGCTTTTTTAAAATTAG
>Ga0164241_10004794_pt1 | contig 12938 bp, 14 predicted proteins | sample OricomyardsoilBY_FD_108780 | JGI IMG/M metagenome (GOLD analysis project Ga0164241, IMG submission 108780) | Backyard soil microbial communities from Emeryville, California, USA - Original compost - Back yard soil (BY) | ecosystem: Environmental > Terrestrial > Soil > Unclassified | place: USA...
CTTACCCTTGACCTTCGTCTCGCCGTGGGTACTGTCCGCCCCACAATTCCGACTTAGCTCAGTTGGTAGAGCAGGCGGCTGTTAACCGCCGGGTCCAAGGTTCGAGTCCTTGAGTCGGAGCCATTTTTCTCTCGTCGCCAACCAACGGCGAGGGTCGGTCAACAGAAGCCCCCAAGGAGCGATCCGAGGGGGCTTCGCCGTTTCTCCCCAGAAGTCCGAGCGTTTCGCGCGCTGCGCGTGTCGCGACGCGGCGCTCGCGGGTGCTCGTAGAGAGCGTCGCGCGAGCTCGATGAGCGCCGCGTGGGACAGTCTTCCCGCTCTCTCTCCTGTCCCGTGGGGAGAGAGAAGCCGAGAGGCGTTTAACTGCGTACCCGGCGATCAACAGTCGGCCCCGTTGGTCAACAGCTTCGACGTCCGCGAAGGGGCCGGGCCTGTTGAGCATCGGGGCGAAGGCTCGCGAGGAGCGATGAACGGTGCCCGCCCGTGCTCGTGGCGAACCGATCGCGCGAGCTTCGAGCGTCGGCGTGGTCGCGGGCGTCGGTGGGCCTGTTGACCATTGGGGCTACTTCGAACGCGGCGGACGGAACGACGGCGCGGCGGCGAGCAGCTCCGGCAGTCGCCCTTCCGGTAGACGATCCCAGACGTCGGCAGGCAGGAGCGACCCGAAGAGACTCGCATCGAAGACGTGCTGGCGGCGCATGACTCGGTCCCACTGGAACGCGTCGTAGGTCCCCTCGAAGATGAGCTGCCGAACCTCGACGAAGGGAGGTTCACCCTGGGCTCCGTCGACGAGCCACTGCTGCGCGCGCTGCTCCCAGAGGCTGCCCTTCCGATCGACACGCCCGATCTGCTGTTCGAGGACGGCGGGGTTCCATTCGGCGTGGAACTGCACGACGACGCGGCAGGACTCGTGGAGGTTGAGCCCTTCACGTCCGACCTGGCTCTGCGCGATGAGGACCCACGGTGAAGCGCCGGGCCGGTTGAACGCGGCCTGGAGGTAGCGTCGGGTCTCCCACCGCGTAGCCCCCTGAAGGAGCCGGGTGTGCATGCTCTGACGCCCGTCGTCGTCTTCGAGGAGCGCATGTAGCGCCTGCTGACGCAGCACCGCTTGCTCTTCGTCGACGTCGTCACCGCCCAGCTCGCCGAGCAACGGGCGCAAGCGCTCCTCGACGAACTCGGTGGTGAGCGCGGCGAACCGCTCGTCGGTCACCTCATCGGACTCCGAAGTCGTTGCGAGGAAGTCATCGAGGACGAACGACACGAGGTGGTCTTCGAGCGCGCCCTCCAGCTCGCGGTCGATCGGCACGCCGCCGAGCAGCGATGGATCGGCTCGCCATGCGACGACCGGCTTCTTCGCACGCCGACGCACCTTGTCCCTCAGCCCCTTGTAAGCCTTGTGGCTGTCGGCGAGCGCGCGACGCATCTCGGCGCCGTTTCCGCTCGCGAGCCTTCCCTGCAGAACAGGCTCCCCGTTGTCATCACGCTCGGCCCTCATTCGATCGAGCTGCTGGGCGGCGATGCCGAGGAGTACCTTGGAACGTCGGCTCTGCTCAGCGTCCGTCGAACCACGACGCTCCGGGAAGAAGTTGAGCGCTGATGGACGCTCCTGGTCTGCGTCTCGAAGCGCACGCCGAACGTTGAGAACATCCGTGAGAATGTGAAGTGGCCGGAGGAAGACCCCGAAGACCAGCACCTTCTCGCGCTTCAACGTCCAGCCCTCGATCTCCTTCACAGCGGCGAGGATGCGCGGGTGCTCGGCGTCAGGGTCGAGCTCGGCGTCGTTCATGGGTGGGAGTGCTTCGAGGACGCGCCTGCGCCCGTCTCGGAGCCGCCGATACCAGTAGGCGGCGCGCGTGATCTTGCCTCGAGTGTGATCGTCGACGACGCCAGCCTCGGGAACCCGAAGCGGCTCGCTGGTCTCGGAGAGGTCGATGCTGACGTGCCCCGCCGACAGCTTGGTGTACGCGTCGCGTACCGCCCGTGGCCACTCTGCGGTGTCCTTCAGCGTCAGTCCCCGAGCGCTCTGGCTCATGCACTCGGCTGCGAAGAGGACGTCGAGCCAGGGCGAGTTCTGTCCAACCGTCTCGGTCCACGCGATCTGCACGCGCCGAAGTCGTCGGTGGGGATGCGGCAGCCCCTCGGGCAGCGCCGCGCCGTCGCGGAACCTCGCGACGAGCGGGTCCTCGTCGCGTCGACGCCTCGTCACGTGCGGAGCCAGCGTCTTGGTGAAGTCCCTCGCGGCGGAACACAGCTCGTCAACACGGATCCCTTCGTCGGGCGCAACGGCGGCGCGCGATGCCGCGTCGTGCAGGCGCTTCACCACCTGTCGTCCGCGCTCCTGGTCAAGCCCGCTGCGCGCGCGACCGAGCAGGTCCAGCCACTGCGAGAGCTCCAACTCCATCGGCGTCGCCGTAAGGCAGAGCCGCCGCCCGCCTTCAGGCTGCTTCAGCAGCGCGTCGACTAGGCGCGCCAACACCGTGCCCGAAGCTGCGCCCAGCGCCGTGTCCTCGACGTCCACCTCGCCTCGGCTCTTGTGCGCTTCGTCGATGACGAGCAGATCGAACTCGCCGAGCCAGAGCCCCAGCAGCTCCTCGGTCAGCGGGCGCCCGTCGCCGCCATTGCCGAACTGCGCGAGGAGCGCGTCGTTGTTCCAGCTCGATACGTTGAGCGGCGGTAGCGCTTCCATTCGCTTGCGCAGGTCTCGCCGTCCACGAACGCGCGGGGCGACCTCGCTCGCGATCCGAGCCATCCCGTTCCAGCCCCACCACGAGGCCCGCGCGTTCTCGATCTCGCGTTGCAGCCTGCCGATCCGCGTGCGTCCGTCTTGGCGATCGGCACGCGACGCAAGATGAAGCTCGACGAACGCGGGCAGCGCTGCGCGCCAGACGTAAGAATTGCTGCGGACCAAGGGCGCGCGGAACCCGTGAGATATGAGCCACCACTCGGACTCGTCGGGACGCGGGCTGAAGTCCTTCCACGACGCCTCGTTCGGTGAGACCGCGCGCAGGAACTCCGTGAACGTCGTCAGCTCCTTCGGTGCAGGGCTGTTCGCGCGGAGCTTGCGAGACTCCGCAGTCCACTGGTGCATGAGGCCATGCGGGACGACGACGGCTGCACGCCCACCAGCCTCCAACACCGCGTGAACAACGGCGCACGCGATGCGAGTCTTGCCGGTTCCGACCTCATCGGCGAGCACGACACCGCTCTGCGGCAGGCGCTCGGCCATCCACGTGAGCGAGGCTCGCTGCCCCTCGTCGAGATGCTGCTCCTCACGAGGCTTGGCTGCGTCCTCCCCGACGAGCTTCCGAAGCGCGGTAGCCGCGCGCGCCCACGAGAAGCTCATCGCAGCCCCCAAGCGCGGGCGGCGCCGTCGAGCACCTCGAAATACCGGGCGCGCTGCTTGTCGGTCAGGTGCGGCGAGCGGAGTTCTGGCTCCCGAAGGTGCGCGAAGACGTCGAGGCGATGCCCACGCCAGGTCGCGATGAGCGTCTCCGGGAACGAAGCGTGGAACATCCGGTCGAGGTGGTCGATCCAGTCGTCGATCATCGACTCGGGCAGCGCCGCCTGTAGCGCGGCTACCTTCTCGACAAGCTCGGCCGCTGCGTGGAGGCCGTAGCTCTTCTCCTGCTTGATCGCCTCGCCAACGCCAGGCCCCTTGGACCTGCCGTCGTCACCGTCATCGCGATCGTCGTCGTCGGTGGCTTCTGCCGGGCGGATCGGGAAGTCGAGGAGCGCGGCGAGCGCGTCCTCGTAGGTGTCGAAGCGCGGCGGCTGCCATCCGACTCGACCGGCCGCGTCGACGACAGGAACGACCCACTTGCGGTCGCTCTCGTCACGCACGTGGAGCGCAGTCGGGTTCTCCTCGTCCTTAAGCGGGATCTTGTCGGCCCGCTGCACCTCGAACCAGTCGCGCCCGATCCACGAGATACCTGCACGCGCTGTCGCAGCGTCTTCGCGCCAGAGCAGACGGAGCTGGCGGGTCGGCGTCGTCTCAATGGTCGCGGAGAGGATCGGCGGCGCCCGCAAGATGGGCTGCGCGTCCGGCGCGTCGCCAACCTGACCAACGGCCCACTCGTCTTCACCGACGACCTCGGCGTGTTCCTGCGTCCAGAACAGCCAACGCTCGAGGTCTTCTGGGCCGAAACGCTCGGCGACCTCGAAGACGACGCCGGTCTCCACGTTCCCCTCGCGCATGCCGCCGTGCGAGAGGATGCCTCTGCGCGAGAGGTTGCCGGAGCCGAGGTAGAGCCAGCCGTTGCTCGCGTAGCCGTCGCGAAGGTAGCCCGCGTACACGAACTTCGCGTGGAGCCGCCGGGCATGATCAAGGGAGTCATAGGGCCGAACGATCTCCCAGCCGTCCGTGTCTCCTTCCCGCGCCCAGTCGGCGACCGCGCCTGCCTCACCGGGCTCCACGAGTGCCACCCGGTAGGGCTTCGGCGTGAACACCCCGAGGTCTTCGAGCTTGCCGAAGACGGCAGGCTTGCGCGCCTTGCCCGATGGCTCTTCGTAGAAGCCGGAGCCGCAGAGAAGAAGGTTCCTCGGCTTGTCGATGACGCTGCGGAAGCGCTCTCGGATCTGGTCGTAGAGCGGCCGGTCCAGCGAGTGGATGAAGCGGGGCTTGCGACTCGTCGCGAGGGGCGAAGCCGCCGTGAGGAGGACATCGAGCCGCGCAGTGAGCTTGCGCTCCTTCGGCGCGAGGCTCTGCTCATCACGGTGGAAGCGTCCGGCCAGCAGCGTCTCCACGAACGCGCCCGCCGCGACAGCGTCGGCGCGGTCTTCGGGGCGCGCGGTGCCGTCGAGCGGCACATCGACGAGCCAGACCAGCTCGAGCTGCTGCCGGGCGGACGTGTACGTGAAGTTGGCCGTGAGCACCGCGAGGCGAAGATGGATCGGAGCCCCAGTCCGGTTTGGGGCGAACGCGAGCAGCGCGACTTTCGCGTGCAGGAGCGAGCCAGCGTCGACCGCGCGCGGCTGGAGCTCGTGAAGCCCGGGGATACGCCCGGGCGGGAAGACCTCCTTCCGCGACGACGACGCGTGTCCGTCGAGCATCAGGTACACGAAAACACTCCCCAGCTCGGCGCGCTGTCGAGGACGAAGGCCAGTGAACCGCTGCATGGCGTCCTCGAGGAAGTCCTCGGCGCCGGTCATAGCGATGAGAGCCGCGCTGTGCCCAACCATCCCTTCGGGCGGGACGAAGGTGTCGAGCAGCGTCTCGGCGCTCATCGCGCACCTCGCTGGTCGACGTCGCGCAGGAGCGTGTGCAGATTGGCGATGCGGAACGTTCGCCCTGTGCGATCAGGCTCGATGCTCGCTGCGCCGTCCTCGAGGTCGCTGGCCTCGTCGGCGCCGTCGACGACGCGGAACAGCGCTCCGCGAACCGCGGAGCGATCGGCGAGCCCGAGCACCTCGCCACCACGCTGAACCACGAGCCTGATCGTCTCGGCATCATCGGCGGCTGCCACCGCGTCGGCGAACGCGCGGCTCGTCGGCTCGTTCACGCCAGCCACGTTCGCTCTCTCCACGTAGCTCTTCGTGGCCGAGCGCAGGTCCTTGAGCGCGCGCTTGATGCCCGAGTCCGCCACCAGGGTCGAAACTTTCACTCCTCCGCGCGCAGGCTCGACCGCACGGGTCAAGCTCGCCACCGCGTCGCGGGCACGGTCGAGCACAGCGCCGAACGCGCGCGCGGCGACAACCTGATCCGCCTGCTCTCGGTGGCCACCGTTTCGCAGCCGCACAACGACAGCCCCCTCGATGTCCGGCATCGCGGCCGCGCGTCCCATCGCTTGCGCCAACCGTTGCCGCTTCTCGCTCGCCGGGGTCGACGTCCCGAGGAGCCGCGAGCGGACGAGTGCGCGCTCATCGTCGGTGGCGTGTTCGGGTGAGAGCGCCGTACGGAAGCTCGCACGCGACGAGGGCAGCTTCTTCTCGTCGCGGAGCCAGCCCACGATCCACTTCCGCAGCGTCGTGCTTCCTTGGCCGACATTCTGGTTGAGGAATGCGTTCGCGAGGGCGCGCCCAACCGGCTCCAGCTCGAGGAGATCGAAGCGGGAGCCACGTGCGAAACCGAGCCCACCATCGACGCGAACCGCTCGAGTTGCGGCCTGACGATGGGTGTTCCGCACGTAGTTCGAAGCCTGGCGAAGCCTGTGGAACGACCACATCTCCTGGCCGTCTTCACGACCAAACGCCCGGGTCCCGAGAATGCGACGTGAACGGGTCTCGCGGTCGGAGTTGGCTTCGTACTCCAGCTTGCACGCCAGCGCCTCGATGCCGTGGCAGATGGCGGTGGGCTTCGGCGCGTTCGAACCGTGGCTCGCCAGCTCTTCGTAGAGCGCCAGCGCTGCCAGGGGCCATGAGAGCTGCCGCGCGAACCAGATGCGGCCCAACTCCGGCACCACGAGTTCGCGGAAGAACAGGTCGGCCGCGCGCAAATCGAAGTCGAGCGAGAGCCTCGAGGACGTGACCTCGCTGGGCGCGGGAGAGAACCAGTGGGTGGCGGCTTCGCTCATGGGGTGGTGCCCCACTCTCACTCGCGAGGCGACCCATCATACCGGCCGAGCGACATGAACAGAATCCACTGCTTGCGCGGCTGGAGGATCTTCACCCCACCAGCGTCGCGATGAGCGCCATCCCGCGCGCGGCCTCGGCGGGCGTCGCGTCGGCGAGCTCGAGGTACACGCGCCCGCTCTCGTTGTAGTCCTCGGTGTTCACGCACCAGCGCTCGGTCGCGGGCGTCGCCAGCTCGATCTCGGCTGCGAGCTTGTGGAGCGCGGCCTTCACGACGCGGTGGTGCGTGCCCTTCGGGAAGCGGAGCGCGATCTGCGGCTCGGGTGTCCCGTACCTGCTCTCGCCCTGGCTCACGGTCTTCGTCATCGTGTTGCTCCTCGCCGTGCTCAAAGGGCGACCACCGCGAAGCGGCGGCCGGGGTTCATCGACTCGAGGTGGGCGCGGCGCACCTCGGCCTCCTCTGCAGTGGCGAATGCGTCCTGCCGCCAGTCGTTCCTCGTGGGCGCCATGCGGCTGATCGAGCCGTCTTTGTTCACCGACTTCACCATGAAGCGCGCGGTCGCGGCGGCCTGCTCGATGGCGCCCTTGGCGCGCGCGTTGGCGTAGGCCCGGAAGGCGGTGGTGCTCTTGATCTTCATCGTCGTCGTCCTCGCGTTCGCGGCGTGCCCAGTGCCCGTCGCGTGAGGACATACAGGCTTCCGTTTGCGCCCCCAGCAAGGCCGAAGGTGGCGGTTTCGGAGGTCTTTTCAGTGACTTGGAATGGCCGCGAGATTCCGCGGAGTTGGGGCGTCGGAGGCACGTGTAGGCCTGCCGACGCCCCGTCGATCTCGCTCGCGCTCACGCGCCGGGGGCGCCCTCTTTGGCGAAGAGCGCGGCCGCATCGCGCGCGCCGAGATGCGCGAGGTAGTGGCCGATGGCTCCCCGAAAGAACTCCATGCGGTTCTTGATGCCCTTCGCGCGCCAGGCCTCGTCCATCTTGTCGGCGACGTCCGCCTCGAGCCGGAGCGGGAGGATCTTCACGTCGAGGGGCTCGCCGTCGTGCGCGCGCGTCTTGCGGGGCCCGACGTTGATGCGGCCCTTCTCGGCCTCGCGGATCTTCCAGATGAGGTAGCGGCGATCATCGCTGCCCGTCGAGCGTCCGACGACCTCGAGGTACTTCGTCTGCAGCTCTTCGATCGTCATCGACGCGAACCGCCCGCGCGGCTTCGACGGCGTGCTGTCGTCGGGCGTTGTTTCGGGTTCCGGCTCGGGCTCGGGCGTCGCTTGCGCGCTGGTGCGCGTCGCGCGCGACGGCTCCTCGACGGGCGCAGGCGCAGCCTCCACGGCGCGCGCGGCCAACGCCTCCTCGATGCGCCGGACGAGGAACTTCTTGTTCGGGCTCTTGGTGGTCTCCCCCGTCGCCTCCTTGAAGCGCTCCCACAGCGCCGGCAGCCCGAGCGCTGCGAGGTTCTCCTTCTTGGCCTTCGTCTTCTTGGCCTTCGTCTTCGTGGTCTTGGTCTTCGTCTTCGTACTCATCACTGCTCTCCTCGTCGGGCTCTGGGTACACGTCGCCCTTCACGCGCGCGCCCCTGGGTCGCGTGGTGGGCTTGCGCTCCGTGATGGAGCGCGTCGTCGTTCAGCTCGTCAGCGCTTCAGGCTCGCGAAGCACGCGAGGTCGATGGCGCGCGGGTCGCTCGACACGAAGCTGAAGCGCCCCTCCGCGGCGAGCCAGGGCTGCACCTCGACGCGGTCGTCGGCGGTCACGCCGCCCGCGCGCTCGAGGTCTTCCTCGTCGCGGATGTACTGCCCGTCCTGGTCCGGATCGTAGTCGGTGCGCAGCGCGTTCTTCAGCACCGCGACGATGCGCACCTTGTGGCCGCGCAGGTAGCCGTGCTCGGTGCCGTCGTAGGTCGTCGTGGTGCCGAGAGTCTTCATCGCTCCTCCTTCGCGGCGGCGAGCCCGGCGCGGTACGCGGCCTCGAGCGCGGCCTTCACCGACCAGACCGCGACGTCGTGGAAGTCGAGCGAGTCGCTCTTGCGCGTCTCGAGCGTGTCGATGTGGAGCGTCTCCTTCGCGATGGCGGCAAGCAGCTCGTCGAGCGTCGGCTCCTTCTTGCTGGGGCGCTTCCTGTTCGTGGTCTGCATCGTCGTCCTCCGCGTTGATCGCTTCGCCATACAGGCTTCAGTTCGCGCCCCCAGCAAGGTCATTCCGTGAAGAATCGACCTCGCTGGGAACCGCGCTCGTGCTCAACGCGTGGCCACGCTCCACGCCGTCTTCGAGCCGTAGCGGAGCTGTTCGCCCTCGACGAGAAAGACGTCGCTCTTCGCGGCGCCGCGCTCGAGGCGGGGCTCCTGCTCATCGTCATCGTCATCGTCGTCGCCATCGCCGTCCTCGTCGCGATCGACGCGGAGCATCTCTTCGCGCGTCGTCACGCCCGCGAGGCCCAGCTCGAAGGGCCAGTTCGGTTGCGACATCACGAGGACCTCGGCGTCCGGGTCCTGCTCTTCCAAGAGTTCGATCAGCTCGCTCACCTTCATGTCGTCGTCTCCGTCGGGGCTGGTTCGTGCGGTGCGCCCCGTTCGCGACGACATACAGGCTTCCTTCTGCCGACCTTCCAAGGCGAAGAAGCGAACAATCGACCCTCGCGCAGAAGCCCGCGCTACCTCGCGAGAACTCCGCGCGCTGTACTCACGCGGCCCTGTCGTGCAGGTCCTCGATGGCGTGCTTGAGCGCGACGAGCGCTGCCTCGACCTTGGTCACGGCCTCCGTCTGCGCGCGGCCCATCTCGGCCACCTTGTCGAACAGCTCGCGGAGCTGCGCGTCCTTCTTCTCGTTCACCTTCCAGAACGCCCACGCCAAAACCGCCACGAGGCCGTAGGGCCCGGTCGCTTGAAGCCACGTCGCAACACTGGTGAAGTCCTCCATCTCGTTTCTCCTTCGTTCAGGCCACGGCGGGCGTGGGCAGTAGGTCTCGAACGTCGGCGCGCCGCACGCCCGTCGTGCGCTTCGCTGTGTGCACCTCGGCGAGCAACGCTGCGCTCCTCGATGGTGGCAAGGCGCTCGACGGGTTTCGCTCCCTGCTGCGGCGTCCCGAGGCGATCCTCTTGATCGACGTGGACGCGCTCCTGGCGCACGTCGAGGCCATCGCGCCGCCCGAACTCGGACCCTGGGCAGCCGCGCTGTCCGCACGCTACAGAGGGATCTGACCGCTGTACCCGGCATCGTCGGGCACCTGTCCCCGAGACGCCGCTCGACCGGCTTTGCCTCCCTGGAGGGCCCCGTGCCCGCCGAGGCAAGGACATGGCCGATCGCGTCGACTTCTACTTCCGCCAGCGCGTCACCGAGGCCGAGCTCGACCTCGCGTTCGCGTTGCTCGAGAAGGCAGACCGGGACCTCGCCGCCGACCTGAACATCTACGGCATCGTCTCCGGCGCTGTCCCCGCGCCGCACTCGCCGGTGCCCGACCTGACGGTGGACCTGACCGCGCCGGGGCGGGCCTACGACAACCTCGGCCAGCGCATGTTCTTCGGCACCGGCCAGACGGTCGACTGCGCCGTCGACTTGGTGGGCATCCCAACCGATGTCGCGACGGTCGGCAACGAGCGCTGGCTCGGCATCTTCCTGCGCTTCAAGCGGTTGCTCTCGGACCCGCGCACGGACGGCAACTCGCAGCAGGTGTTCTTTCGGCGCGACGAGTCGTTCGAGCTCGTGGTGCGGCAGGCGCCCGAGGGTGTCATCGGCGTCGCCCCAAAGCCGGCGCTGCAGGCTGACGAACTGCTGCTCTGCGACGTGCGACGACGACCCGGGCAGACGCAGATCCTCGTCGCCGATCTCGACACCTCGCGCCGGCAGGCCTTCATCTTCGCGCAGGGCTCCTCGGTCTCCGTGCTGACCGGCAGCTGGAGCATCCTTCAGCCACTTGCCGCGACGGTGCAGGCCGCGCTCGACGAGGCCGACGCCGAGCTGCGCGACCACTTCACCGCCGTCGCTCGGCGCCATGCCGCGACCGCCATCGACTACGCGCCTCACGGTTTCGTCGCTTCTGTCAACGTGCAGGCAGCCCTCGACGAGCTGATCGACGACCTTGGAACGGGCGCCGTTGGGAGCTCGGGCGCGACGCGCGTGGGCATCGACGCGGCGGCGGGGGCACCGAACGCGCTCCCTGCGGGCAGCGTGAAGAGCCAGCTCGCGCAGCTCCTCGGCTTCCTGAATACGCACGTGGGCGCGGCGACCGGTGCGCACAACGCCGCCGCCATCGCGGCCACGCCTCACAACAACATCGCCGCGATCAACGTGCAGGCGCAGCTCCAGGAGATCGTCACCGACCTTATCGCGACGGGCGCTGTGGCTCCCGGCGCTGGGCTCGTCGGGGTTGACGCCATCGCGGGCGCGCCCACTGCTATTGGAGCAGGCACGCTGCGAGCCGCGCTCGTGACTCTGCTTGGCGGGCTGAACGGCCATGTGAACCAGGCCGTGGGCGCGCACGCCGCGTCGGCGATTGCCGTCGCTGACGCTGGCAACAACCTCAACGCAGTCAACGTAGAGACGTCGCTCGCGGAGATCGTCGACGCGCTCGAGGGTGACCACTTCCGCGGCAACGAGGCGAACGCCGGCCAGCACCGCGCGATTCGTCAGCCCAACCTCGGCGGCACCAAGGCGCTGCTCTGGGACTCGCAGGGCAACGGCGGCGTCGGTGCGCGGCTTCGTGTGTATGCCGACGGTGACTCCATCTGGTTCACGCTCAATGCGTCGTGGAATGGCTCTGCTTGGGCCCGCGACAACACCGGCTACTTCTCGGGAGGCTTCCGCTTCTCTCGCCTCGAGTTCGAGCTGCTCCACGAGACGACGTTCGCCGCGACGTTCACTACTTGGTCGCGGACGTGGCGACTGCCGATGAGCAGCACGACGAACTCCGCGTTCGAGCTCACTGGCACCGTGCAGGAGATCGGTCGCTGCGCCCTCCAGTGGTCGAACGCCGATACGGCGACCCGCACGCTCAGCCTCGGCAGCTCGGTCACGTTTCGCAATCGGTTCCCTGCGGCGCCTTCGTCGATCACGTTTTCGTCGCTCAACCAATCGAGCGGCTTCAGCGGAAACCCGAGCACCTACTTTCCCGATCGCGACGGGTTCGGCCTCTACAGCTACCAGAGCATCCCCGCTCTCGGCACGGTGTGGTGGTACGGCACGTACACCGCGGTCGCATGAGGAGTCGCCCATGTCGATCCACGAGATGAATGCCACCGAGGTTCTTCAGCGCTGTGGCAAGTGCGCAGCCGAGAATCGCATCGCCATCGACTCCCTCGAGGCGGGCGTGGCTCGCGACGACCAGGCAGACCCGCACGTCGTGCCGCTTCCGGCGTGCCCGACGTGTCGCTCCACGGAGTTCTTGATCCGCTCGCCCGATGGCGAGCAGGGCCATCCGTCTCCGGGCAGCTTCGGCCATCTCCACCGAATGCTCGTGGACCAAGTTCACGCCGAGCTGGTGAATCGCAAGAAGGTCATCGGCGCCCTGAAAGACAAGCAGGGCCGCGTCGACGCGACGATCGCTCGACCCGTCTCGCCGGAGGACGTTCAGCAGTGGTTCTCGAAGGGGCTCAAGATCGAGCTGCGCGAGGTGGAGCAGTCGCCGCCTTCGAAGGAGCCTGGTCAGTGAGCGGCGGCTTCATCGTGAGCGGCGTCGCCACGTGTCCCGTCGACGGGCTCTCCGTGCGCACGTTCGCCGAAGACGGTGTCCATCGGTTCGCATCGAAGGGCAAGCGAGCTCGCGTGACCGAGCTCGTCATCCACGAGACCGTCACGCGCAGCGTCGACTCGACCATCGCGGTCCTGAAGAAGCGCGGGCTCAGCGTCCACCTCGTGATGGGCGCGGACGGCGCGCTCACTCAGCATGGCGATCTCGCGACTGACATCTTCTGGCACGCGAGCCAGCACAACGGTGCGTCGTTCGGCGTCGAGGTCGTGAACCCGTACTACCCGAGCTACGTGAAGCCCGGCCTGCCGTGGTCGCGCGTCGGCGCGTCGTTCCTCGCCCGCGATGGCGGCGGCGTCTTCGGGCTGCGCGGCTTGGTCCATGCGGACCACTCAGGCTCGCTTCGCCGTGACAAGTCCAGCGGGAGCCGGGACAGCTCTCGTTCGCTCAACGGGTCCCGAGGGCACCCGCTCCCAAGGCGACGGACTCACGACGGGACAGTGCGAAGCGGCGAATCAGTCCCGGCGCGCGCGCGGCAAGTTCTCGGCTTCGCGCTGCGAGAGCAAGCGTGGGTCAGTACGAACATCCGAAACTGTCCCGGTTCTGTCGACCGAGAGCGTGCGCAAGCGGCGCCGCACCCGGAGCAACGAAAGAGAAGCCTCGAGGCCTGCGCCTTGGGGCTCTTCTGTTTGGGGTTACCTTAGCGGCGAGCAGCGAGTGCGGCACGGAGCAGCTCCGCGACGGCGGGATGGCCACAATGGTC
>Ga0164241_10004795_pt1 | contig 12934 bp, 8 predicted proteins | sample OricomyardsoilBY_FD_108780 | JGI IMG/M metagenome (GOLD analysis project Ga0164241, IMG submission 108780) | Backyard soil microbial communities from Emeryville, California, USA - Original compost - Back yard soil (BY) | ecosystem: Environmental > Terrestrial > Soil > Unclassified | place: USA...
ACAAAGATTCAGTAGAGCAACGCGTGGTTAAAAACGAAATCAAACCCATTGGTAAAGTTCATAAGTTCCTTTTAGGCACACATCACCGTGAACTTTATATGAAGAAATATCCCTTACCGGTACTTGATCTTGCTGTGTTTAAAGGAGGAGTAGTGCCCGTAAAGTTAGGGGGTGGCAATCAAACCAATTCATTGCGTGTAAAGGATTCCATTGGTCATGATTACGTATTGAGAGGAATGACCAAGGATGCTACGCGCTTTCTTCCTTTCCCATTTAATAAAATGATTGCGGCACAATACTTAGTGGAAGATAATTTTCTTTCCACACATCCTTTTGCACCACTGGCTGTTCCCACATTAGCGGAAGCAATGAATGTCTATCACACCAATCCGAAAATCTATTATGTTCCTTCACAGCCAACATTATCAGGTTATAATAGCCTGTTTGGCGGAAGTGTTTGCCTGGTGGAAGAACGACCAGCGGGAAAAAAATGGAAGAATGCCTCTTTCTTTGGAAATGCGGATGATATCATAAGTACACCCGAGTTGGTTGAGAACATTCTGAAAAGCAGCAAACATAAAGTGGATGAAGAGTGGGCACTGCGTACACGCATGCTCGATGTATTAATTGGTGACTGGGATCGCCACGATGATCAGTGGGCCTGGGCACGTATTGATCAGAAAGACGGAACACGTTTGTATCGCCCCATACCCCGTGACCGCGACCAGGCCTTTTCAAAATATGATGGCTTCGTAGTGGATATTGCAAATCAAACCCTTCCCTTCCTGCGACAACTTCAAACATTCGGACCTGAAATCGACAACTCAAAATGGAACACGTGGAGTGCGCGTTTATTTGATCGCACTTTTTTAAATAGTTTAAGCTGGGAGCAATGGCAGGCGCAGGTAAAGTTTGTTCAGGAACATCTTACCGATGCCAACATCGAAAAAGCGTTTGATGGCTGGCCGGAAGAAGCAAAAAAAATGTCTGCACCTGAATTAATTAAAAGCATCAAAGCCAGGCGAAATATATTGATGGAGATTGCGCGCAGACACTATGAATTTATAAGCGAATCTGTAAATGTAATCGGAACGGATGAACGTGAACGATTTGTAATTGAGCGGTTAGATGATCAATTCACTAAAGTCACGGTTTATGACATAAACAAGAAAGGTGAGATCAAAGCGAAAAACTTTGAACGCATATTTGAAAATGAGATCACCAAAGCAGTAAATATTTATGGTAATGGTAATGATGATGAGTTTGAAGTAAAAGGAGAGGTGAACCGAAGTCTTACTATTCGTTTAATCGGAGGGCTTGGCAAAGATGAATTCAAAGATCTGTCCTCAGTTAAGAAAGGCGGTAAGCATACTTTGCTTTACGATGATTTAGGGAAAAATGAAGTCATTGCAAATAAAGAGACGAAAGATAATCGCACTTCGCGTTATCGTTTTAATATTTACGATAGGCGGGGACTCGACAGTGAATACAATACGCTCATTCCGTTGCCAGTGTTGGGTTTCAATCCGGATGATGGTTTACTTATCGGAGCAGGTTTCAATTATCTGAAATATGGTTTCAAAAAAGAACCTTATGCATCGATTCAACGCTTTGGAGGTAGTTATGCCTTTGCCACTAATGCGTTTAAAGTAAACTACCAGGGCGATTTTATTAACGTGTTCGGTGATTCTGATTTTTACCTGGATGCACGTTACCACGGACCTACCTACTCATTCAACTTTGCGGGTATAGGTAATAATACGGTAAGAGAAGTTGATCATGCTAACTATTATCGTGTACGTCAAAGCTCTACCCGTTTATATCCTGCGTTCAAAAAACGATTCGCTGCGAATAGTGGCTTTATCACCATTGGACCTGTCTTTCAGTCAACAGAAATAGAAGATACTCCCGGACGTTACATCACTGAATATGGCGCCAATCAGGAAGGCTTCTTTGAACACAAATTTTATGGAGGTGCCGAGTTGGGCATTCAAATAAATAGCGTTGACAATTTCTTCGCTCCGCATCACGGAATACGTTTTCATAGTGGCTTAAACTGGACAGCGAATCTCAATGAAAAAGACAAAAAATTCACTTCATGGTATGCCCAGCTGGCCTTTTATCGGAACCTTGACGCAAAAGAAAATATCATATTGGCTTCACAAATTGGTGGAACGCAAAACATTGGTGATGGATATGAATTCTTTCAAATGCCCACCATTGGCGCTCAACAAGGATTACGGGGCTATCGTTCACAACGCTTTTATGGGAAGGCTGCCTTCTGGCAAAGTACAGATTTGAGGGTCCGACTGATCAGTAGTTATAATCGGGTGCTCCCATTGACCACAGGTATCTTCGGTAGTTTTGATTATGGAAGAGTATGGGAAGAAAACGATCCATCAAGGAATTGGCACTATGACTATGGAGGAGGAATATGGGTTGCTCCAGTTGATGCGCTTACATTGTCTGTCGGGATGTTTATTCCTAAAGAAGACAGAGAAGAATCTCCCTGGGTAGTCTTCAAACTTGGCTTTAGCTTTTAGATCCTCAGGACGGAAAGGAAGCAATCAGAAAAGCGATTACCGAAATGACGATACCAAACATGAATACGTTATATGCCACACGAAGCAATTTGTATTTTCTGCCCAACACCACACCTTGTGCATACACATCTTTAATCAAACTCCGATACAGATAATCACGATCTTCCATCATCTGGAACACGCTATTCGTATAGTCGTCAAGATTCATTTTATAAAAATTACCAAAGAATAAAAGATTCACTTTCTTTTCGTTTACTTCTTTCCTGGTAAATACTCCTGCCGATACATGAGGGCGTGTGGCCAATATCGAAAATACGATAGCAACCAGGTTTACAGATAGCAGCAATACAACAGGAACAACCAAATTTGGATTCTCTTCTAGTTTTCTCAAAAGCACACTGATCAAAACGGATAGTATGATAGAATTGACAGTGATTAATATCTGTGCTTTGTTATCGGCCATATCACTCAATCGCTGGTGATTGTTAGACGTGATACGAAACATCGTTTCCACGCCACGATCGGGTCGATCTGATTTGTTTTTCTTCTTCTCTGATTCCACTGTATTTAATTGAGCAGTCTTCGGCTCTTTTTCTTTTTGCTTTTCTTTCAATTTTGCCAGATTCTTTCTCTTCCCTTCATCCAGAAGTTGTTTTGCATAATCCGTATGATAGTAATGCTTAGATAGAAGGGAGATGGTTTTCTCTCTCCACGTATCTTTATCCATGTCAGCATCACAGCGTAGCTGATACTCCTTCCGCATGAGTTTATTTCTCTCGAAAAACTCATCCGATCCTAAATGAAACAAATCGGCATCACACAATACTTCTTCCACCAGATTCGTAGGTTGCTGCGGCATTCGTGTAGCCATGATACCGGCTTTCACGCGTTCACTGAAAGAGGGACCTGCTTTCTGCTTTTTCAGAAAATCTTCAGCCAGCCTTGCTCCCATGGCTTCGTGATGAGAAGCATCGTCAAAATAACCAATGTCGTGAAACCAGGCCGCAACAATTAACACATCGTAATCTTCACCCTTTAGTTTATAATGTGCTGCTATTTCTTTGGCGGCCAACACCACGTTCTCCGTGTGTGCTTCGTTGTGATAAACGAACCGATCGTCCTTCTTTGTGCGAAACAAAGATTTTACATGCTCTTTTGCCTGATCAATTATTGCGTGTGAGGACGAATGCATGCCACAAGTTAAAATTTCTTTATTAACTTATTTTAGCCGTTCAATTTATTATCGAGTACCACTCCCACCCTCAACGCTTTCAATCTGCTCACACCTTGTACTTCTTCCAGATCCAAATATTCCAGATCGTTGTGAAGCATGCCTGCTTTTTGAAACTCACTAATGTATTCCGCATATTCATCTGCCTCGCGTTGATTAAAGTAAACCAATGCAATTTTGCCCGGTTGTGTAAGACGTTCTTGCGTGTTCTTTATTAAAACCTTATCGATTCGCTTTTTTACTACCTGGTAGCGAATGTTGTATGCTCCCTCCACATCGAACCTTCGTTCGTCATTTCTGAAACTAATATCAATTGGATTGGAATGTGTAAAGATTAACTGCGTAGTCTTCAATTCTTTTGGCATTGCAGGTACTAAGTTGTGCGTAAGCCGTGTCACTTCTGCCATCGATTTGATCTGCCACTTTCGAAGATGATTCAGAAAAGCGGGATCAAATGATTTTCCATCGGTCAATGATTGACCGATATACATATCATACTCCACACCATCCGTACGGAATTTCTCAAAGTAGATCGGGTATAGTTTCTGCAATTCCTTTTGCGCATTCTCAAAGTATTGATTCAATCGGGTATTGATCAATTGCAACGAAATTTCCAGTTCAATACGGTTTTTAAAAGCTGGCCCATCTGCTTGTGCAATCGAATTGAAATAATTATCAATCACTTCGGATGACTGCGGGAATTTTGCTTGTATTTCTCTCAGGTAGGTATTTACATCTGACTCAAGGAATGTATTCAAGGCTACTTCATCCTGTGTTGTGAAGTATTCTTCAATTTTTGCCGACCATCTTTTGCATTCAAAAACCAACGCATCCGGAGCATGTTGTTCTTTCAGTTCACGCAACGAATTCAACGTAGATGTCAATAAGTCCAGCTGGTTCTTTATATCCTCCTGGATGGCGTTGTTCCGTTCAATGGTGGAATTGCGAATATCTACTGCTCCATAAAGCGGATATACATTATCAAACCGAATCGCTTCTATCTCCGGCTCATTCAGATTAGAATACTTCTTTTGCAGATGTTTCCAGGCCACTTCATTGAACTTCCACTGAACAGAAGGCTGTAAAGGCGTAAACTTGTCGCGAATGACGGTCTCAATTTTTGATTCAAACTCCTCTGTGCTGTATTTCAACAACTGCGCAACCAATGGAATGGCTAGCTGTATTTTCGTAAACAATATCTCATCAAATCGCACTTCCTCCTGCGAGTGTATTTCAATTACACCTACCATTTCGTTATGGTAATTGACAGGAAGTAAGGCATAAGAGCTAATTCCTGTTCTCTTTAATAATTGCGGAAGAAGATCATCTGAAACTTCCTGTTGTTGCAAATCATTAAATATTAACAGACGTGGATTTGCTCTGAAATCATCCACCAATACATTAAAAGATTCTTTTGTAATGAATTGTTGATTCCTTTCAATCATCAATACACTTTGCATACTCTCATCTGCATCATAACTGAAAACAGATTTGTCATTTACCATTCGCATGGGTAGCAGACGAAACTCCAGATTTTCGTAACCCGAAAGTGTGCGCAATGCCTGGTTGATTTGCCGATACTGCTCTGTCTCAAAAGAGTGGTTCACTAGAACGTCCCTGATTCGATCAATGGAATGCTCAACAGTAACATCTTTTAATGAGATGATAGCAAAACCTTCAAACTTGAATTTGCTAAGCGGCAATACTTCAGGAAGATAATGTTCAACCGCTTCGTATTCAGTCAACTCCTGAAAGCAATTGGCCACGTCATGATCATTTAAATCCGGAAGCACACCCTCTACACTCACCTCAACGAATCGTGTATCCACTTCAGCTTTATAATATTTCAAAAGCTGGCTTTTCGGATCCTTATAGGAGTAGATAAAATCTTTCTTGGTAATAACTGATATAGAATAAAAGCGCTCCAGGATCAATCCGTAAATAAACCGACTCCTAAGCTGTTGCTTTTCTCTCTGCTCTGTTAACGATTTCGACTGGTCATTGCTGTGAGCCTCATGGAGAAATTCGTGCAGTCCATTTGTGCTGAAGAAAATCTCACCAGGAACAGGTGTGGTCAATCCCCAGTAAAGTTCATTCTCATCCGCAGCCAAAGGAGTAAGCACCAGGAATGTCATTTCGAAAAGCTCACGGTATTTAGCCAAATCATTAAGGCTTATTTCCGATTTCCAGCCCTGCTCTCGCTCAAAGCGCTCAATGATGAACCGATAGTATTCCGCCTTCATCGTTCGCTCCGTTTTCAACCTTTCTTTCAGATAGTTGAGCAAAGGCAGGAACGACAGAGATATTTCTATAGGTTTTGTAACAGTTTCATCCGTTTGGATGTTTATGAGGTCGGTTTGCATATAAAATCACTCCATTGTACTAAAACCAATTAAGTTGTGTATTTGATTCCCGGAGACAGAACTTTATTTTAATACAGCTCTACTAAAATACGTAATAGTCGTTCAACTTCTGTGCTCCTTGTGTTTCGTAGACGTTTGCACTTTAATAATATTTTGAGTTTTGAGCTTTATTCAAAACTTTCATTAATCAGCGGCAGTGTTTTACAAATCACAGATGAAGATGTTTTAATTTTGTTCTTCTATGTTTAAAAACTTCCTCTTATCTACATCACTTGTTCTATTGGTGATCCTGTTCGCATCCTGTCAACGCACACCAGAGTTTGAAAGCCCTCAGGGATATGACTTTAGTTCTCCTGAAAAAATACTGATGAAGGAAACATTACTGGAAATTTCGGGGATCACTTTTCACCAGTCACACCCCGATACATTATTGGCCATAAATGACGAAAGCGGAAAACTGTTCTTCTTCACACAGGAAGATCTAAAACCTCATTCATTAAAATTTGCTGGCGATGGTGATTATGAAGATGTAGCCGTTTACAAAGACTCCATCTTCGTATTAAGAAGCGATGGTTCACTTTTTTCTTTTCCCGATAGCCTGACTCAACAAAAAGCAGTTTCTTCAAAGCGAAAAAAAATATTTCCAAAAGCCGAATATGAAAGCATCTACATTGACGATAAATCAGGAATGCTTTATATTTTGTGTAAACAGTATAGTAAGAAGAAAAACAAAAATCTGTTACTGGGATATTCGCTTGATTTGAAAGACTCAACCAATACGGTAAATCCCATTGCCATTGATCTTAACTCAATCATTGACAAGCAGAATAAAAAACAATTTCTACCCTCTGCGATGACAAAGAATTTATTGACAGAAGAATGGTTTATCATTTCATCAGCGAATAAGTTCTTTTTGATTACCGATAAAAATTTCAAGCCAAAAAAAATATTCTCACTTGATCCCGCCTACTTTATTCAGCCGGAAGGCATGGCTTTCGATAGCCAGAACAACCTTTATATCTCCAATGAAGGGAATGACCTGCGCAACGGAAATATTTTAAAATTTAAATATCAGGGAAAAATTGATTGATTTATCTCAGGCGGTCTGAATCACGTACCAGTTTTTCATCTCTGCGGATAAAGCGCACCGCCAACCAATTGAATGCTACACCGGCAAAGGCAAGATAAAGTGACATCCCATATTTCCAGCCGGAAGCATGGTCTTTGGCTAGCTGATTGGAGAACACTACTATGCTGATCATGACACCAGCAAGGATCAAGGAATTGAGCGTTCCCATTTTTATTTGAATGACACGATTGTCATACCTGCGCAGCTCCATTACAGCAATGGTTGCAGCAGCCACCATCAACATGGCCATTACGCAAAATGGAAAATAAGTGGTGGTCTTCACGCCATTCTCCACAATGGAATAATGCAGTGGGTAAAGCTGGTGCTCCACGCCCGTCTGTGCGTCAATGTAGAGCCACACTGGTAAAAAAATGCTGACCACCATCGAGGCCACTACTAAAGCCAGAAAAACAGTTTGAATCCTTTGCCACATAATCCGTTAATTTGCGACTGCAAAACTAATTTATTTCCCCTTTATCATACCAAAATCTTAGGCCAACAATCATTAAGAGCAAATCATTTTTATGCGCACCGCCTATATCATTGATATTCTTCGCACTCCCGTTGGTAAATATGGAGGCACTCTTGCCACAGTCCGGCCTGATGATCTCGCTTCTCATGTAATTCGTGAACTGATGAACCGGAATTCATGGATTGATCCCAAATTAATTGAAGACGTGATCTTTGGTGCAGCCAACCAGGCGGGTGAAGACAATCGGAACGTGGCGCGCATGGCTGTACTGTTGGCAGGCTTACCCGTGGAAATTGGCGGAGCAACAGTCAATCGGTTATGCGCTTCTGGTTTACAGGCGATTATGGATGCTTCACGTGGAGTAATGGCGGGTGACGGTGAGATTTACATTGCAGGTGGCGTGGAAAGTATGAGTCGTGCTCCATTTGTAATTTCCAAATCGGAAGATGCTTTTTCCCGTAAAGTGGAAACCTATGATACTACATTAGGCTGGCGATTTACGAATCCAAAACTGGCAAAAATGTATTATCCATTTAGCATGGGTGAAACGGCTGAGAATGTATCCGAAAAGTGGAAGATTACCCGTAAAGATCAGGATCAGTTCGGCCTGACTTCTCAACAAAAGTATTTCAAGGCAGAACGTGAAGGTAAGTTTAATGAAGAGCGGGTTTCTATTAAAGTGGTCAAAGGAAAAGAAACTATTGACTTTACTAAAGATGAAAGTCCTCGTGAAACATCTATGGACAAACTTGCTGCACTGAAAGCTGCTTTCAAAGAGAATGGAACGGTAACTGCGGGAAATTCTTCGGGTATTAATGATGGAGCAGCGGCATGTTTAGTTGCAAGCGAGGAAATGGTGAAGCAATTCAACTTAAAACCAATGGCTCGCATTGTTTCGATGGCTGTTGCTGGCGTTGATCCTGCTTACATGGGAATTGGCCCGGTGCCTGCCACACAAAAAGCATTGAAACGTGCAGGATTAAAAATAAAGGATATCGGTTTGGTGGAATTGAATGAAGCCTTTGCTTCTCAGGCATTGGCCTGCATTCGCGATCTTGAATTGAATCCGGAAATCGTCAACGTAAATGGTGGATCCATTGCTATCGGTCATCCGCTTGGTTGCAGTGGAGTACGCATCAGTGCTACTCTATTGCACGAAATGAAAAAACAAAAAGTAAAATACGGATTAGCTACCATGTGCATTGGCGTGGGACAAGGTGCAGCAGTAATCTATGAGAACGTAAGCTAGGCAATGAGGTATTTTTTTCAAATCAGTTATCGAGGCACTGCTTACAATGGGTGGCAATCGCAACCCAATGCTACGGGGATCCAGCAGATTGTAGAAAAAGTAATGACTACTGTGCTCCAGGAAAAAATTGCTATCACAGCAAGTGGTCGCACTGATACCGGAGTACATTGTGTGAAGCAATATTTTCATTGTGATATCGAAAAAACGTTTAACACAGAACGCTTAATTATTCAACTCAATTCCTATTTACCTAAGGACATTGCCATTCACCAGATCTACAAGGTGACACCTGATGCAAACGCCCGCTATGATGTGTATGAACGCACATATGAATACCATATCACGCGAATAAAAGATCCACTCAAAACAGGTTTGGCCTTTCATTATTTTAAAGAGGTGGATTTGCCAACCATGAACAAGGCTGGCTCGTTAATAACCGGAACGCATGACTTTCAGTGTTTTAGCAAAGTCCATACGGACGTAAACCACTTTATTTGTGAACTAAAAGAGGTGCATTGGAATCAAAAAAAGGATTTAATGGTTTTTACGATCACGGGTAACCGGTTCCTTCGCGGGATGGTGAGGGCCATCGTAGGAACGTTACTTGATGTTGGCTCAGGAAAGATTTCAATGAAAGAATTTCAGGATATTTTGAAAAGCAAGGACAGGAAAAAAGCAGGGATGAATGCACCTCCTGACGGATTGTTCTTAATGGAAGTAAAATACCCTCGGTCGATTTTTGTAAAATAATAGTCAGATAGGATCAATTAGCGATAGTGGAAAAGGAAAAAGTAAGTAGTGGCAACATAATTGACTTTGGAGTACTGAAAAGACTACTTCAGTTTGTTAAACCGTATAAAGGCCGGTTCTACTTTCTTATCTCGTTAACCTTCCTGCTTGGTTTTCTCGGGCCTCTCCGTCCCCGGCTTATTCAATACACACTCGATAATGATGTAGCGAACAGCAACTACCAGGGCATGGTGAAGGTGATGATCCTGATCTTTGTTCTGCTGATCATGCAGGCAATGGTGGAGTATGTTCACACTTACTTATCAGGTAGAATAGGACAATTTGTAATTCGTGACATACGTATCAAATTATATCAACACATCATTAGCTTACGCCTTAAGTTTTTTGACAAAACTCCTATTGGCCGACTAGTAACACGCACCATCTCTGACGTTGAAACATTGGCTGATGTTTTCAGTGAAGGGCTGGCAGCAATGGCAGGTGATTTGCTTCAGATTTTTTTCATTTTAATTTTCATGTTCAATCTCGACTGGCGTTTGACGTTAGTCAGTTTATCGACCATTCCATTGATGCTATTGTCTACTTACGTATTCAAAGAAAGAATCAAAGTAGCCTTTAATGATGTTCGCAATGCGGTAGCCAACCTCAATTCGTTTGTGCAAGAACACCTCACGGGTATGAGCATTGTTCAGATTTTTGGAAGTGAGAAAAAAGAATATGAAAAATTCAAAGAGATCAACAAAGAGCATCTTGATTCCAATCTGAAGTCCGTACTTTATTATTCTGTTTACTATCCAGTAGCTGAAATCATTGCTGCTATGGGTATCGGATTAATGGTGTGGTATGGTTCAAAAAGTGTACTCAATTTTGAAGCGACTGGGATTACAATTGGTACACTCACTGCGTTCATCATGTATATCCAGATGTTCTTCAGACCAATACGAATGATTGCCGATCGTTACAACACTCTTCAAATGGGTATTGTAAGTTCTGCCCGCATTATCAATCTTCTGGATGATAAAGAACACCTCGTTGAAAACGGAACATTTAAACCTGCGGAAGTAAAAGGTAAGGTGAAACTGGAGCATGTCTGGTTCGCTTATAACGATGCCGAATATGTTCTGAAAGACATTTCTCTTGAAATCAAATCCGGAGAAACCATTGCTTTGGTAGGCGCTACTGGAGCTGGTAAATCTTCTATCATTAATTTGCTCAATCGCTTTTATGAAATCAATCGTGGATCGATTCAAATTGATGGTGTAGATATCAAAGAATACGACCTGACTGTCTTAAGAAAAAATATTGGCGTTGTGTTACAAGATGTATTCCTGTTCTCTGATTCCATACGAAACAATATCACACTCGGCAATCCCGATGTTACTGAAGAAATGATTCTTCACGCAGCCGATCTGGTTGGTGCTAGAAAATTCATTGAGCGTTTGCCTGGTGGTCTGGATTATAACGTGATGGAACGAGGAGCAACCTTATCTGTGGGGCAACGACAACTCTTGTCTTTCATCAGAGCAATGGTCTATGATCCAAAGATTCTTGTCCTGGATGAGGCCACTTCTTCAGTCGATCATGAAACAGAAGAAATGATACAGGAGGCCATCACTAAAATGATGACCAACCGCACGGCCATTGTTATTGCTCATCGTCTTTCCACCATTCAAAAGGCAGAGAAAATCATTGTGCTTGACAAAGGAGAGATTAAGGAAGCTGGTCGTCATGAGCAACTTCTGTTACAGGAAGGCTTCTATTCTCAGCTACACAAAATGCAGTATAAAGAAGTAGTTTGAGTTTCAGCGATCTAAATCAACGATCCGTTATCGCATTGATGCAAAAGCTTTATATTTGCTTTAATGCGTACCCTAAAAACACCTCTTCTTCTGTGCCTCTTGGTTCTTGAAGCCAGTGTGTGTTTCGCCCAAGTCAGAAAAAGCTCCAGATCCATTGGCTATCGTGTACACACAGTGTCACGGGCAAAAGCGAAGATCATGTGTCCGATCTTTGAAAACAGTCAGTATCCCTATCAGGGTATTGGGATAAAACTTGGTGATCCATTTGCACTTACCTATAAATACTATCCCAGCAAGCATTGGGCTTTTGCTGTAGATGGAGGGAAAGCTGCCAGTGGTTTATACAATAAATATTACCGGGGTCTTTTCAACGGTTATCTTCCTGATTCATTAAGCGAAGGAGAATCAATAAAGTACCTGGCTCATAAGGCCGTTACAGATTGGCATATAGAAACTAAATTTCTTTACCAATGGGATGCAGAAAAGCTGGCCAAAGGATTACAATTTTATGTAGGTGCTGGCTGGCAATGGAAAAGCACAAAACTTGAATACGACTATAACTATATCGAAGATACCAGTGACCCAACTGCACTTGGGAAGTTTGGAAAGTTTAGTGAAAACCGGTTTACCTATGGACCAGTCCTCTTAACAGGAATGGAGTACTCTTATTTTTCTATTCCCATCTCGGCCTTTATCGAAGTCGAATGGTTTACTGATGTGTTACTTGACCCTGGCTATCAACGCTTTCAGGGTGGTATCGGCCTTCGCTACGTGTTCTGATTCCAGTCTTTTTTACTGCAATATCCTTAACTGGCACGCGTTTTTTACCAGTTACTATTCAATCTATATAAATGAAAAAATACTTCATTCTACTGGCATTTTTATTTGTTGGTTATTTTTCGTTCGCCCAGAAACAAGGCATTGGCCTTCGATTGGGTGATCCTGTGGGAATAACCTACAAAAAATATTTGCCTCGCAATCATGCATTTGAATTGGGCATTGGGGGTGCTTCTCCCCAGTGGCATCGCACCTATTATCAAAATTCATTTGATGAATATTCTCAATACGACAACTACCGATACATAGGTCATACGGTAGAAAGTACCGTCTATCTTCAAGCACGCTATCTGTTTCATTACAATATTCCTGTGGAAGGAATGGAAGGTAAATTGGATTGGTATTGGGGCGCGGGTGGCATGTTGAAGATTGCTAAAATAAAATATAAGTATCAGGATCTGGAAGGTAATCCTGCAACTCAAACAGATGTAAAAACGGATATCGATATCGGACCCGAAGGAATACTTGGACTGGAATATTTATTTGAAGACATACCTCTTGCTGTTTTTGGAGAAGCCAGTTTGTTGATTGAACTGGCGGACAGACCAGGTTCTGTGAGAG
>Ga0164241_10004796_pt1 | contig 12932 bp, 9 predicted proteins | sample OricomyardsoilBY_FD_108780 | JGI IMG/M metagenome (GOLD analysis project Ga0164241, IMG submission 108780) | Backyard soil microbial communities from Emeryville, California, USA - Original compost - Back yard soil (BY) | ecosystem: Environmental > Terrestrial > Soil > Unclassified | place: USA...
AGAGTCATGAACTGACGCCACTTTCTTGCCCAACCGATTTCCGTACCCGGCAGTAGCGGTGAGATAAGCCGGCGTGAGATTCTCTGATGCATATCCAACGGTGAAGCTATGCTCGCGCGCGTCAGGCTCCGGCAGACGGTCAATCCGGGACTGCATATCTGACAATAGCCCTGCGCGATCCACCTGACGGCGCTGGGGAATCACCAGAAGTGCTACGAGTATGATCAGCATCGCCAACAGTGATCCTATGCCAATAACAATGACCTTGAATACTTTCTTAATCATGGGACTTGTTGCGCGCTTTATGTCTGGTTGATAAATTGTCTGGTCTTGCCAGATTTCCAAGATACCGAAAAAGTTATCAGTTATTTCCCCTGAATAGTTTCAGTTTGGATAGCCATGGCATCGATACCGACGCTTTGAACCTATTTACTACAATGACTTCTCTCACTGTCTCTTCCCTTTTCGGAATTCCCAGGGTGGTACAGCATGATCGTCTTGCCATAAACCCAGTCTCTTGTTTCTGGCGATACGTTCCATAGCGGCAATTTCCGGATCGGTGCTGTATCGGGTGAACTGCCAGGCAAAGCCTGCCTTCACAATTTCCGCATTTACATGCGTGCCATCAGCGAGGTAAGCGTCGCCCACTGTCCTGCCATATCTGTCTCTGTTGCGAACGACTATCCGAATTTGTTTGCCTGCCACCAGTGAATCCGTGAATGCTTTGGCACGCTTATTAAAAGCCTGACCACGTTCGGGAGAGTCGATACCAAACAACCTGATGCGTGTAGTCGTATTTGCTTCAATAATATCGAACGTATCACCGTCCACGACCTTGATCACCTTTCCGTGCTGCTCAACGGGCGCACACGAGAGGAAAGAAAGAACAAAAACAACCAGGACCTTCACCTCCATATACAGCGCAAGTTAACAACTCAATCACAAACGCCCGCATTAGTTTAATCGTACCCTTCTCTCTATTTTTGATCTCAGGAAGTGTCTTTACGGAAAGACAAAAGCGACGTGTTATGAACAAGACCGCCACGCCTCAAAAGCGCGAGACGCAACTCCCGGATACGGGACCAGCGATTTACTCTCCGAAACATAAAGTACGCATGGTTACGGCCGCGAGTCTGTTCGACGGACATGACGCCGCGATTAACATTATGCGTCGCATCATTCAGTCCACAGGCGTGGAAGTAATTCACCTGGGACATGATCGCAGTGTCGAAGAAGTGGTAAACACTGCCATTCAGGAAGACGTGCAGGCCATTGCCATGACCAGCTATCAGGGCGGACACAACGAGTATTTCAAGTACATGTACGACCTGCTGCAGCAAAAAGGTGCTTCACACATCAGGATATTCGGCGGTGGAGGTGGTGTGATCCTTCCCGAAGAGATCCGGGCACTTATGGATTATGGCATCACGAGGATCTATTCTCCCGATGATGGAAGGCACATGGGACTTCAGGGCATGATCAATGACCTGGTGGTCAAGAGTGATTTCGCACTGGGCGATGTATTGAATCAGGAGATTCAACTGATTGATAAAAAAGATCCGTTAGCAATAGCAAGGCTCATTTCAGCTGCAGAGAATTACCACGAAAAACATCGCGCGGTGTTCGACGAACTTCGTACGAGAGCGGCTGAATCATCTACTCCTGTGCTCGGGATCACCGGTACAGGAGGAGCAGGAAAGTCGTCACTTGTGGATGAACTGGTTCGAAGGTTCCTCCATGACTTTCCTGATAAAACAGTCGGGCTGATCTCGGTAGATCCATCGAAGAGAAAAACTGGCGGCGCGCTGCTTGGCGACAGGATACGAATGAACGCGGTAAACAATCCGCGCGTGTATATGAGGTCGTTGGCCACGCGCCAGAGTAACCTGGCATTATCGGCACACGTGCAGCAGGCAGTAGATATTCTCAAAGCGGCAAAGTTCGATCTGATCATTCTTGAAACTTCTGGGATAGGACAGAGCGACACGGAGATCGTTGAGCACAGCGACGCATCGATGTACGTGATGACGCCGGAGTACGGCGCTGCTTCTCAATTGGAGAAGATAGACATGCTGGACTTTGCCGATGTCATCGCTCTCAACAAATTCGACAAACGCGGGGCTGCTGATGCGCTTCGCGATGTACAGAAACAATATCAGCGCAACCACCAGCGATGGAATGATGATGTAGGCAGCATGCCGGTGTATGGAACCATCGCATCGCAATTCAACGACCCGGGAACCAATCGGTTATACCGGGCAGTAATCGATCTTCTGGTTCAGAAAACAGGCGCGTCACTGGCTTCGGCGATGCCGGTTAGTCAGGCCCATTCCGAGAAGATATACATCATACCGCCGCAACGTACCCGCTACCTGAGCGAGATCACCGAAAGCAATCGCGAACATGAAGCGTGGATTGCAACTCAGTGTGACGCGGCGGAAAAACTATACGCGCTGACACTGACCCGGCAGATCATCGGCGACGAAGCATCTTTGCTGACGTCAGAACTTGATGCCAAAGCATCCTCACTTAAACGCTTGCTGACACCAGACAATCAGGAACTGATCGATGGTTGGGCGGAGAAAGTAAAAAAATATCACGATGAAATATTCACCTTCAATGTGCGCGGTCGTGAGGTAGGAATAAAGACACACGTCACCACGTTATCGCATTCGCAGGTGCCCAAAGTGGCACTTCCCGCTTACAAAGCATGGGGCGAAATCCTTCGTTGGAGTTTACGCGAGAATGTACCCGGCGAATTTCCCTTTACAGCAGGCATCTATCCTTTTAAGCGAGAAGGCGAAGATCCCACACGCATGTTTGCCGGCGAAGGCGGACCAGAACGAACGAACCGAAGGTTTCACTATGTCAGTCATGCGATGCCTGCCAAGAGACTTTCCACCGCTTTCGATTCCGTGACGCTTTATGGCAACGATCCTGATTATCGTCCGGACATCTATGGCAAGATCGGGAATGCAGGTGTCAGCATTTGCTGTCTTGATGATGCCAAGAAACTATACAGTGGATTCAATCTCGCTGATCCACGCACTTCAGTATCCATGACGATCAATGGACCTGCGCCGATGTTGCTAGGTTTCTTTATGAACGCTGCTGTCGATCAACAGTGTGAATTATACATTCGAAAACACGGGTTGACCGATGAGGTGGAGAAGGTTATTAAAAATATTTACTCAGGTAAAGAAATTCTCCGGCCGCAGTATCAGGGAGCATTACCCGATGGCAACGACGGACTTGGGCTGATGTTGCTGGGCGTAACCGGCGATCAGGTACTGCCTCGTGACACGTATGAGCAAATCAAAGCAGAGACACTTTCGCAGGTACGCGGCACGGTTCAGGCCGACATCCTGAAAGAAGATCAGGCGCAGAATACCTGCATCTTCTCGACCGAATTCGCGCTGAGACTGATGGGTGATGTACAGGCGTACTTCATTGATAAAAACGTACGCAATTTTTATTCCGTCTCCATCTCCGGATACCATATCGCGGAGGCCGGCGCCAATCCCATCACACAGTTGGCATTTACACTTTCCAACGGCTTCACCTATGTAGAATATTACCTGAGCCGTGGCATGCGCATCGACGACTTTGCACCCAATCTATCGTTCTTCTTCAGCAATGGTATAGATCCCGAGTATGCGGTCATCGGACGTGTAGCCCGGAGGATATGGGCGCGCGCTTTGCGCGAAAAGTACGGCGCCAATTCACGCTCACAGATGCTCAAGTATCATATTCAGACTTCGGGCAGGTCGCTGCACGCCCAGGAGATCGACTTCAATGATATCCGGACGACGTTACAGGCGCTGTATGCGATTTACGACAACTGTAACTCGCTTCATACAAATGCCTATGATGAGGCCATTACCACACCTACGGAAGAATCTGTGCGAAGGGCGATGGCTATTCAACTGATCATCAACAAGGAACTCGGCCTGGCCAAGAATGAAAATCCACTGCAGGGTTCGTTCATCATAGAAACGCTGACTGATCTGGTGGAAGAAGCCGTACTGGCAGAGTTCGACCGTATCAGTGAACGCGGCGGTGTATTAGGCGCGATGGAAACCATGTACCAGCGCGGGAAGATCCAGGAAGAGAGCCTTTATTATGAACACTTGAAACACAACGGCGGCTATCCGATCATCGGAGTGAATACGTTTTTGAGTTCGAAGGGTTCACCGACCATTCTCCCGCGGGAAGTGATCCGCGCTACCACCGAAGAGAAGGAATATCAGATCGACATGTTACGCAATCTGCATGCGTTTCAGGAGGAAAAAACGTCTATCGCGTTAGATCGTGTGAAAACAGCTGCGCTCGACAATGCAAATGTTTTCGAATCGCTGATGGAAGCGACCAAGGTTTGTTCGTTAGGGCAACTGACACATGCGATGTTTGATGTGGGAGGCAGGTACCGGCGGAGTATGTAAGCGCTAGAGTATAGTACAACGTCTCTATTTAAGGCCCGATATTCTCAATGACCGAGGTATTTCTACTAGTATGAACAATCTCCAGAATACGCACCTGTCCAATACACGATAGATAATTTTGTAGTTCCATTTTGTAATGGACCTGTATTCGTTTCCTCTGATTTCAAGATAAGCCTCAACCGAAAATCGTTCCGGCATCTTTGTCAGGCTGGACGTCAAGTTTAAGAGTTCTGATCTCACTTTGATCGCCGCCGCCGGGGATTCCTCTTTGATGTATAAAACTATCAACCTTAATGACTCCCTGGCCCCGGCATCCCACAGAACACGATAAATTTTCATTACCAATTTTCAGACTCCTTTTCCAGATCCTGCTAAGTAATGTAATCTCCGTTGTCGATTCGTGATTCTGCCGCCTCTATCCTGCCAATTAGTTGCTTGCGTGTAATGGACCCACCGTCGATTTCATAGCCTACAACTGAATTACTATGCTGTCTTAACAAGTTTTTAATCTGCTCAATAATACGTATATCCTGTATCCTCGTAAGCTCCTCAATGAGTTGTAGTTTTTCTTATTGGATATCCATAACTGCGATCGTTCTGACTCCTTAAAGTTAACGCTTTCGTGCCTGTTTTTCATAACAACGAAGTATTCGCGCAAACCGGGAATTTCCTTGTCATCAAAGCCTTCAAAAAAGGCAACTAAAACACTCGTGGTAGCGGGCCTGCTTAGGTTGTTGTCGTCTTGTTCCGGATATATTAACGGCCACCTGATTCCCCGCAATCTGATACCTATAGCACCAATGAGTAATCGAACTTAATCTGAGCACACTCTTAATGCGCATCCATGTGCGTCGTCCAGATGGGAATCTCCACATGGTTCACCACATCTTCGGCAATACTGCCAACGAGCAGGTGACCAATCCCCTTCCTTCCGTGCGTACCCATGGCAATCATGTCAGCCTCCTTGTGCCTTGCAAAATTGATCACCCCTGACTTTTCTTCCAGGTCGTTGAACACGTTCAGCGTAAAGTTTGTCAGCATGTAACGCAACGCAAATTCCTTGAGCTTGGGCAATGTGACATGATCGGGAGAAAAATTCGCAGGGGTGTTGATCCAGACAATATGTATCGTGGCTTGCAGTAGCTGTTGCAGCTGTTTCAGACGCGTGATCAGGTACTCCTGTCCGGGCTCCAGGGAATTTGGAAACACGATGTGCTTCACCGATCCTGGAGAAACTTCCTTGCGGACAGTGATTACGGGACACGTCGCATTCCGCACAATCTTTTCAGCCGTGGAACCGATGAACATCTCCTTTAATCCACTGGCTCCCTGCGTACCCATGACAACCAGGTCAACCGACTTCTCTTTGATATATTCCGAAATCATAACGGATGGGCTACCGTACAGTACATCCATTACCGCACGTACAGATCCAAGTTGACTTCTCAGTTCGGAAAATTGTTTTGTCGCGTTATCCTTCAGTTCATTGATCGTTTCCTGTTCAAACGACAACGTTGGCATCAGGACACTGTCGTGCATCACAGGCACATCCACGACGTTGATGATATGGAGCTCACTGCCCGACTTTGTGGCAAACTCGTTGGCCATCTTTACCGCGCCCATTGCGAGCGGTGAAAAATCACACGGAACCAGGATCTTGTTCATAGCAGAATTCAGTAAAGTGAAGATTGTACAATTTACCGAAAATACGCCATGGCCACTACAAACTTAACATCCGCATAATTTGAAAATTCAGTGAATCACGGAAGGAAAGTAACGGGTGGGATTCTCTAGCAGGAGCTTAAATACCTGAGTCCTGAATTGTCATTGTTTTGCAGTGCGAAGATCATAACAACTCGTTCATGAACCTGCCTCGCCTGCATCTTCTCAAGAACAACTAAGAACTTAACACCAACAGGCCATCCAGATCGATTCTCCGAACGCCGGTTATTCGACGCCGTAACAATATTGCTTGAGGTAGCCACCGGCATCATCATTTCCAGCGCGAAACGCCTTTGTCAGGCAACGACAACCTTCGTCGGTTTTCTCACTTTCCACCAGCGCAATGCCTTTGTAGAACACCAGGGTTTCATTCGCGGGTTCCCGCTTCAGGCCTTTGTCGACGTAGCCCAGCGCCAGCGGATAGCTCTCCTGCTCGAGCGCCAGCGATGCGGCATAGATATACGTCTGCATGTGTTCGGGATGTGAAGCGATCACGCGGTCAAAGATCAGCAGGGCGCTGTCGGGATCGTTGTCGTAATAATAGGTAAGCCCGAGAAAACCCTGTACTTCCGCTCCCCGGTCAATTATCATCACCTTTTGAATATCGCGACGCGCATCCCTGTATTTCTCCGCATCCATCAGCACGGATGCCCGCCAACGGAGTAGGTCGATATTGTCGGGATTATTCGACACCAACTCGTTGATGTCCTTCAGCTGATCATCGGTACGACCAAGTCCCTGATACACATACGCGCGAAGGAGTTTCGCCTGCATGTCGTCCGTCCGTTCAATGAACTGGTTAATGTCAGTGAGCGCATCCTCGTACCGTTCCAGGCTATAATAACAGTAGGCACGCTTGTATAACACCTGTACTTCCTGCGGCGTAGCCATCCGCGAGGATTCGATCACCTTCGTATAAAGCGCCAGGGCGCCATTGAAATCCTCACGGCCCATCAGGGTATCCGCCTGGACCACACGTTCATCTACTTTCCTGGAAAATTGGGCATAGGCAGCGGTGCTGCATGTCAGCCATACGCCAAGAATCGAAGACAATACAAACAGGCTTAACCTCATAGCCTAAACAACGGGCAAGGTCTACTTGCTGTTGCGTTTGCGTTCGTTCTCGTTAAGATAAATCTTCCTTAAGCGAATTGATTGCGGCGTTACTTCAACGTATTCATCCGCCTGGATGTACTCCAGCGCTTCTTCCAGCGTGTGCTTAATCGGAGGAGCAATCTTCATCTTCTCGTCAGAACCTGAAGCGCGCATGTTCGTAAGCTTCTTGGTTTTAGTGACGTTGATCACCAAATCTCCGCTACGGCTATGTTCGCCGATAACCTGTCCTTCGTAAACTGGCTCGCTGGGGTTGATGAAGAACTTACCGCGATCCTGCAGGTTGTGCAAGCTGTAGGCAATGGCCTCGCCCTGTTCCATTACGATCAACGAACCGTTGATACGTCCTGGTATTTCACCTTTGTAGGGCTGATATTCTTTGAAGCGGTGTGTTACGATTGCCTGTCCGGCAGTTACGTTAAGCAGGTAATTCCTCAGCCCCATGATGCCCCGTGAAGGGATCAGGAATTTGAGGATCATACGATCGGCCTTAGGCTCCATGTTAAGCATTTCGCCTTTGCGTTGTGATACGGTCTCGATGGCCTTACCTGACACTTCTTCCGGAAGGTCGATCGTGAGTTCTTCAACAGGCTCACTCTTTACGCCGTCGATTTCACGGAAAATTACCTGCGGCTGACCAATCTGCAGCTCGTATCCTTCGCGGCGCATAGTTTCGATCAATACCGAAAGGTGCAATACGCCCCGGCCATATACGATGAAACTATCTGCTGAACCGGTGTCACCTACGCGTAACGCGAGATTTTTTTCCAGTTCTTTTTCCAGACGTTCCTTGATGTGACGCGACGTCACAAACTTTCCTTCTTTTGCGTAGAAAGGCGAGTTGTTGATGGTGAACAACATGCTCATTGTAGGTTCATCGATAGCGATGGACTTCAGCGCTTCAGGCTTATCCATATCCGCTACCGTATCGCCGATCTCAAAACCTTCCAGTCCCACGAGCGCGCAGATTTCGCCGGCACTCACTTCCTCCACTTTCTTCTTATCGAAGCCTTCGAATACGTAAACTTCCTTTACCCGTGTCTTTACAATTTTGCCATCGCGTTTTACGAGGGCAACCTGCTGACCAGGCTTTATTGAACCACGCTGCACGCGTCCGATGGCAACGCGTCCGATGTAAGCAGAGTACTCGAGTGACGTAATCATCATCTGCGTCGCTCCAACATCCACCTTGGGCTCGGGAATAAACTCGATCACACCCTCCAACAGGGCGGTGATGTCCTCCGTAGGTTTGCGCCAATCGGCACTCATCCATCCCTGCTTGGCAGAACCATAGAAGGTAGGGAAGTTCAATTGCTCTTCGGTAGCATCCAGCGAGAACATGAGCTCAAATACCTGCTCGTGTACTTCATCAGGAGTACAGTTCTTTTTATCCACCTTATTGATAACCAGAATCGGCTTCAGACCCAGCTGAAGTGCCTTTTGCAATACGAAACGGGTCTGGGGCATGGGGCCTTCGAAAGCATCCACGAGCAGCAGACAGCCGTCGGCCATGTTCAACACGCGCTCCACTTCGCCTCCAAAGTCGCTGTGGCCCGGGGTGTCAATTACATTGATCTTGTAGTCTTTATAACGTACGGAAACGTTTTTCGCCAGGATCGTAATGCCCCGCTCGCGCTCAAGGTCATTGCTATCCATGATAAGTTCACCTGGGTTCTCGTGATCCTTAAACAGGTGGCCGGCCATAAGCAGTTTGTCCACCAAAGTGGTCTTTCCGTGGTCAACGTGAGCAATAATGGCTATATTCCTGATCTTCTTAACGTCCATAATCCCGTCTTTTCTATTTTGTAATTAGGCCGCAAAGGTAGGACTATTTGTTGATTTTTTAGTCAGTCGATGCGCGGATTGATGTGACTTTCGCGCACAGCAAATTGATCCCTAATATTGTTTGGCAGATGGCTCGTGTGCGACCATAATATTCCCTGAAATCGTTTTCATTCCATCGAAAACGTCGTTTCGATACCATTCTCTAATTTGCCACGTAGCTGGAAACAACCTGGCTGGCAGCCAGATCAACAAATGATTAAATATTTCTTATCCGTAGAAAGGTACCCATCGGCAAATCCTTGCCCTGCGCAGATTTCAGGAAAAACTCGCCATGCTCAGCCTGGCTAACGTCGAAATAACTCTTGGCGATGTTCAGGCCAACAATCGCCGACAACCCCACGGCATACATGCTCATGATGAAAAAGAACTTGTTTTGGTCGAGCAGGCCGTGCGCCATGTGTACAAGTTCTTCGAGCTGCTCCTGCAGTGTCCACTTCTCCCCTTCCGGGCCGCGGCCATATGGGGGCGGGTCCATGATGATGCCATGGTACCGATTGCCCCGCTTCAACTCGCGACGCACAAACTTGAAGGCGTCTTCGTAAACCCACCGGATATCCTTCAGATCGTTCATTTCCATGTTTTGCTTCGCCCAGTTGAGGCCCGGACGCGACGCGTCACAATGTACCACGTCTGCACCCGCCGCCCGGGCCACCACTGATGCGGCTCCGGTGTAGGCAAAGATGTTGAGCACTCTTGGCGAAGGCATCTTCCATGACGTGATGGTCTCGTGAATGTAATTCCAGTTCGCGCCCTGCTCCGGAAAGATGCCCACGTGTCCGAACCCGGTAAGTGCCAGACGCAGCTTGAGCACAAATGCGGGATGATGATAGTTGATCGGCCAGCTTTCGGGCATGTCTGTGAACTTTGTCCAGCCTCCTTTGACCTCATCGGTGAACCGGTATTTGTCGGATTGCTCGCGTGCGAATCGCGCCTGTGCCTGACGCCTCCACGCATCTTCATCCAACGACTTGTTCCACAATGCTTGTGGTTCCGGCCGGATCAGCGTGTATTTTCCGAATCTCTCCAGCTTTTCAAAATTACCCGAATCGATGAGTTCGTAATCTTTCCAGGAGGCGGGATGAAGTAGTTTGAGCGTCAAAGGAATTCTTGCTTTTCGGGTTAAAGTTAAGAAACTTGGGCTTGATTAATACGAGAGCATTACATGCATCCACTGATCACCAGTCATCAGAACACCAAGATCAAACACGTTTTATCGTTGGAAAAGCACCGCGACCGGCAACGCGAGCACCAATTTCTGATTGAAGGGGTTCGTGAAGTGGCGCTTGCCCACAAACACGGATACAAAATCATTAGTCTCTTCTTTTGTCCCGAGATCATCAGTCGCCAACAGGCTAAAGACATTGTGGGTGACGAAAGACTGCTGTTGCCCGTGGAGCGCACCGTGTTCAACAAGATCGCCTACCGTGAAAGCACCGAGGGAATCGTAGCTGTGGCCGAACAAAAGTCTCATGCCCTAAGCAACCTGAAGCTCTCTTCAAATCCGATCCTGCTCGTGCTTGAAGGCGTAGAAAAGCCCGGCAACCTGGGAGCGATGTTGCGTACGGCAGACGCTGCGCATATCGATGCCGTGATCATCTGCGATCCGAAGACCGACTTTTACAACCCTAACGTTGTACGCTCCAGCGTGGGTTGTTTGTTCACGACGGCGACTGCGGTAGCAACTCCCATGGAAGTCATTGACTGGTTAAGGGAGTCAAAGATTCAGGCCTTCGTGACGGATCTGACCGCTGCCGTCCCCTATCACACTGCAGACTTTACGGCACCATCGGCAATCGTGATGGGCACAGAATCGACGGGTATCTCCGAGGTCTGGCGCGAGTTCGCAACAGCGCGCATTATCATTCCGATGCGCGGCGCCATCGACTCGCTGAACGTATCCAACGCTGCGGCTATCGTCATTTTTGAGGCGGCGAGACAACGGGAATTTCGATAAGCGGTCATCTTTTGCGCCGGGCGTTTCCCCGACGCTTTGAAAATCGCTAAATTTGCTGTGTTAAAATCGCGCATGTGCCTAAGACTTCAGTAGTCACGAAGACCGTACAGCAAGACCTTTTTCTCAATGCCCTCGCGGATGCATTCAGGTTACAGGAATCTATCATCAGCACCACGGAGTTTGCCATCATCTCCATGGATACCGAGGGACGAATCACCAGCTTTAACAGGGCGGCTGAACAACTCACCGGCTACACTGCAGGTGAAATGATCAATCGCGCCAATCCTTTGGTGCTCCACGACAACATGCAGTTAATTCACCGGGCTGACGAACTTTCGTCGGAGGTGGGCTATGAGGTGGAACCCAACATGGATGTGTTCACCACACTGCCGCGACTTCGCCGCGTGGCCGACCACCGTGAGTGGACGTATATCAAGAAGGATGGGAAGCGTTTTCCGGTACTGCTCTCCGTGAGTGGACTCTGGGACGAACGCGACTTACTGATGGGCTATGCGGCATTTGCCATAGACATCACAGACCGCAAGCGTTCCGAAGAAGAATTACTGAGGTCGAATCAGAACCTCGAGGCGCTCGCACTCAATCTGCAGGAACAGAATCGTCAGCTCGACGAATTCGCTCATATCATCTCTCACAACCTTCGTTCCCCCATCGGGAACATCAAAGGCCTTATCAGCCTGCTCGACGACAACAGTCCTATCAGCGACTACCGGGAGATATTCAGCAAGCTCAAGAATGTATCTACCAATTTGTCGGATACCATGAACGACCTGATGGAGATGATCAAGGTCAAGAAGGAAGCGAATGTGGACCGCGCACTGCTGCGCTTTAAGGACATTTTCGACAAAGTGGTCCAGACACTGGAAGGAGACCTCATTCAATGTGAGGCCCACGTGACTTTCGACTTCATGCGCGCGCCCGCGATAGAATATAGCAGGCCATACATGGAGAGTATTTTTCAGAACCTGATCAGCAACGCAATCAAATATCGCTCACCGCACCGTGCGCTGCACATCCATGCCGAAACAAGTATGAAAGGTGATGCGATAGTTTTGCGCGTAACGGATAACGGTCAGGGTATTGATCTCGCGAAGTACGGACACAAGCTCTTCGGATTACACAAGACATTCCATCATCATAAAGATGCGCGCGGCGTTGGTCTCTTCCTCGTAAAAACTCAGGTAGAGGCATTGGGTGGCACCATTAAAGCAGAGAGCGAGCCCGGTGTGGGGACGACGTTCATTGTGGCCTTCTGAGAGGCCAGGGGTCTCAGAAATCACAAAGAGGAAATCCATTTAGACGCAGAAAAGCGCAGATTAAGCTGAGCCTCGCAGCGGCACTCTGTCTCACTGCGATTTTCTACGTCTAAATGGATTTCTTTCTATCTTGGGCTGACACCTGCCAAATTCTCCTCAACGTATGGAATTAGCCCTCAACAGCAGTCAACCACGGCAACCGTACTACCTGATCGCCATCGTACTCTCGTCATTCAGCATCATGATCGGTCTCATCTGGGACATATCGTGGCACATGAGTATCGGTCGCGATGGCTTATTCTCGGCGCCTCACCTGGCCATCTATGCAGGTGGCGTCGTGGCCGGACTTTTTTCCGGTTACCACGTGCTGCGCGTGACGCTGGCTGGATCACCTTTTGAAAAAAGCCGCAGCATACACTTCTGGGGTGTGTTCTATGGATCTCTGGGAGATCTTTTCTGCATCTGGGGAGCTATCGCGATGCTCACCTCTGCGCCGTTCGACGACTGGTGGCATAACACGTATGGCCTAGACGTCACCATTCTTTCGCCACCGCATACCATCCTGCTGCTCGGCATGATCAT
>Ga0164241_10004798_pt1 | contig 12929 bp, 14 predicted proteins | sample OricomyardsoilBY_FD_108780 | JGI IMG/M metagenome (GOLD analysis project Ga0164241, IMG submission 108780) | Backyard soil microbial communities from Emeryville, California, USA - Original compost - Back yard soil (BY) | ecosystem: Environmental > Terrestrial > Soil > Unclassified | place: USA...
CTACTTGATGGGAACGTTGGTCTCGGTGGTGCAGCCGAAGATGACGTCGATCTTCGCGCCACCGTCGGCCTTCACGGCGTCACAGTCGGAGCCGCACAGCGTGATCTTGGTCGGGTTCTGGACGTTGTCGTACACCCAGCCGGAGGCGCAATCGCCCTTGGCGTCTTGGGGGATCGACGACTCGGAGCCGTCGGCGTGCGTGTAGATCACGTTGACCAGGTTCGGATCGAGCGTCTTGCCCGCGGGGGCGGGCGGAACCGTGAACTCGCACGTGCCGATTTGGCCCGCGACATCGGCCAGACCGGCCGATAGAGCCGCACCAAAGTCGGCCGCGCTCGTCATGTCCAAGTGGCAGTAGCTTGGTCCGTCGTTGGAGCAACCGGCCTTCGCGGTACCGCCGTTGGTGGCCATCTGCGACAAATCGGCGCGGGCGTCTTCGCTACCGGGGCTGCCGATCACGAACGTGCTGATGCCGCCGGTAGCGGCGGTGGCGACCTCGGCGATCAGCGGTTGGTTGTCGACCGCCTTCATGCCGTCGCCGCTGCAGTCGAGCGAGTAAGTCGGGATGCCATCGGTGATGAGCAGCACGAACTTTCGACCGGCGAGCTTGGTCGCCGCGACCGTCTCGGCGCCGAACTTGAATGCGGCGTGCGTGGGCGTGCCACTGTTCGGATTGGCGTCGTCGATGGCCGCGTTGAACGCGCGCCGCTGCCCCGAGTTATTGGCGCCCAACAGCGCGATCGGTAAATCGATGCGGTTGCGGATGCACGCGTCACCCTGCGGGTTGTTAGGGTAGAAGTTGATTCCGACGGCGATGCTGGCGGGCAGCTTGGCCACCGCGTCTTTCAGGGCCGCGCTCGTGATGTCCCACTTGCTCGTGCCACGGCGAGGGTTGTGGTTGCCGTCGGCGCCCCAATCCATGGACCCGCTGATGTCGACCACCATCTGGACCACGGCCGGAATGGCGTCGGCAACGCCGCTGCCGTCAGCGCACGCGGCATCACGGGTGATGGTCGTGACGCCATTGCCGCCGGTACCGGGTAGGTTGCCATTGGCGCCGGTTCCCAACGTGACCGTACCGCCCGTTCCGTTCGGCCCGCCGTTGCCGTTGCCGCCGTTCACATTGCTACCTTCCGAGCCTCCACAAGAGATGGCTAGGGCCGCGGTCAAGGCGGGAATGGCGACGGAAAGGCTGCGACGAACACTGGGAAACGACATGAAGGCTCCTCGAAAATCCCCCGATGGCCGATCTGGAGGATAGCAAAAGGAGGAGGTGTCCGTTAGCTGAGCTGACGGCTCAGGACCTCATTTCAGGACCTCGTTCGTCCATGGGCTCGGGCCCCCGCCCTTAGCGCGCCAGGGCGATCTCGGCGTAGCTCGAGGGCGCGGCAGTGAGGCGCTCGCCGCGCGTGCCTGGCTCGAGCAACACGGAGCGGCCTTCGCGGACCACGAACGCGCCCTTCCAGACCTCTTTGGCTTCGATCGCCAGCGCGCGCATGAACGTGTCGTCGTGATCCGGATCGTGGTGGAAGATGCCGAGGCGACGCGCGCCCGCCGCGCGGCATAGACGGATGCCTTCTTGCCACGTGGAGTGGCCCCAGCCGACTTTTGTGGGGAACTCGGCGTCCGTGTAGGTGCAGTCGTACAGGACCAGATCGGCGCCTTCGATCAAGCGCAGGATGTTCTGGTCGGGTTGACCGGGGCGGTGCTCGGTATCGGTGATGTAACAAAACGCGACCCCGCCGTGCTCGATGCGGTAGCCGGTGGCGCCGTTCGGGTGGTTGAGCGGAGCCGTCTTGATCACGACGTCGGCGCCGAGCGTGAACGTGTCGCCCGCTGAAAAATCCTCGAAGGCCGATGCGCCGCGCATGGCGTCGAGCGGTACCGGGAACATCGGATCGGTCATCTGGCTGGCCAGCACCGAACGAATGCCGCCTTCGTGCGGCAGGTGCCCGGCCAAGATTCGCATCGACCACGAGGGGTCGTACGCAGGCGTAAAAAATGGGAACCCGCAGATGTGATCCCAATGGGTATGCGAGAGCAGCAAGGTGGCGCGACGGATGCCCCGGTTCAGAAAGGAACGCCCGAGACCCCGGATGCCGGTACCCGCGTCCAGAATGATCTCTTCACCGCCGACCGACACGTGCACGCAGCTGGTGTTGCCGCCGAAATGAACGTGCGTCCGCGACGGACAGGGAATGCTACCTCGCACGCCCCAAAACGTGATTTTCATGTGCGCCCCCGCCGGCAGAGAAGGCGCGCGCTTTTCGCGTTGGCGGCGATCCCTTCGCGCATTCTCCTTGGTTTATAGCTCAGGCCGCCACACCGTGGCGACGAAATATCGGCGCGTCCGCAGCGCCGCCCGTTTCCGCGCTATTCGACGCCGTAACCGAGCGCGACGCTCAGCGCGGCGGCTGCCGTCGAGCCGACCGAGAGCGAGCCGAGGGGCGGGTCGACGCTGAGGGTGATCGATGACCGCAGCTTACTCGAGCGCTCGTAGACGGCCGCTCCGAGCACGAGGGACCAAAGGCGCTCCGCGGTCCCCGTCAGCCGCCGCCCGCCGAGGGTCACGTCGCCAGTCATGCGCCAGCGGAGCGCGACGCTGGTGGCAAGCCAGTCGCTCGGCAGCGCGCGCGCGCCGAGCGCCACGTCGGCGCGGGGCCCCAGTTGGCGCGGCCGCGCTGGCCCCAGCACGTGATCCTCGAAACGATAGGCGCCTTCGACTCCCAGCAGCACCTCGACGCGGGGCAAAATTGCTCGCTTGGCTTCCACGCCAAGGCCAAGCTCCCACGCCCCGAGACCAAGCTGAGCGCCTCCGGAGCCAAAGCTGCTCGTGCGGCTCTGGGCGAGCACGCCGAGCGGCGCGCGCACGAGACCCGAAAGCCAAAGCGCCGGCAGTCGCAGCGTCTCGTGCGGCATGTCTTCGTCGCGCACACCGACTCGCACGTGCAACAGCGCATCGCCAATGCCGGTGCGACCTTCCGCCAAGCCGGGCGCATGGAAACGGTAGGCGGCGTAGCCCAGCTCGCCCAGCCACTCCACGCGTCGAGGCAGCCGCAGCCCTGCGCGCAGTAGCAGCTCCTCCGACGTCTCGGCCTCCAAACGACCGAGCGCGCGGTAGTTACCGAACGCGTCGAAGCGACCGAAAGCGTGACGCGAGGTCGCCACGAGCGAGGCGGCATAACGTTCGTCTTCCCGAACCAGCGCGCTGCCACCGCCCGCGTCGTCACTGCAAGGGCATGCCCCTGCCCCGCGCGTGGTCAGCGAGGACAGCAACGCGAGCAGCAGCACCACGTTCCTGCTCCATCGTCCCGCCGCAGATGCGTTGGCGCTCACGGTACGTCGATCGGCAAGCTCATGCGGTCGGGCTCGTCCCCGAACGCCAGCTCGAGCGTGACCAGCCAGCGCCCGGTCATGAACAAGTCGAGCTTTTTGGCGTAGAAGCCGGCGTCGGCTTCGTCGATCACCTCGGCGTGGGCCTCGTGCGCGTGCGCGGCCATGGTGGCATCCACGGCCAGCAGGCGAGCGGACCCTTCGACCGCTCGCGCGTGCGGACGCAATTGTACGAACAGCTCGTTGTCACCGCGCGCCACGGGTGTGCCGACGCTGATGTCTGCGTCCAACAGGCCACGCTCCGACACGAGCGAGACCGTGGTTTCGGCGGGCGCGGGAGCCGAGCAGCCAAGGAGCGCCGACGACACCACGAACCACGAGAACGCCAGGCGAAGCACGCACCGTTGGTAGCGCTCCGGCGCTCACCCCGGAATGCGTCAAATCGTCGCGGGCGCGGCCGGGCGCGACTTGACGGCCTTCGGCCAGGGGGCTAAGAGCGCCGGCGATTCAGTAGACCCTTCGGTTGAAGGGTGGGAAGCCGGTGAGAATCCGGCGCGGTCCCGCCACTGTCATCGGAGCGACGCAGCCCCAGGCGATAGCCGCCAGCCACTCGGGAAGACCGGGGAAGGCCGGGCCCAGTCGATGCTCCGTGAGCCAGGATACCCCCTTCCGCCGAGACCCGACGATGCCCCACGGACGATGGGGCGAGGGCTCGCGGCATTCGGTCGCGCGCGCTCGCCTCCTTCGAAGTGGGGCCACCTGCTGGCTAGGACCGGCAAGGAGCCTCGCGTGAAGACACTTCATATTGCTTCCATCTTCGTGTTGGCCGCCGCGACCACGTTTGCGTGCAACGACGAAGACGATCGGGTTCCCCTCCCTAAACCCGGCAGCAGCGGAGCCGCGGGCAAGACGGGCAGCGCCGGCAACGCCAGCGCGGGTGGCGGCAACGACGGCGGCCTGGGCGGCGGCGGGGTTGCCGGTGGCGACGAGGGTGGCGCCGCGGGTGCCGGCGGAACGACGGACGGAGGAGCAGCCGGCGACGGAGGAGCAGCCGGCGACGGAGGAGCGGCCGGCGACGGAGGAGCGGCCGGCGCGCCCGCGGAGCTCGATGTCTCGGTGCCGGGGCCTGCCGCGCTCATCGGCACCTGGAGCACCAACTTCGGCGGTACCGAGGTCATCACCACCAACACTTGGAGCGGCGCCACCATCGTCGCGTACACGAGCGGAGTCACGGTCGTGTACGTGCACAATCCGGCCAGCGACCCATACAACCCGCGTAAATTTAGCAAATACGTCTATACGGAGCCGGTGAGCGACTCGTTCTATTTCTGCCAGATCGTCTACAACGCCGAGACGCTCGCGGCGGCCCAAGCCGACACGACGGTCACCGACGCGACGACCCCGGAGACCAGCGGTTGCTCGGGGTTCTCGTGGACGAAGGCCACGAAGCAATGAGCGCGCGGCCAGCCGTGGGTAAAGCCGTCACCCTGGCCCTGAGCGCGCTGCTGTCGTGCCTGGGCGTGGGCTGCAGCGGCGGTCACCTCGACGAGGGGGCACCTGCCGGAAGCGCGGGCGAAGCCGGTGCGGCGGCGGCCCCAAGCGACGGCGCGGGCGGGGCTCCTGCGCAAATCTCCGAAGAGCCAGCCTACGCCAGCCGCGTGGAGTCGTTCGAGCCCGGCACCGGCGCCGGATACAATCAAGACAAGCTGCCCGACATCGCCCTCGGCCCGCCCGTGGGCAAAGGTCGCCAAGCCGGTTCGCTCGACGTGGTGTCGCTGGGTGCGGGCGGCGAAATCGTGCTCGGTTTCGGCGAGCTAGGCATCTTCGACGGCCCAGGCCCGGACTTCGTCGTGTTCGAGAACCCGTTCTGGCCAGGGGGCGACCCAACCCAGGTCTTCTACGAGCTAGGCGAAATCTCGGTCAGCGAGGACGGCGAGACATGGCAAACGTTTCCGTGTGACAGCTCGGGCGATGGCCAAGGCAACTTCGCCGGCTGCGCAGGCTTCACCCCCACCCTCGTCTACGACGCCGCCTCGCTGGTGCCGCTCGACCCTGCGCAAAGCGGAGGCGACGCCTTCGATCTGGCCGACGTCGGCTTGCAGCGCGCGCGCTTCGTCAAAATTCGCGATCTCGAGACGCTACCGCCCGGGCCCCCCGCGACGGGCTTCGATCTGGATGCGATCGCGGCCATCCACGCCCAATAGCGACGAGGCGCTCACGACGCCTGACCGCCAGCTGGTCCGCGCTTTTCCGCCAATTTTGCCGGTCCCAGCGTGGCCAGCGCCACCATCAAGTGGCCCAGCTTCGGGTGCTCCGGCTCGATGTCGGGCGGCAGGCCCGCAGCGACGAGCGTCTCCGTCATCAGCGGCCCCACCGAGGCGATCACCAGCCTGGCCAAGCCCGCGCGCAGACGCGCGGTTTGGCCAAGCTCCTCGGCCGTCTGCAACAGATGCGTGAGCTGAATGCCGCTCGTGAATAGCGCCACGTCCGCCTCACCATTCGCGATGCGCTCGATGGCGGCGCGCAGCGGGGCCAAATCTTCCGGTAGCGTCCAGACGTAAGTCTTGACTTGGCGCACGCTGAGCGCCGCGCGCTCGGTCAAGCCCTGCACCAGCTCGGCGTTGGTGCGCCCGTATTCTTGAACGTAGACGCTCTTGCCGCGAGCCAAGTCGTGCGCATCGATTTCGCGCAGCACGTCGCGCCACGTGTTCGGCTCACCCACCACGATTGCAGGCTTGATGCCGAGCGGCTTCAAGATGGCGTGCGGCTTGGGTCCCCGGCACACGATGGTGGTCGCGGCTCCCGTCAACAACTCGAGCACCCGCGCGCGCGGTAAATTCTGTTCCAACCCTTCGATCAGCAGCTCCGCCCCCACTCCGGTCAAAAGCACGAGCAACACCGGCACGCCCGCCAGCAGATCCTGCTCCAGCGCATCGAGCCCCGAAGGCCCACGCAGCGGCACCTCGCGCAGCGAGGGCGCTTCGATCGGCTCGCCCCCCTGGCGCGCGATCATGCGGCTCGACTCCGCGCTGCGGCGGCTTTCGAAGCAAACGACGCGCATGCCCTGCAACGGCAGGGAACCGGCAGTGGCGGGCGGAGGGACAGATGCTGGCATTGCCGCACCTCCATACATGCGTCGTCGCGGGTTTCAAGAATGTTTCGACCGCATCAACGCTCGCCCGGTCGAATCCGTAACGCGGCGCGAATTTCGGCGGCGGCCTGCTGCTCGGCGGGGTCGAGCTGCGCGTCGGCCACCAGAGCCGAGCGAGTGGCGCTCCAGATGATCTCGCTGCGCATCGGATCGAACCCGAAGTCGCCGAGCACGCGCAGAGCCTCGGCGCGTCCCAGCTCGGGACGCAACAGCATGGCGCGCGTCAGCGCCTCGAACGCGCGGCCCAGGTCGGCCGCCGTCACGTCGTCCGCCGGCGCCAAGCGCGAGCCGCGCACGACGTCCAGAAAGCGCGCCGTCTCCGAGGCTTCGACGGCGCCGTTGGCGACCGCGACGTGCGCGAAGGCGGCGGCCACGCCGACGATCACTCGGTCGCGATCTTTGGCGCGGAACGCGCTCCACGCGGCCGAAAACTCCGGGTCTTCCATGGCGCGCTCAAGCTACGCGACTTCCGTGATAGAAGCCATGTCGTGATTCTCTCCGATCGGGACATTCGGGAGCGATTAAAGCGCGGTGATCTCTCGATCGAGCCGCTCGAAGATCCGGACCTGCAGATCCAACCCGCGAGCATCGACCTGCGCCTCGACAAGACGTTCGTAGCCTTTCGCGCTTCGCGTTTGCCGTGCATCGATCCGCGCGATATTCCGCCCGACGCCACCGAGCGGCTGGAGGTCCCCGACGGCGACAGCTTCGTCCTTCACCCCGGCGATTTCGTGCTCGGCTCGACCATCGAACGCGTGCGCATCCCCCACGACCTGGTCGCGCGTGTCGAAGGCCGCTCCAGCTTGGGCCGCCTCGCGATCGTCGTCCACGCCACCGCCGGCTTCATCGACCCCGGCTTCGAAGGCCAGATCACCCTGGAGCTCTCCAACTTGGGCCGCACCGGCGTGAAGCTGTACCCAGGTATGCGCATCAGCCAAATCGTCCTGCACGAGATGAAGAGCCCGGCCGAGCGGCCCTACGGCACGGCGCGCGGCAGCAAATATCAAGGGCAGAGCGGCCCCGTGGTCAGCCGCATTAGTCACGACAAATCATGAGAGTCCTCATCATCGGCGGCACCGGGCTCATCAGCACCGGCATCGTCGCCCACCTACGGGCGCGCGCGGCGAACATCACGCTGTTCAACCGCGGCAAGCGTGCCCACGACGCCCACGACTTGCCCGTCATCATCGGCGATCGCAACGTGCCGGCCGAGTTCGAAGAGCGTCTCGCGCGCGAACGCTTCGACGTCGTCATCGACATGGTCTGTTTCTCGCCCGCGCAGGCCGAGGCCACCGTGCGTGCCTGCGCCGGTCGCACCGAGCAGCTGATCTTTTGCTCCACCGTCTGCACCTACGGCATCGATATTCCGCCGCACGTCTTGATCGACGAGACCTTTCCGCTCCGACCGACCAGCGAGTACGCGCGGAACAAGGTCACCTGCGAGCAGATCTTTCAACGCGCGGCCGCCGCCGGTCAATTTCAGACCACCATCATTCGCCCCAGCAACACCTATGGCCCAGGTGCCTCCCTGATCGACCAAATGGAGTTCGACAGCGTGGTGTGGGATCGCGTCGCGCACGGCCTGCCGGTACTGTTGGCGGGGGACGGCATCGGCTTGTGGCAGGCCACGCACCGGCACGACGTGGGGCGCTTGTTCGCTTACGCTGCCGGCAAACCCAAGACGTACGGCGAAGCCCTCAACGCCACCCGCGATCACGTCTTCACCTGGCGCGACTACTACCGCGAGGCCGCCCAAGCGTTGGGCACGCAAGCGCAGGTCGTGCTGGCGCCGGCCGGCTGGGTCACCGCGCAGAACCCCAAGCGCTTCTCATTTCTCGACGAAATCACCCGCTACCACGGCGCGTACAGCTCAGAAAAAGCCAAGGCCGCGGTGCCGGAATTTCGCTGCGAGGTCGGCTTCGTCGACGGCGCGCGCGAGACGATTTTGGACATGAAAAAGCGCGGAGCTTGGCGTCGCCATCAAGACGACGCCGAGTACTCCGCGCTGGTCACGCGCGCGCTCGAGCTAGGGTTCGAGCAGCTTACGGCTTGAGCCATGCGCTCAGTGCTCGCGGCGCGCTACATCTGGCAGTACACGGTGCCAAAGGCGCAGCCGCACATCTGCGAGCCTGGACACAAACCGAGGCCGGTGCACGTGTCACCGTTCTTGGGAGCAGCAGGACATGTCACCGCGCCTCCAAGCCCCCCGTCGCCACCCGCGCCGAGATCGCCGAGATCGGGGCAGGCCCAGGCGGCTTCGTTCTGACCCTGACACACACAAAAAGTCGTTTCGTTCACCTGGCAAACGTTGTTGTCGCCGTCCATCCGCGTGCAAGGCTCGCCGTCCATCGCGGTTGCGGGGCAGTCGGGTAGATCGATACCGGCCCCGCCGGCGCCCGGGTTGAAGCCGCCGACGTTGTTGCGCCCTCCGTTGCTGGTGGTGCCGCCGTTGCTATTGGCAGTGCCGGCGCCGCTGTTGGTCGTGCCTGCCAAACCCGAGTTGCCCGCGCTGCCCTTGCCGCCCGAGCTCGTGCCCGCGCTCGTGCCGGTGGTGCCAGCGGTCGGGGTGTCGTCACCATCAGACGAGCTGCTGCCGCACGCGACCGTCAGCACCCCGGCGATCGTGAACACACCCAATGCCAAGAGACCCGTCTTCGTCTTCATGTTGTTCACCCTTCGTAAGTGGGACACGCCCGACGGATAGTGGTGCAAGAACCGCAACGACAGGCGACCAAGCTGCTTTCTCGTGCAGAATCCGATAGTTACGTATCCGTGACCTGCCTTCGTCACTGGCCCGACGAAACAGCGTCATCTGCAACCGGTTCAACCAGTACAGGCCGGCCCTGTCCGCCAGCAATCGCCCCCTATCTGTACTGGTACATCCGGTAACCGACCAGTACACTGCCCGACCATGGCCGCCGCCGCAGAGTCCCCCCTGTACGAGCGTTTGGCACACGATTTGGGCGCCAGCATCGCCAAAGGCCAGCTGCGCGCGGGTGATCGCCTACCGTCGGTGCGACGCTTGGCGCGCGAGCGCAGCGTCAGCGTAGCCACCGTGCTGCAGGCCTACTTCGAGCTCGAGAACGAGGGCCTGGTCGAGGTCAGGCCCAAGAGCGGCCACTTCGTGCGCCGTGAGCGCGGCCCCGAGCTACTCGAGCCGAGCACGCCGCGCCGCAGCAGCGTGCCCTCGGAGATCACGGTATCGGCGGCCGTGGCCGCGCTGGTCGCGTCCATCCGCGATCCGAACGTGGTGCCCCTGGGCAGCGCGGTAATGGCGGCCGAGCTGTTGCCGATCGCCAAGCTCAATCGCATCTTGTCCGAGATCGCGCGCGAGATGTCGACGGCCGGCGCCAACTACGACGCACCGCCCGGCTTGCCGACGTTGCGCCGCCAGCTGGCGCGGCGCGCGGTCTTGATGGGCTTGCCCCTGCGCGAAGACGATTTCGTCACCACCGTCGGCGCCATGGAAGCCTTGCACATTGCCTTGCGCGCGGTGGTGCGACCCGGCGACACCATCGCCATCGAGAGCCCGACGTATTTCGGCGTGATGCAGCTGATCGAAGAGATGGGCATCAAAGCGCTGGAAATTCCCATGCATCCGCGGACGGGCATCGATTTGGATGCGCTCGAGGTCGCGCTCAAGACGGGCGGCATCAAGGCCATTTTTTGCATGCCGACGGTCAGCAATCCGCTCGGCTCCGTCATGCCCGACGAGAACAAGCGGCGGCTGATGGGCTTGCTCGAGCGGCACGACGTCCCGCTGATCGAAGACGACGTGTACGGCGACATGCTGTTCGACGGCTCGCGCCCGGCGCCGGTCAAGGCCCTCGATCGCGACGGTCGCGTGCTGTACGTCGGCTCGGTCTCGAAGACGCTGGCGCCCGGTTACCGCGTCGGTTGGATCGCCGCCGGACGCTACCAGGGCACCGTCGAGCGCTTGAAGTTCACACAGTCGGTGGCAACGCCGACCATGCCTCAAATGGCGGTCGCCGAATTTTTGGCGAGCGGCGGCTACGACCGACACCTGCGCAAGACCAGGCGGCTGTTGAGCGTGCAGGTCGAGAAGACGCGCGAGGCAATCGCGCGACACTTCCCGGCCGGGACCCGCGTCAGCGCCCCTCGCGGCGGCTACGTGGTCTGGGTAGAGCTGCCGGGCAACGTGTCGGCGTTCTCGATTCAGCGCCGGGCCCTGGAGCGCGGCATCTCGGTCGCGCCCGGGCCCATTTTCTCGGCCGGTGGCCGCTTCGAAAACCACCTGCGTCTCAACGCGGGTGTGGTCTGGTCCGAGCGGATCGAGCACTCGTTGGAGGTGCTGGCCGACATCGTCAAAGAGCTGAGCGCGTAGGTCTACGTCATGGGTGAGAAGGCGCAGTCCCTCGATCGCTTGCTGCAGATCGTGCTCGAAAAGGGCACGGTCCTCTTGGGGCGTGCCGCCATCGTGCTCGTCGTCTTCACGGTGGCGTGGCTGGCGGCGGGCTGGGTCCAGCGCGCAATCGTCAGCGCCTTCGGCCGCATAACCCACGTCGACGCGACGCTGGTGCGCTTTCTGGCCAGCGCCGCGCGCTACGGGTTGTTGATAGCGTCGCTGGTCAGTTGCCTGTCCGCGTTCGGCATCAACGCCACCAGCTTCGCGGCCGTGTTGGGGGCCGTCGGCATCGCCATCGGCCTGGCCTTCCAGGGCACCCTTTCCAACTTCGCGGCGGGCCTGATGCTGCTCTTGTTCCGGCCATTCCGCGTCGGTGACACGATCAAGGCTGGCGCGTACAGCGGAACCGTCAGCGCGCTCGAGCTCTTCTCGACCGTGTTGGTCACGTCCGACAACCGCCGCGTGGTGCTGCCCAACTCCGCGCTCTCCAACCAGCCGCTCGAAAACATCACTTACTATCCGACGCGGCGCGCCGAGGTGCTGTTGCCCTTCCCGCTCCGCGCCGACGTCGCACGGCTGCTGCCGCAGCTGATCGAACGCGCGCGCGCGTTGCCTCACGTGCACGAAGACCCGGCGCCAGACGCAAGAATTCAGGATTTTCGCGACCGGTCCGTCAACGTGGTGCTGGGCGCCTGGTGCGACGCCAAGCACCACCCCAGCCTGATGGCCGCGCTTGCCCTGCTGGGTAAGCAGGTCTTGGACGAAGCGCGCGCGCGCCAGCGCTTGACGCCGAAAAGCCCCCGAGGCGACGCTGCCGTCGAATGACGGATAGCCCCGGGCGAATGCTGGCCGGAAAGTACGAGCTGGTCGAGCAACTCGGCCGGGGCGGCATGGCGGTCGTGTGGCGCGCCATCGCGCATGGGGCCAGCGGCTTCGCTCGCCCGGTCGCGATCAAGCGCATCGAATCGCAGGTCATCGGCTTCGCCGAAGTCGTCGAGATGTTCGTCGAAGAAGCGCGCGTCGGTGCGCTCTTGAACCACCCCAACATCGTGCAAGTCTTCGACTTCGGTCAAGACGAAGACGGACACCATTTCTTGGTGACCGAGCTCGTCAACGGCTTGCACTTGGGCCAGTGGGTGAAGAGCCATTTCGAGCGCGCTCAGCGCGAGACCCCTTGGCCGCTGGTCGCCGCCATCGGCATCGAGATGCTGCGCGGGCTGGAGGCGGCGCATTGTCGCAAGAGCCCCGACGGCACCGCTTCGCCCATATTGCACCGCGACGTCACGCCGCCCAACATCTTGCTCGACGTGGGCGGCATCGTGAAGCTGGCCGACTTCGGCTTGGCCCGCGCCATGGATCGCGGCCGCATGACTCGGCCCAACATCGTGAAGGGCAAGCTGTCGTACTTGGCACCGGAGCTGATCATGGGCGACGCGCCCAGCCCCGCCACCGACATGTTCAGCGTGGGCATCGTGCTGTGGGAGGGGCTGACGGGCGAACGGCTGTTCAACGCCGGCAGCGACGTCGACGTCGTCGCCCAGATCCGCGAAGCCAAAGTGCCGATGCTCAGCATGAAGCGCAAAAACCTGCCGATGGCGCTGACCAGCGCCGTACACCGCGCGCTCGAAAAGGACCCGTCGCGCCGCTTCCGCACCGCCCGCGAAATGCTCGAGGCCCTGACCGACGTGCTACGCGTCCACCCCGAAAGCACGGACGAGCGAGCGCTCGCCCGCAGCGTGCGCGAGGCCCAAGCCCGCCTCGCCGGCCCTGCCTAAGGGCCCGCGAATGGCGAAATCGATCGATCTCGCGGCCGGTGCATCCCGCCTGGCTTCGTTGCTCCTCAGTTACATACTGCAGTAGGCGCCTTCGTCGCGCCTCGCCATCCGGGCGCCTCGACCACGATCTTCGACCGAATTGGCCATTCGCGGGCCCTAAGGATTTCTACACATCTTGGGCTGCCAAATTGAAGCCTGAATTGCAGAAGCTCCCGTAGCGGCTCGGGCCACCTCGCGCGAGCGAGCGAGAATCGACAAGAAGGCAGAGGAAGGCGGGAAGCGAGGGCTGGGGGCTTCGCGCCGA
>Ga0164241_10004799_pt1 | contig 12927 bp, 11 predicted proteins | sample OricomyardsoilBY_FD_108780 | JGI IMG/M metagenome (GOLD analysis project Ga0164241, IMG submission 108780) | Backyard soil microbial communities from Emeryville, California, USA - Original compost - Back yard soil (BY) | ecosystem: Environmental > Terrestrial > Soil > Unclassified | place: USA...
AAGCGAACCCCAAGAAGGGGGAGGTCACACCGTGGCGAGCGTGAACATCCAGCCGCTCGAGGACAAGATCCTCGTTGAGGCCAACGAGGCCGAGACGACGACCGCGTCCGGCATCGTCATCCCGGACACCGCCAAGGAGAAGCCGCAGGAGGGCACCGTTCTCGCGGTCGGCCCCGGCCGGTACGACGACAGCGGCAAGCGCATTCCGATCGACGTTGCCGAGGGTGACGTGGTCATCTACTCGAAGTACGGCGGCACCGAGGTCAAGTACAGCGGCAAGGAGTACCTGCTCCTGTCCGCGCGTGACGTGCTGGCCAAGGTCAGCAAGTAGTGCCGGCCGGCCGCCGAGCAACCCTGCTCGCGCCGGCCGGTCAGTTGATCACACCCGCCCCGGCGGCCCGCCCCAGGCGGGCGGCCGGGGCGCGGTCATCTGTGCGCGCCAGGCGGCCGTGGCAGACCGGGGCATCACGACCCCATCGAGACACCCATTGAGCTGACAACAGGACTGGACAACACATGGCGAAGCAGATCCGCTTCGATACCGACGCCCGCGCGGCCCTGCAGCGCGGCGTCGACAAGCTCACCGACGCGGTCAAGGTCACCCTCGGGCCGCGCGGCCGGTATGTGGTGCTGGACAAGAAGTTCGGCGGCCCCACCATCACCAACGACGGCGTCACCATCGCCCGGGACATCGAGTTGGACGACCCGAACGAGAACATGGGCGCGCAGCTGGCCAAGACCGCGGCCACCAAGACCAACGACGTGGCCGGTGACGGCACCACCACCGCGACCATCCTGACCCAGGCCCTCGTCGCCGAGGGGCTGCGCAACGTCACGGCCGGCGCGAACCCCCTTGCACTGCGCTCGGGCATCGCCCAGGCCGCCGACCGGGTCAACGAGCTGCTCACCGAGTGGGCCACCCCGGTCGCCGGGGACCGGAAGGCCATCGCCCAGGTCGGCACCATCGCCTCCAGGGACGAGGTCATCGGCGAGCTGCTGGGCGATGCCCTCGAGCACGTCGGCGCCGACGGTGTGGTCAGCGTCGAGGAGCACTCCGGGCTGACCACCGAGCTCGAGTTCACCGACGGCGTGCAGTTCGACAAGGGCTACCTCTCGCCCTACTTCGCCACCGATCCGGAGGCCGCCGAGGCCGTCCTGGAGGACGCGCTGGTGCTGCTGGTGCGGGAGAAGATCTCCGCGCTGGCCGATCTGCTGCCCCTGCTGGAGCAGGTGCTCGAGGCCCGCAAGCCGCTGCTGATCGTGGCCGAGGACGTCGAGGGCGAGGCGCTGTCCACCCTGGTGGTCAACGCGATCCGCAAGACGTTCACCGTCGTCGCGGTCAAGGCGCCGTTCTTCGGCGACCGGCGCAAGGCCTTCCAGCAGGACCTGGCGATCGTCACCGGTGCCGAGGTCGTGTCCTCCGAGGTCGGCCTGAAGCTGGCCGAGGTCGGTACCGAGGTTCTCGGTCGTGCGCGGCGGATTGTCGTCACCAAGGACACCACGACCGTCGTGGACGGCGGCGGGTCGGCGGAGGCGGTGGCCGATCGGGCCGCCCAGCTGCGCAAGGACATCGAGAGCACCGACTCCGACTGGGACCGGGAGAAGCTGCAGGAGCGGCTGGCCAAGCTGGCCGGCGGGGTTGCGCTGATCAAGGTCGGCGCGGCCACCGAGATCGAGGCGAAGGAGCGCAAGCACCGCATCGAGGACGCGGTGCACGCCACCAAGGCCGCGGTCGCCGAGGGCATCATCGCCGGCGGCGGGTCCGCCCTGGTGCACGCCGCGGCCGAGTTGGCCGACCTGGAGTCCGAGCTCTCCGGCGACGAGGCCACCGGTGTCGCGATCGTCCGCAAGGCCCTGTCCGCGCCGGCGTTCTGGATCGCCGCCAACGGCGGTCAGGAGGGCGCCGTGGTGGTCAACCACATCGCGGACCGGCCGCGGGGCGAGGGCTACGACGCCGCCAACGACGAGTACGTCGATCTGGTCAAGGCCGGGATCATCGACCCGGTCAAGGTGACCAAATCGGCCGTGTCCAACGCCGCGTCGATCGCCGGCATGGTCCTGACCACCGAGTCGACCGTCACCGACATCCCGGAGGACGAGCAAGGCCACGGCGGCCACGGCCATCACGGGCACGGTCACTGATCGAGCCGATGAACCGCTGCGATCGGTGCCGCTGACCTGGGCACCGGCCGGCGAGCAGGCCGCTCCGACATCTCGTCGGGGCGGCCTGTCGGCTTTCATGAGGGAGATCACCTGCGGCCAATCCATGCGGTGTCATGCCCTCGGCCGGGGTCAATTCACTCATTGGAACCAATCTGTGTCCGCTAAGAGTGTTCAAAACCCCGATTGGAGCACTACCATCGAGTGATGGAGGGTGGATCGGCGGCCCGTGTGGCCGTTGTCGCCGGTTCGCCGCCGGGGGAGCGCCCGTCGGGTGACCGCCGATGGGGGCGCCAGCAGGGAGCGGGGGAGACGTTCGAATGACAACGCCGGGGGGGCGATGGTGAACGATCGATCGTGCACGCGACGTCGACGCCGCCCGTCGGCGCGTCGCGAGGCCGGATGCCGGACGGGCTCAGTGCGCGCCGGTCAACGTGAGCATCTGCGCCCGCTCGCTCTCGGAGAGCCCACCCCAGATGCCGTACGGCTCGTGCACCTTCAGCGCATGCTGGCGACAGGCGGCCATCGCCGGGCACTGGAAGCAGACCGCCTTGGCTTGTGCCTCGCGCCGGGCCCGGGCCGGACCGCGCTCACCCTCGGGGTGGAAGAAGAACGAACTGGCCATCCCGCGACAGGCTGCGTGCAGTTGCCAGTCCCACAGATCCGCATTCGGTCCGGGAAGGCGCCTGGTGTCCGCCACGTCGATCCCCTCTTCAACAATGCGCGCCACCGGATTCGGAACTCGATTGAACGGCTCCGTCAAGGGCAGTGCTGGTTGATGCCTCGGTCGCTCCGGCTGCCAGCGACGGGGATCGGGGCGCGGTCGACCGGGTGCCACGACGGGGCGCTTCCCGGCCCCGTCGGAGCGGGTGGAAGTGCCTGCCTCGTGGCGCCTCGATATCGGATCTGCGCTGATCGCGACGCTGTTGATCTCCAGACCCTAGAGCCCTCCTGCGTCCGCGACAAGACCTTGATCATGTTTTTTGTCGATCTTGAGATCGGCCCCGGGATCCGCCGCGTCATCGTTGTCGGTCCGCCGATGCCGGCCCGACCCCGCATCGCGCGTTGTGAACTGCGTCACCGTAGGTCGGCGGTCTTGGTCCGGCGCGACGCTCGACGGTTGGTGACGAGCACGCTACGTACGGTGCAAATCGTCGTCGAGCCCGGCGGGGTCGGCCGTGATCGCCCGTCCGTGGACGGCGTTGAGCGGTCAGACACACGCAGCGACGGGCCGATCGGCGTACTGACACGCCCGATCGGGGGCTCCCTCATTCCGTCGACCGTCCGAGGGCAAGTACCATTCACACCGTCTGCAGGGGGAGTGTCGTGACCAGCGTCCTGATTTGTGATGAGCGCCGAAGCGCTCGTGACGGGCTCACCCGGGTGATGGGTGCGGTTCCGTCGGTGGATGGAATCGACTGCGTGGCCAGTGGGGATGAACTGCTGTCCCGCTACGGCCGCCAACCCAGCGACGTGGTGCTGATCGGCACGCAACGCGCCCTGACCAGCGGCATCGAGGCGACCCGGCGGTTGCTGGCCGTACATCCGTCGGCGGTGGTGATCGTGTTCGGCTCGCCGGACGACACGGCGTCCATCGCCGCGGCCATCGCCTGCGGGGCCCGCGGGTTTCTGCGTTGGGACGCCACCCAGCCCGAGATAGTCGCGGCCCTCGCCGACACCCTGACCACGCCCCGCCTGCCCGCGCTTCGCGACGCCCCGGACGGGGAGGCGCCGCTGACCGAACGGGAGATGCAGGTGTTGCGCGGGATGAGTCAGGGACAGTCGAACGGTGAGATCGGTCGCGAACTGTTCCTCTCGGAGGACACGGTGAAGACCCATGCCCGCCGGCTCTTCCGCAAGCTCGGCGCACGGGACCGGGCGCAGGCTGTCGCGCTGGGTTTCCGCCGCGGATTCGTCGCCTGACGCCGACGCGACGCTGACGCCGACGAGGTCTGCGCGCTGCGTCACGCCGGCTGGCGGTGACTGCGCCGAACGGTGGAACCACGCTCGGGATGGGACCGAGCGTCGCTACCATGAGATCGCGATTGTCCGGCATTTTGCGACCGGATGACGTCGCGGCTCACGCGATGTAACGGGGGTGCCGTCAGGCGCGATGAATGAGCAGTCATCGGACATGAACGACCAAGCGGGTCCGGACGAGCTTGTCGACCGGGCGGTCGGTGGTGAGCCGGTGGCGATCGAACTCTTGATCGGCCGAATCCATCCGGTGGTGGTCCGCTACTGCCGGTCCCGGATGTCGGCCGGCCCGCTGTCCCTGGCGTCGGCGGACGACATCGCGCAGGAGGTGTGCTTGGCCGTCCTCACGGCATTGCCAACGTTCCGTCGCGAGGGCAAACCGTTCCTGGCCTTCGTATACGGAATCGCCTCGCACAAGGTCGCCGATGCTCATCGGTCCGCCGCCCGGACCAGGTCGACGCCGGTGGCGCAAGTACCGGACGCGGCGTCGACGGAGAGCGAGCCCGAACAGTTGGTGGTGGCCTCCTCCGCCGCGGCGGTCGTCGATCAACTGCTCGGCCACCTCCCCGTGCTGCAGCAGGAGATCCTGCGGCTACGGGTGGTCGCGGGTCTGTCCGCCGACGAGACCGCGGACGCCCTGGGCATGACCGCCGGTGCGGTCCGGGTGTCCCAGCACCGGGCACTGGCCAAGCTGCGGCAGCGCCTGAGCGGCGGCACGGCCCTCGCCGAGCGCCTGAGCTGATGGTCCGCCGGCCCGGGCGACGCCCGGTCGACCCCGATTCACCCGTGGTGGATGTCGATCGGGTGCTCGCGGACGACTCATGGATCGACCAGGTTCGGCGCGGCAGATGGCCGACCGGCGAGTCCTGCGGCAGCACCGGTGCGCACCGGACGTCGGGACGACACCGGCGCCGCGTCGAGGGTGAGCCGCTGTTGGACCTGCTCGACGAGTGGCGGACGGAGGTGATCCACCGACCTCTACGTCCGATGCCGAAGGTCGCCGGGCCGGTGTCGGTGACACGGCGGCCCCGATCGTTGCGCCCGGTGCTGGCCGTCGCCGCGGCGATCGGCGCGATCGTCGTCGGATCCGCGTCGGTCGGCGCCGCCGACGCGGATCCGGACAGCCCGTTCTGGCCGATCACCCGGGCCCTATGGCCCGATCGAGCGGCGTCGGCGGAATCGGCCGGCGCGGCCCGGTTGTCGCTGGACGAGGCCCGCACGGCGTTGGGCTCCGGCCGGACGAGGGAAGCGCAGGCGGCCCTGTGGCGAGCGGCCGACGAACTGCGAGTCCTGCCCGCGGGTGCCGAACACGACCACCTGCAGCAGGACCTGGTCGCGCTCTGGGTGGCCGCCACGCCGACGCAGGGCACCGCGCCCTCGGTCGCCGGGTCCTGGCCCATTGCGTTCTCGGCGACCCCCCCGACCGGCGGGGTGACCCAGTCGGCGAGCGTGGCGAACGGGAGCGCGCCGACGGGAAGGGCCGGGGAGACGGCGGCCGCGCCGATCCCCATCACCGTCAACGGGCAGCAGCCTGCCGGCGGTCAATCGGCGGGCTCCGGCCCGGCCGCACCTGTTGGCACGTCGTCCTCCGTCGCAGCCGGCTCCGACACTCAGTCCTCGAAGGGGGCGCTGGGCGGCTCGTCCGGCGCCTCGGCCCCGGCCACCGACCGGGAGTCACCGCCGACGCCTCCGCCGCCCGCGGTGGCACCCGCGGATCCCGGGACCTCGTCCTCGACCGGAACCACGGCGTCCACCCCGCCCAGCGCCACCGAGCAGTCGGCGCCCAGCCCGCCCCCGACCTCGTCGAGCCCGCCGCCCGAGGAGTCAACGCCCGGCGCGACCGAACGGCCCGGGGTGGATGGGTCGACGACGTCCGGTGCCGCACCGAAGGAAGGCGCGCCGGTCGCGACGCCGGTCGACGCCGCGGCCGGGTGAGCCGATCCGGCGTGCGTTCACACCCGGGATCGCTCACCTAGGATGGTCTCGGGAGCTGCCGGGACTCTCGGTTTGACCCCGCAGCACGCGTCGGCGGGAGGTCGGTGGGATGTCGGTCACGCAGCAACCGCTGTCACGTGGGATGGACGGCGCCCCGGTCGTCGCGATGGAAGACAAGTTCGCCACCCTGGGGCTGACCTACGACGACATCCTGCTGCTGCCGGACGCCTCCGACCTGGTGCCCAGCGAGGCCGACACCAGCACCTGGCTGTCCCGCAACATCCGGCTGCGGGTTCCGCTGGTCTCCAGCGCGATGGATACCGTGACCGAGTCCCGGATGGCCATCTCGATGGCCCGCGAGGGCGGCCTGGGCGTGCTGCACCGCAACCTGTCGATCCAGGACCAGGCGTCGCAGGCGGAGATCGTCAAACGCTCCGAGGCCGGAATGGTCACCGACCCGGTGACCTGCCGCCCGGATGCCACCCTGGCCGAGGCGGACGCGCTGTGCGCGAAGTTCCGCATCTCCGGGGTGCCGGTCACCGATGCCGACGGCCACCTGCTGGGCATCATCACCAACCGCGACATGCGGTTCGAGGTGGACACGTCCCGCCCGGTGCGCGACGTGATGACCAAGATGCTGCTGGTCACCGCGCCGGTCGGGGTGAGTGCCTCGGCCGCGTTGGGTCTGCTGCGCAAGCACAAGATCGAGAAACTGCCGCTGGTCGACGCCGACGGCAAGCTGCGCGGGCTGATCACCGTCAAGGACTTCGTCAAGACCGAGCAGTACCCACAGGCCACCAAGGACGCCGACGGCCGGTTGCTGTGCGGCGCGGCCGTCGGGGTCGGCGAGGAGTCGTACCAGCGGGCGATGGCCCTGGCCGACGCCGGTGTCGACGTGATCATGGTGGACACCGCGCACGGGCATTCCCGGCGGGTGGTGGAGATGGTCGCCCGGTTGCGGCACGACATCGGTGCGCGGGTGGACATCGTCGGTGGCAACGTCGCGACCCGGGCCGGGGCGCAGGCGCTGGTCGATGCCGGCGCCGATGCGGTGAAGGTGGGGGTCGGCCCCGGCTCCATCTGCACCACCCGGGTGGTCACCGGGATCGGCGTGCCCCAGGTGACCGCCATCTGGGAGGCGGCCAAGGCCTGCCGGCCGGCCGGTGTCCCGGTGATCGGCGACGGTGGTCTGCAGCAGTCGGGGGACATCGCCAAGGCCATCGCCGTGGGCGCGGACACCGTGATGCTCGGCTCGCTGTTGGCCGGCGTGGCCGAATCGCCGGGCGAGCTGATCTTCGTCGGCGGCAAGCAGTACAAGACGTACCGGGGGATGGGCTCGCTCGGCGCGATGCAGTCCCGGGGCGAGGCCCGGTCGTACTCCAAGGACCGGTACTCGCAGGACGACGTGCTCTCCGACGACAAGCTGGTGCCCGAGGGCATCGAGGGTCGGGTGCCCTACCGGGGGCGGCTGCAGGACGTGGCCCACCAGCTCGTCGGCGGCCTGCGGGCGGCCATGGGCTACACCGGGTCGGCCACCATCGAGCAGCTCAAGGGCGCCCGGCTGGTGCGGATCACCTCGGCCGGGCTGCGGGAGTCGCACCCGCACGACGTCGCCATCACCTCCGAGGCGCCCAACTACATAGACCGCTGACGCGCTTTTACCCCGTGGCACCCGAGCGGTCGTTCGAATGGACCACCGCTTCACCGCGCGTCGAGCTACCGCGTGACCTTGTCGGCGAACCGCTGCCGGGCTGCCTGTCGGCTGACGCCCAGAAACTTCAGCCCCAGATGGTGGCGACTCCGACGGACATGATCGCCTACCCTTCCAGCCGGGTCCTGCACCATCCGCGGGTCCGGATCGTCAGGAGGAACGGTGCCCGAGATCGAGATCGGCATGGGCCGCACTGCGCGGTCGGCGTACGAGCTGGCCGACGTCGCCATCGTGCCCTCCCGGCGCACCCGGTCGTCGTCGGAAGTCTCCCTGGGGTGGCAGATCGACGCCTACCGGTTCGAGATGCCCCTGATCACCCAGCCGACGGACGCCATCGTGTCTCCGGCGCAGGCGGCGGCGGTATCCGCGCTCGGCGGCCTCGGCGTGCTGGACGGTGAGGGCCTGTGGGCGCGGCATCCGGATCCGCAGAAGGTGATCGACGGCCTGCTCGAGCGGGGGAGCCGGGCGGACGACCCGGACGAGATGATCGCCGAGATCCAGCGGGTCTACGCCGAGCCGGTGTCGGTGGACCTGCTCACCGAGGCCATCCGGACGCTCCGGGCCGGGGGCGGCACCGTGTCGGTGCGGCTGTCCCCGCAGAACGCGGCGACCCTGGCGGGACCGGCCATCGCGGCCGGAGTCGAACTGCTGGTGATCCAGGGCACGATCATCAGCGCCGAGCACGTGCGGGCAAACGGCGAGGCGCTGAACCTGAAGTCTTTCATCGCCGACCTGGACGTGCCGGTGATCGTCGGCGGTTGCTCGGACTACAAGACCGCCACCCACCTGATGCGGACCGGCGCGGCCGGGGTGATCGTCGGCACCGGTCACGGCAACACGACCACCACCGACGAGGTGCTGGGTATCGCGGTGCCGATGGCCACGGCGATCGCCGACGCCGCGGCCGCCCGCCGCTCCTACCTGGACGAGACCGGCGGGCGCTACGTGCATGTCATCGCCGCGGGCGGGATCGAATCGAGCGCGGACATCGCCAAGGCCATCGCCTGCGGGGCGGACGCGGTCATGCTGGGCGAGCCGCTGACCTGGGCCGCGCAGGCCCCCGCCGCCGGCTGGTACTGGCCGACGACGGCCGCGCACCCGGTGCTGCCGCGCGGCTTCGCGGCCCCCGTCGGGCCGGCCGACGTGCCCCTGGAGCAGCTGCTGCTCGGGCCGGCGCTGGGCGCGGACGGGCGCACCAACCTGTTCGGGGCGCTCCGCCGGACGATGGCCAAGGCCGGCTACTCGGACCTCAAGGAGTTCCAGAAGGTCGGGCTGACCGTTCGGGCCTGACTCCGGCGGGACGACCAGGAGCTGCCCCGCCCTCAGTGCGGCACCGGCGGCGGCCGCATCAGCAGGCAGCCAACGACCGGACACGTGGCTGCACAGACTGACGCAGCCCTCCGTCGATCGACACGACCTGCTGGCCGGGTGGGCTGTTGCGTCCTCGCATATCGATGTATCTAGCCCAATGGGCGATTGATCCTGACTTCTGTGGCATGCAACTGGTATGCCCGAATCGGAGGGGTCGGAATGCTGCAGAGGGATCCGAAGCCGAACGATCAGCCGCCGGGGTGGAGCCGGGCGTTCACCGTCTTCAACCCGGCGGGCCAGACCACCCCGGACCCTCGAGGTCGGATCTTTCTCGAGCAGACGGGGGACGACAGCTTCGCCCTGCAGAGTCGACTCGTCTTCACCCAGGACACGGGACTGACCAGACTCGTGGACATGGGGACGATCAGCAGGGAGACGATCGACGACGTCACCGAACTGCGGCCCGATCAGCTGCCCGACACCGACCTGGGGTCGGTGCCGAGGCTGTTCAGGTGGCTGCTGGCCAGTTACGGTGCCCACACTCCCGCGGTGCTGATCCACGACCGGCTGATCGGCTGGGCCGAGCCGCCGGACGGGTGGCTGGACACCTACGCCGACCGATACCTCCGATTCACGTTGAAGGCGTCGGGCGTGAGCTGGCTGACCCGGTGGTTGATGTGGACGGCGGTCGCGTTCCGGACCCGCTGGAGCGCCCCCAGGAACCGGACGGCCCAGCGAATCGGACTCGGAATCTGGTGCGGCCTCGCGCTGGTCGGGATCGCCGCCGCGGTGCTGGCGGTCGTCGGATGGTGGTCGGGGTGGCCCACCTGGCCCGACTCGTTCGGCTGGTCGGCCGTGCTCGGGTCGTGGGGATGGCCCGCCATCGTTGCGCTTGCGCTGCCGGTCCCGGCGTCGGCACTGTGGGGCCGGCAGGTCGCGGCCGGGCTGATCGCCGTGGTGTGCGCACCCTGGGTATTCCCACCGGCGATCATCGGGGCGGCCGGCTACGCGTGCTACTGGGTGCTGGATCGGCTGACCTCGCTCGGGCACACCGATCCCGTGTCCGATGCGGCGGTCACAACCAGTCCTTCCGCCTGAACAGCACGAACAGCGACGCCGCGGCCAGCACCATGACGACCAGCCCGGCCAGGAATCCGCGGCCGTCGCCGTAGCCCGGGTAAGGCACGTTCATCCCGAAGAAGCCGGTGATCAGCGTCGGAACCGCGATGATGGCCGCCCACCCGGACAGCTTCTTCATGATCACGTTCAGGTGCACGTCGGACAGTGCCAGGTTGGTCTCATAGGCCGAGCTGAGCACCTCCCGCAGGGTGTTCGTCTCGTTGGCTGCGTGCTGGGCGTGGTCGCACACGTCCTGGAACCGGCGGACCACGCCGCCGTGCAGCAGGTCGGACAGCGGATCGGCGTCGGCGGACGGCCGCGACGCGGCGCCGGCCAGGTCGAGCATGATCTCCGCCATCGGGGCCGTCACCCGGCGCAACGCGGCTATCGACTGCCGGATCCGGAACGCCCGCAACTGATCGGCCCGGTTCATCGGCTTGTCGTCGAACAGCGAGGTGGTCAACTCGTCCGCGGCATCCTCCATCGCCAGCAGCGCCTTGCCGGAGGTGTGCACGATCACGTCCAGCAGCACGTGCAGGCCCGCGGCGATGCCGTCGGCGGCCATCGCCGCGGAGTTGTCGGACAGTCGGCCGGTCAGCTGGCCGGCGACCCCGTCGTCGGCGACGAGCGTCAGTATTCGATCGGTGGCCAGGACGGCCACCCGATCCCGGTGCAACTCGTCGGTGTGCGGGTCGTAGGAGACGAGGGCGGCGATCAGCACGACCGACCGGTGCACCGTGTCGACCTTGGGTGGCTCCCGGTCGGAGAGCACGTCGTCGATGGCGTAGCTGTCCAGTTCGAACAGCGTGGCGGTCGGGGCCAGAGCCTCCCGGGTGCGCGGCACCCACCACCAGGCCCGAGCCGACTCGTCCCGGGCCAACGCTTCGGTGATCTCGGCGACCGTGCGGTCGATGCCGACCGCGCGGTCCGCGCCCCACACCCGGGATCTCGGTCGCCAGGTGTCCGTCTGCCGGTCGTGCGACGTCGACGTCACGCGCTCATGATGCCCGTGCGGTCGCGGAGGCCCTACCCTGGCCGGAGTGGGCAGACCCAGTGCAACCGGCCTCGACCCGAACCGACCGGGCGCTTGACCGAGGTCGGCGGCGATGAGGAGGGTCGGGACGTGACCGTGCTGATCGACCCGCCGCGCTGGCCGGCGCACGGGCGGCTGTGGTCGCACCTGGTCAGCGATCACTCCTACGCGGAGTTGCACGCGTTCGCCGCCGCGAACGATGTGCCCGAACGCGGGTTCGACCATGATCACTATGACGTGCCGGAGGAGCGGTACCGCCGGCTGATCGAGGCGGGCGCGGTGCCGGTGGACTCCCGGGAACTGCTGCGTCGGCTGTCGGACGCGGGCCTGCGGCAACCCAAGCGGGACCGCCGCACCACCTGACGGCCGCGCCGCCTTCGATAGACTCCGCCGGTTCCGCGAGCCACGATCGAGAGGCAGCCCGCCGTGCCCGGTTCCGAGCCCGCCCAGGCCGCCCACCCCAACCCGGTGCTGGTCGTCGACTTCGGGGCCCAGTACGCGCAGCTGATCGCCCGCCGGGTCCGCGAGGCGAACGTGTACTCCGAGATCGTGCCGTCCACCACGACCGTCGCCGAGATCGCGGCGCGCAAGCCCGCCGCGGTCATCCTGTCCGGCGGCCCGTCGTCCGTCTACGCCGACGGGGCGCCCGCGGTGGACCCCACCCTGTTCGACGCGGACATCCCGGTGCTGGGCATCTGCTACGGCTTCCAGACGATGGCCCTGGCCCTGGGCGGCACCGTGGCCCGGACCGGGCGCAGCGAGTACGGCGCCACCGACCTGACCGTCACCGACGACCGGGCCATCCTGCTGCAGGATCTGCCCGGGCAGCTGCGGGTCTGGATGAGTCATGGCGACGCGGTGTCCGCCGCACCCGACGGTTTCGCGGTGACGGCGAGCACCGCGGACACCCCGATCGCCGCGTTCGAGAGCCTGGACCGGCGGCTGGCCGGCGTGCAGTACCACCCCGAGGTGGTGCACACCGAACACGGCCAGGACGTGCTGCGCCGCTTCCTCTACGACGTCGCCGGCATCACCCCCGACTGGACCTCGCAGAGCATCCTGGACGAGCAGGTGACGGCGATCCGGGGGGTCGTCGGCGCGGACAAGGTGATCTGCGGGCTGTCCGGCGGGGTCGACTCCGCGGTCGCCGCCGCGCTGGTTCACCGGGCCGTCGGCGACCAGCTGACCTGCGTGTTCGTCGACCACGGCCTGCTGCGGGCGGGCGAGCGGGAGCAGGTCGAACGCGACTACGTGGCCGCGACCGGCATCCATCTGGTTACCGTCGATGCGGCCGCGCGGTTCCTGACCGCGCTGGCCGGTGTCACCGAGCCTGAAACAAAGCGCAAGATCATCGGGCGGGAGTTCATCCGGGTCTTCGAGAGCGCTGCCGCCGAGGTCGACGCGGCCGAGGGCGGGGTGAAGTTCCTGGTCCAGGGCACGCTGTACCCCGATGTCGTGGAGTCCGGGGGCGGCACCGGCACGGCCACCATCAAGTCGCACCACAACGTCGGTGGCCTGCCCGAGGACCTGCAGTTCGAGCTGGTCGAGCCGCTGCGCGCGCTGTTCAAGGACGAGGTCCGCGCGTTGGGCGCCGAATTGGGCCTGCCCTCGGCGATGGTCCAGCGGCATCCGTTCCCCGGTCCCGGATTGGGGATCCGGATCATCGGGGCAGTCGACGCCC
>Ga0164241_10004800_pt1 | contig 12927 bp, 13 predicted proteins | sample OricomyardsoilBY_FD_108780 | JGI IMG/M metagenome (GOLD analysis project Ga0164241, IMG submission 108780) | Backyard soil microbial communities from Emeryville, California, USA - Original compost - Back yard soil (BY) | ecosystem: Environmental > Terrestrial > Soil > Unclassified | place: USA...
CTTGAGGCGTGAGTCGGAGCCCGTAAAATCCGCCGACGACCCCGACCCCCTCCGGCCACACGCCGACAAACCACTGGCCCCCACAAGGCCTGACCAAGATCAACAGCGGCCTCCGGCCCCCCGAAATCCACGATACCGACGAAGGCCGACAGTCCCGGGCGCTAAACGCCAACCTGTGGATGAACGGGCCAGTTGTGGACAACCGTCCCGGGGCCCCCCGTTTTCAACGCTACCGAAGCCCACCGACGAAACCCGCCGCCGAAGCGACGCCCTGTGGACAACCAGACACGCGAAGTCAGCAACCCTGCCAACTCTCGGGGACATCCCTGACCCCAGACCGGGAACCCACCTGATCCCCGGCACCCCCGCCGCGCGGAACCCTAGGTCCACACGAACGGACCACAAGAGGGGACCACGATGGGAAAGCCGATGTTAACCGTGCGGATCGCGCGGTGGAGTGCCGAGCATCCATGGCGCGCGATCGGGGCGTGGCTGGTCTTCGTCGCCATCTGCATTGGGGCCGGGCAGGTTGCGGGGACCCGGCAGGCCGACTTCGACGACAACCCGACGGGTGAGCTCGCCACCTACCAGAGCATCGTCGACGAGGCCGGGTTCCAGCAGCCCGCGACCGAGAACGTGCTGATCACGGCCAAGGACGGCAGCCTCGACAAGAACGATGCCATGGCCGCGGCCGCCGACGTGCGCACCAGGATGGGCGCGCTCGAGGACGTGAGCAAGGTCAGCGAACCCGTGCCCTCGCCCAAGGGGACCGCGGTGCTGGTCAACGTCGAGCTCACCGGCGAGGCCGACTCCGCCGACGAACGAATTCAACCCTTGCTCGACACCACGGCCGACATCCAGAAGTCCTACCCGGACCTGCGCGTGGAACAGGTCGGCGGCGCCTCGCTGGACACCGCGCTCTCCGAGACGCTCGGCGACGACTTCCAGCAGGCCGAGCTGATCTCGATCCCCGTCACGCTCGTGATCATGCTGCTCGTGTTCGGGGCGCTGATCGCCGCCGGCGTGCCGGTGCTGCTCGCCATGTCGGCCGTCGGCACGGCGCTCGGGCTCTCGGCGCTCGTCTCGCACCTGATCCCCGCCACCGACAACACCGCGAGCATGATCCTGCTGATCGGCATGGCCGTCGGGGTCGACTACTCCTTGTTCTACATCCGCCGCGAACGTGAGGAACGCGCCAAGGGCGCCGGGCACGTGGACGCCGTCGAGATCGCGGCCGCGACCTCCGGGCACGCGATCGTCGTCTCCGGCATCGCCGTCACCGTCGCCATGGCCGGCATGTTCGTGGTCGACGACATCGTCTTCTCCTCGATCGCCGTCGGCACGATCCTCGTCGTGCTCGCCGCGATGATCGGCTCGATCACCGTCCTGCCCGCGCTGCTCGCCAAGCTCGGCCGCTGGGTCGACCGGCCGCGCGTCCCGCTGCTGTGGCGGCTGACCATGCGCGGCAACCGCGAGCCCCGCGTCTGGAAGGCCATCCTGCGACCCAGCCTGCGCAGGCCGAAGACCACGCTGATCATCTCCGGCGGCGTGCTCGTCGCGCTCGCGGTCCCGGCGTTCGGCATGACGCTCAACGCGCCGTCCGAGCAGGACCTGCCGCGCAGCATCCCGATCATGCAGACCTACGACCGCATGACCGACGCGTTCCCGAGCACCGGCGCCTCGCACGAGATCGCCGTCCGGGTGCCCGCCGACCAGACCGCCGCTGGCAAGAACGCCATCGACGAGCTGCTCGACCGGATCGCCGCCGACGACGGGTTCGCCCACGACCAACCGCCGCAGGTCACCACGGCCGCGGGCGGGCGGATCGTGCTGATCTCCGCCGGCATCCCGTACGACGGCGGCAGCGCGCAGGCCGACGCGTCGCTCGCCGAGCTGCGCACCACGCTGCTGCCGCAGACGATCGGCAAGGTGGCCGGCGCCGAGTTCGCGGTCAGCGGCATGACCGCGGGCGAGAACGACTTCGTCGACGAGATGAACGGCGCGCTGCCGTGGGTCATCGGGTTCGTGCTGCTCCTGACGTTCCTGGTGATGCTGTGGGCGTTCCGCGCACCGGTCATCGCGCTGTCGGCCATCGGGCTGAACCTGCTGTCGGCGGGCGCGGCCTACGGCGTGCTGGTCCTGGTCTTCCAGAACACCTGGGCCGAGGGGCTGCTCGGGTTCACCTCGACCGGCGGCATCACCGCCTGGCTGCCGGTGATCCTGTTCGTCACGCTGTTCGGCCTGTCGATGGACTACCACGTGTTCGTCGTGAGCCGCATCCGCGAGGCAGCGCAGGGTGGACTGTCCACACGGGACGCCGTGGCCGCCGGGATCACCCGGTCCGCGGGCGTGGTGACGAGCGCGGCGGCGGTCATGATCGGCGTGTTCTCCATCTTCGGCACGCTGAGCACGATCGACATGAAGCAGATGGGGGTCGGCCTCGCCACCGCGATCCTGCTCGACGCCACGCTGATCCGCGCGGTCGTGCTGCCCGCACTGATGAGCACGCTGGGCCGGGCGAACTGGTGGACGCCGCGCTTCCTGCGCCGCGCCACGCCGGCCGAGCCGCCCGCCGAGCCGAAGGTGCTCGAGCCCGTCGGGTGAGCACAGGCTGAACACGCTGAGTTCGCATCCAACCGGATACCGGTGCCGCACGCCGAAAATTAGCGTGCGGCACCGGCAATCCACGGCATGGGATGTCCCGAATGGGGGGCTGAGAGGGCGATGAACGCCCAGTCCACCAAGGAGTTCTCATGTCCCACCAGACCCAACCCGAGCGCGCCGGGCTCACCCGGCGCAAGGTGATCGTCACCGGGGCGAGCGCCGCCGCCGTCGGTGTCGTGGTCGGCGCCGGGGTGCCGCTCGTCGGCTCGCAGTTCGCGAGCGGCGAGGCCGAGGCTGGCGAGCCGGTCGCCGCCCCGGACAAGCCGGTCATGGTCCACCTGCGCGACGCCCGTGCCGGGCACTTCGACGTGTTCGTCGGCACCGAGAAGGTCCAGGTCACCGACCGCGCGTTCGCCGCGCGGCTGTCCAACGCAGCTCGCCAGGCGCAGGGGAGGTAACGCCATGTCCTCGCACCGCGAAGCACCGGAGATCTCGAAGGACCCGGTCGCCGACTCCACCGACGTCTACGCGTTCGTCAGCCCGGACAAGCCCGATACGGTGACTTTGATCGCCAACTACGTGCCATTACAGTCGCCGGCCGGTGGCCCGAACTTCTACGAGTTCGGTGACGACGTGCGTTACGCGATCCACATCGACAACAACGGCGACGGCGAGTCCGACGTCAGCTACGAGTTCCGGTTCACCACCCAGGTGCGCAACCCGAACACGTTCCTCTACAACACCGGCCCGATCCTCACGATCGACTCGAAGAACTGGAACCGCAGGCAGTTCTACAAGGTCATCCGGCGGGTGAAGGACCGCGAGGAGGTCCTCGCCGACGGACTGCCCTGCCCGCCGTGCAACATCGGCCCACTGTCCACACCGAACTACGACACGCTGGCCACCGCGGCCGTGCGCAACCTCCCGGGCAAGCGTCGGGTGTTCGCCGGGCAGCGTGCCGAAGGCTTCTACGTGGACCTCGGTGCGATCTTCGACCTGCTCGACCCGCGCCCGTTCGCCGACGCGCACGAGCACTTCGGGCTGGCCAAGTTCCCGCAGTCCGGCAACGGCGTCAACGCCACGAAGAACCTCAACGTGCACACGATCGCGCTGCAGGTGCCCATCTCCGACCTGACCAAGGGCGGCTGGCAGGGCAAGGACGTCAAGGACCCGCGCGCCACGATCGGCGTGTGGACCACGGCGAGCCGCCAGCGCGTGCGGATGCTCGACACCGAGCTCGACAACACCTGGAGCACCGGCCCGTACCGGCAGGTCTCCCGGCTCGCGATGCCGCTGTTCAACGAGGTCATCGTGCCCATGGGACGCAAGGACTTCTGGAACACCCAGAAGCCCAAGGACGACAAGCAGTTCGCGAAGTTCGTGGCCAAGCCCGAGCTCGCGTCCCTGCTGCCCGGCCTGTTCCCCGGTGTCTTCCCGAACCTGGACGTGCTCAACAAGTCCGGCAAGGACCGTGCGGACCTGCTGGCCATCCTGCTCACCGGCATCCCGGCCGGCCTGATCGAAGGTTTCCAGAACTTCACCGGCAAGACCCAGGCCGACCTGATGCGGCTCAACACGGCCATCCCGCCGTCGGCGTCGCCGTCGATCTTCGGGCTGCTCGGCGGCGACCTCGCCGGCTTCCCGAACGGCCGCCGGGTGTTCGACGACGTGGTCGCGATCGAGCTGCGGGCCGTCGCCGGCGCCACCTACGCGCTGGTGGACAAGACGTTCACGCCCGACCAGGCGGCGTCCCAGGTGGACGACGGGGTCACCCCCGACAACCTGGACATCCCGTACCTGAACCGGTTCCCGTACATGGGCACGCCGCACGACGGCTTCAACAACCCGTCGAGCTGAGAGGAGTCGTCGTGACGCAGGACAGCCTGGTACTGGACATCGGCGGCGACGTCGGCGCGCTGGTCCTCGTGACCGGCCCCGAGCTCGCCGAGCAGGAGATCGAGATCAGCCCGGGAACGGACGCGGCGGCTCCGCGCAGCCACAACCAGGTGCACGCCCGCCGCTGGCCCGGCGGAGTCGGCCACACCGCGGTGTTCCCGAGCGTGCCGGCGGGCGACTACACCGTTTGGCGGGACGACGGTACGCCGTACGCCATCGTCACCATCCACGGCGGACAGGTCACCCAGCACGACCTGACCTGACGCCTGTACTGCGAGGACCTCCCGGGAGCGCGGGCCGGGAGGTCTTCGCGTGCGTAAACGCCCTGCTGGCGGGCCTTGATCACGGAGAACGCACGGTCGGCCACTCGCCTGAACCGGGTCGGACACGCCATGATCTCCTCTTGACGTGACCGGTCACCGGGAAGGAGCCGCAGTGCGGGTGTTCCTCAGCCACCGCACCGAGAGCGAAGGACCGCTCGCGCGCCGCCTGTCCGGGGACCTCGAGAGACGGGGAGTGCCGACCTGGACGGCGCCGCGCGACGCCGACCCGGGCGCCACCTGGCCGCAGGCGATCGAGGCCGGGCTGCGCACCTGCACCCACGCCGCGGTGCTGCTGTCCGAGCACGCGCTCGAGTCCCCGGCGGTACGCCACGAGCTGGCGGTCGCCGAGATGCTCCAGCTCGACGGGCGGCTGGTCCTGGTGCCGGTGCTGACCGACCGCGGTGAGCTGCCGCGGCGGCTGCACGCCACCCGCGCCGTCGACCTCACCGGGTCCTACTCCGACGGGCTCGACGCGCTGGTCACGGTGCTTCGGCAGAGTGCGGCCGCGGCCGCCACCGAACGGCTCGTCGTGCACCGGGTGCGCCGGGGCGACCGGATCGACCTGCTCGCCGCCCGCTACCTCGGCGACCCCACGCACTGGCGGCTCATCGCCGACGAGAACCCGGGACTGGACGTGGCCGCGCTCGAACCCGGCGCGCTCGTCTCGATCCGGACGCGGGGGCGGTGACCATGGCGGACGCAGAGGACGTGGACCGCGGCTGGGGGTTCCCGTTGCGCGTCGACATGGGCGGGCGGTTCGTGGTGCTCTCCGGCATGCCCGCGGTCGAGTCGTCGCTGTCCGTGCTGCTCGGCACGGTCGCCGGGGAGCGGGTGATGCGCCCCGACTTCGGCGTGCGGCTCGAGTGGACGCTCAAGGAGCTGCCCGACCGCATCCGGGACCTGGTCGCCGAGCACGAGCCCCGCATCGAGGTGCTGGGCGTGGACTTCGAGGACCTGGACCAGCAGTGGGACGCCAGACAGCTCGGCTGGGCGCGGGTGTGCATCGACTACCAGCTGAAAGCCACCGGCGAGCACGGCCGGTTCGAGGGAAGGTTCGAATGGACGCGGTGACCGGGGGAAGCAACGGGGCGGTGACCGGGGGAAGCAACGGGGCGGGTGACGGGCTGACGCGGCTGCCGGTGCCGTCGCTGGACGACCGGCGGTACTCGGATCTGGTCGAGGCGGCGCTGCGGCTGCGCGACCGGTACTGCCCGGAGTGGACCAGCACCGAGCCGGGCGACCCCGGCGTGGCGCTGATCGAGATCTTCGCCTACCTCGTGGACCAGCTGGTCTACCGGCTCAACCAGGTGCCCGACCGGCTGTACTCGGAGTTCCTGAACCTGGTGGGTGTGCAGCGGCGCTCGGCGTCGGTGGCCACCGCGCGGGTCGACTTCATGCTCGACGCACCCGGCCAGACCGTCCGGATCCCGGCGGGCACGCCGGTGTCCACGGTGGCCGGTGACGCCGGGCCGGTCGAGTTCGTGACCGTCGAGCAGGCCGTCGCGCGGCCGGTGTCGCTGCGCTGGGTGGTGGACGCCGACGAGACCGAGGGCGGCAAGGCGACCTCGACGGTGCGAGCCCGCGCGACCGAGGGCAGCTGGGTGGAGGTCGTGCTCGGCGAGGGCGGGCCGAACTGCCTGGTGCGCCTGGAGCTGGACGTCGAGCCCGCCGGCGCGCAGCTGGAATGGCAGTGCTCCAGCCCCGGCGGCTGGACCGACCTCGAGGCCGAGAGCGTGCCGGCGGACCGGCCGGCCGTGTTGGTCGACACCGGCCCGGACTGGGCCCCCGACGGTGACCGGCACAAGCTGCGCGTCCGCCCGGTGCTCGAGGCGCCCGCCAAGAAGAACACCGACTACGCGATCACCGTGCACGACGCGCTCGGCGCGGGCGTCAGCATCGACGTCCAGCACGCCAGCGTGGTGCCCGGCGAGGAGCTGGGCGTCGGCACCGGCCGGCCCCGCCAGCGGCTGCGCAGCCGGCGCACGCCGGTGCTGCCCGACCTGCACCGCGTGCGGGTCGCCGGCAGCGAGTGGAAGGCGGTCGACTCGCTCGTCAGCTCGGTCACCGGCGACCGCCACTACGAGCTGGACCGGGACACCGGCGAGGTGCGCTTCGGCGACGGCACCCACGGCGCGATCCCGCCCGAGGACGCCGAGATCACCATCGACTACCTGACCGGCGGCGGTGCGGCGGGCAACGTCGCGGCGGGCGCGATCGTCGTGCTGCGCGAGGCGATCCCGCATGTCGCCCGCGTGCACAACCGCTGGCCGGCGACCGGCGGGATGGACGCCGAAGCTGTCGAGGACGTCCGCGTGCGGGCCCCGGCGCTGCTGCACTCCGGCTGGCGCGCGGTGTCCGCCGCCGACTTCGAGCGGCTGGCCGCGCTGGCGAGCCCGCGCGTCGCCCGCGCCACCTGCCTCGCCGAGCCCGGCGTCGCCCGGGTCGTGGTCATCCCGCACTCGGAGGGCGTCGGCGACGACGAGAGCTTCGCCTCGATGCTGCCCGGCGACCCGGTGTTCGACGAGGTCGTGGAGTTCCTCGACGAGCGGCGCGCGGTCGGCGTCCGGCTGGTTGTCGAGCCGCCGGACTACCAGGGCGTGCGCGTGGTCGCCACGCTGACCCGCGAGGACGAGGACGAGCCCGCCGAGTTGGTGCACGAGCGGGCCGCGGCGGCGATCCGCACCTACCTGCACCCGGTGCGCGGCGGCCGCGAGGGCCGGGGCTGGCCGTTCGGCAGGCCGGTCGTGGCGGGCGAGCTGTTCGGCGTGCTGCTCGACGTGCCCGGCGTGGCGCTGGTCGACGAGGTCTACCTGTACCCGTGGGACCCGGTGACCGACCAGGCGGGGGAGAAGACCGACCGGGTCGACCTCAAGCCGAACGGGCTGTGCTGGCCGTCGCCGCCGGTGGTGCGGGCCCGATGAGCGGAGCTTGCGGAGCGAATCATCAGACACAGGGCGACCGCGAGCGGCGCGACCGAGCCTGCGAGGGGGCGTCGTGAGCACCAGGGTGGAGCGCGTCGCCTCGCTCGTGCCTCGCGCGATGTGGGACGACGAACTGCTGATGCGGCTCGTCGGGGTGTTCGACGAGCTGCTCGACGGGGTGGCCACGCCGATCGAGGAGCTGGACATCCTGGCTCATCCCGCGCTGGCGCCGGAGGCGATGGTCGACTGGCTCTGCGTGTGGCTCGGCTGGGACTTCCCGCCGGGCTGGCCGTCGGTGGACATCAAGCGCCGGCTGCTGCTGGAGTCGGGGGACCTGCTGGCCTACCGCGGCACCGCCCGCGGGATCCGCCAGCTCGTGGAGCTGCTGGGCGGTGCGGACGTGCAGTCGGTGGAGATCGTCGACCCGGGGTTCGTGGTGCTCGGCTGGACCCCGCCCGCGGAGATGTCCCGGCGGATCGAGGTGATCGTGCACGGCACGATCAACGAGGCGTGGTCCGCGGAGGACCTGGCCCGCCTCGAGCAGCTCATCCTGGGAGATCTTCTGGCCGGATGTCCAGCGAGTGTTCGGTTTCCAGGACCGTCCACCGAGCCGCCGGTAGCTCGATGACGATCGTCAACGGGTAGCCGAGCGTCACCCGCGGGTTCAGCTCGATCTCGATCCGCATGGCCTCGTCGGAGGCGGACAGCGCGCGGACGCTGAACGCGTCGTCGGCGAGCCCGGAGACGCCGCGGATGGCGGAGTCGATCTGGCCGACCAGCTCGTCGCGCCCGGCGTCGGGGTAGTAGGTCTCGATCCGCTCCAGCACGACCGGCTTCAGCGCGGACAGCAGCCGCGCGGTGGGGATCTGGAACAGCCACGGGCTGATCGAGAGCGTGCGGGCGCCCCACGTGCGCACGCCCCAGGACGGCATGGCCCGTAACAGGTTGACGTTGAGCCGGGTCAGCATCTCCTGCTCGAACGTGGTCACGTTGGTGGCCACGTCGAGCACGTCGGCGAGTTCGAGGTTGCCGTGCGCGGCGAGCGGCCCGCTGTGCCGCGCGACCCGCGCCCAGGCGCCGGCCACGTGCCCGCACGGCGGCACCCAGGCGAGCTCGTCACCGCGTTTGCTGTCGACGGCCACCCGCAGCCAGGGGTAGTAGAGGACCGCGTGCGGGGTGTCCGCGCCGAGCACGTCGACCCGCCAGTCCCGCATCTGCTCGGGCGTCAGCCGCGGCGGCGGGTCGAGCATCGCGATCCGGTCCCCGTAGGCGATGCAGGCCTCGACGAGCATGCGCTGCGCGGCGCCGAACCCTTCGAGGTCGAGCCCGTCCTCGGTCGTCACGTGCTCGGCGAGCCCGGGGAAGCAGACGACGTCGTAGGCGTGGTCCTCGAGCATCTGCAACGTCGCGTCCAGCGCGAAGAGCGGATCGTCCCCGGCCCCGAGCGGCGCGATGTCACACGGTCCGCCCCCGTTGCCGAACCAGCCGCGCACCGAGCGCCACAGCAGGTCGGTGCCGGGGAAGCTGCGTGCCTCGTAGGCACTCTCGACCCGCAACGGCTCGGGCCGCGGCCAGTGCCCGTGCCGGCCGATGAACACCGCACGCAGCGCTCGCCCGTTCCCGTTCTCCGCCACCCCCGCATTGTCGCGGATACGCCGATCACCCCCGCGCCCGCCACCGTGGTGCGGCGGGTTCGGCCCGCGAGTCGAGCAGGCGCGGCCCGACTTCCCCGCCGTTCGCACCGGGTGCGGTGCGCAGTGTCGCGTGCCCGGTGCGTGATCACCTTTCGCCGCGGGCGTGGCTGGGGTAGGAATCGAAAGTGGATCTGCACCGATCCCGGCTGGAGGCCCCGATGAAGAAGATCATCAACGACCCGTCGACCGTTGTTGCCGAATCCCTGCGTGGCCTGGAGCTTGCTCATTCCGATCTGATCACCGTCGTGCCGGATCCGGCGGTGGTGGTGCGGGCCGATGCGCCCGTGCGGGGGAAGGTGGCCGTCATCTCCGGCGGTGGGTCCGGGCACGAGCCCATGCACGGCGGCCTCGTCGGGCACGGCATGCTCAGCGCCGCCTGCCCCGGCGCCGTGTTCACCTCGCCCACGCCCGACCAGATGCAGGCCGCCATCGAGAAGACCGACGGCGGCGCCGGGGTGCTGCTGATCGTCAAGAACTACACCGGCGACATCCTCAACTTCGAGACCGCCGCGGAGCTCGCCGCCGCCGAGGACGTCGACGTGCGCACGATCGTCATCGACGACGACGTGGCCGTGAAGGACTCCCTCTACACCGCGGGCCGCCGCGGAGTCGGGGGCACCGTGCTGCTGGAGAAGATCGTCGGCGCGGCGGCCGAGCGTGGGGACGACCTCGCGGCCTGCCACGCCCTCAGCGAGCGCGTGGTCGCGAACGTCCGCTCGATGGGCATGGCGCTCGCGGCGCCGATCGTCCCGCACGTCGGTGATCCCAGCTTCGACCTCGGCGACGACGAGATGGAGGTCGGCATCGGCATCCACGGCGAGCCCGGCCGCGCCCGCATGCCGGCCGAGAACGCCGACGGGATCGTGCGCCGGCTGCTCGAGCCGATCGTCGAGGACCTGCCCTTCGCCGACGGCGACCGGGTGCTGCTGTTCACCAACTCGATGGGCGGCACCCCGCTGCTCGAGCTCTACGTCGCGCACGGCATCGCCGAGAAGATGCTCGCCGACCGCGGCATCCGCGTCGAGCGCAGGCTCGTCGGGCCGTTCGTCACCAGCCTCGAGATGCAGGGCATGAGCCTCACGCTGCTCAAGCTGGACGACGAGATGACCGAGCTGTGGGACGCGCCCGTGCGCACCATCGCGCTGCGGTGGGGGATGTGACCGTGGGCTGTTCCGCCGCCGACGTGGCCAGGGCCGTACGCGCGGTCGCGGTCGTGGTCGCCGAGCACCGGGTCGAGCTGATCCAGCTGGACCGCGCCATCGGCGACGGCGACCACGGCGAGAACCTCGACCGCGGGTTCCGGGCCGTGGTGTCCAAGTTGGACGAGTCCACTCCGGACACCCCGGCCGCCGTGCTGAAGCTGGTGGCCACGACGCTGATCTCCAAGGTCGGTGGCGCCGCCGGGCCGCTGTACGGCACGGCGTTCCTGCGTGCCGCGACCGCGCTCGGCGACGCGCCGGAACTGGGCGTCGCCGAGGTGACCGAGGCGCTGAGGGCCGCGCTGGGCGGGATCGTCGCGCGCGGCAAGGCCGAGCTGGGCGACAAGACCATGGTCGACGCGCTCGACCCGGCCGTGCGGGCCGCGGAGAAGGAACAGGGCTCGGTGGCCGCGCTGCTGTCGGCCGCCGCGGACGCGGCGGCCACCGGCGCCGACTCGACGGTGCCGCTCGTCGCCCGCAAGGGCCGCGCGTCCTACCTGGGCGAGCGCAGCGCGGGCCACCTCGACCCCGGGGCCAGGTCCACCACGCTGTTGCTGCGGTCGTTCGCCGACTCGGCGTCAAGCGGATGAGCAGGGTTGGACTTGTCGTCGTCTCGCACAGCGGCAAGCTGGCCGAGGGCGTGGTCGAGGTGGCCGCCCAGATGGCCCCGGACGTGACGGTCGTGGCCGCGGGTGGCCTGCCCGACGGCGGCATCGGCACCGACTTCGAGGCCGTCGACGCCGCCGTGGACCGGGCCGAGGCGGGTGCCGGGGTCGTGCTCCTCTACGACCTCGGCAGCGCCCGCATGGTCGCCGAGCTGGCCCTGGAGTCCCGCGCCGACCCGGACGCCGCGGTGCTCGTGGACGCCCCGCTCGTCGAGGGCGCGGTGGCCGCCGCGGTCGCCGCGCAGGGCGGGGCGCCGCTCGCCGGGGTGGCCGCCGCCGCGCGCGAGGCCGCAGGCGAGCCCGTCGAGGCCGAACCCCAGGCGGGGGCGGCCGAGGAGGTCCGCGTCCGGCTCGCCAACGAGGTCGGCCTGCACGCCCGGCCGGCCGCGCTGCTCGCCCGCACGCTGTCCGAAGTGGACGCCCAGGTCACGGTCCGCCTCGGCGACGCGACCGCGGACGGCCGCAGCGTGCTCGCCCTGATGGCCCTCGGCGCGCGCAAGGGCGACGAGCTCACGGTGTCCGCGACCGGGCCGGCGGCGGCCGACGCGCTACGGAAGGTCGAGGACCTGGTGGCCCGCGACTTCGACGAATCTGGGTAGTCGCGGCAGCGATAAGTAGGCAACGGTTACCGATGTCCGCACGCCGGAACCTCGCGACAGTTGTGGCACGTGTCAACCACAACGAAAGGTTCCTGGATTGTTCACCTCACGTATGGGGCGGGCCGTGACTGCGGCCGCCCTCGCCTCCGCAAGCGTGCTGGGGGCACTCGCGTTCGCGGCGACTCCGGCGAGCGCGTCGACCCTCTACTACGAGTGGGAGTCGGAGAAGAGCCAGTTCAACTACGTCATGACCGCGCGAGGCACGACGGAGGGCTCGGCCGTCGGTGTCGACCTCGACACCAACAGCAACCTCGCGCTGTGGAAGGCGACGAACTTCGGCGGTGGCTACTACTCCTACACGCTGAAGGCGACCGAGACCTTCGTCCACCCGCTGTGCCTGGACGTCCAGGGCGACTCGAAGGCCGAGAGCGCGCCGATCGTGCTCCGGCCGTGCGACAGCTCGCAGAGCCAGCAGTGGCTGGAGATGGGCGGCAGCTTCCCGACCAACCGGCTGCAGAACAAGTGGAGCAACATGTACATCCACCAGCCGACCACCGGGAACGAGCTCACCGCCAAGCTGCGGCAGAACACGCTCAGTGGCAGTGGAGAGCCGCTGAGCGGCATCCTGTGGACATACCGCGAGGTCTTCAAGTAACCGTCCATCCCGGCGAGACGAAGTAGCATTCTCGGATGACCTCCGAGCGGTACGACTTCGTCATCGTCGGGGGCGGATCGGCCGGCAGCGTGCTCGCGAACCGGTTGTCCGCCGACCCCGCGAACCGCGTACTGGTGCTCGAGGCGGGCAGGCCGGACTACCCGTGGGACGTCTTCATCCACATGCCCGCCGCGCTCACGTTCCCGATCGGGAGCCGTTTCTACGACTGGAAGTACGAGTCCGAACCCGAGCCGCACATGCACGGCAGGCGCATCTACCACGCCCGCGGCAAGGTGCTCGGCGGCTCCAGCAGCATCAACGGCATGATCTTCCAGCGGGGCAACGCGCTGGACTACGAGCGCTGGGGCGCC
>Ga0164241_10004801_pt1 | contig 12924 bp, 8 predicted proteins | sample OricomyardsoilBY_FD_108780 | JGI IMG/M metagenome (GOLD analysis project Ga0164241, IMG submission 108780) | Backyard soil microbial communities from Emeryville, California, USA - Original compost - Back yard soil (BY) | ecosystem: Environmental > Terrestrial > Soil > Unclassified | place: USA...
CCAGAAGAGCGCCTGTTCGAGCGTCTCCGCAAAGATGCCCATCAGCACCGTGCTGCCGCCGACAAAGCCGGCAATGACGAAGGCTTTGCGCACGAAGACGGCGTTATGTCCCCGGGCAATGATCCGGTCCGCGGCCCAGCCTGCGGCCGTGGCCACGATGGCGATGCCGGCAAAGCTGAAGAAGGTGTACAGACCCGACTTGCCCAGCGTGAGCCCGCGCTGCTCGACCAGATAGGCCGGCATCCAGGTCATGCAGTAGAAGGTGAAGTAGCCGTAGCAGAAGTTGTTGATCATGGCGCCCCAGATCACGGGGCTCTTCATGAGGCTGCCGAAGCTCACCGTTGCGGCATGGGCCTTGGAGACCACGAGTTCGGCCTTCGAGGGCGAGTCGCTCTTCACCATCGTGATCCATGGCAGCAGCCACAGCAGGCCCAGCACGCCGGTGGCCACGAACATCCATTTCCACGAGTAGCTGACGATCAACCAGGCCGCGATTGGAGCGCCGATGGCCGGGCCGAACTTGCCGCCCATCGAGAGGATGCCGGCGGCCAGGCCCTTGTGCTGCTCGCCCATGTTGTTGCCGATCCAGCGGTAGCTGGCCGGGATCACGATGGCTTCCGTCGCGCCGACGATGAGCCGCATCAGGATCAGGCCCGACAGCGCGGTGACCAGCCCCGTCAGCGCCGTGCAGCCGCACCAGAGCAGGAAGCAGATCGTGTAGGGCTTCTTCACGCCGTAGCGATCCACGATCCAGCCCATGGGCAGCTGCATGAGGCCGTAGGACCAGAAGAAGGCCGAGTTGAGCCAGCCGCGGTCTACATTCGTCAGCGCAAATTCGGCGACGAAGTTCTTGTCCGCCAGGGCCGAGGACAGGCTGGTGCGGTCGATGAAGGAGATCAGCAGACCGAGGGTGAGCAGCGCGAGGATGCTCCACACCTTGGTGGTTGCGGGCTTCTTGTTTGTCTCCATCTCTTGTTCTCTTTGTGTTTTGAGGCGCTATGCGAGGCTGGAGTACAGCCTGAGCGCCGTCTTGCCGAAGATCCAGGAGCGATCTTCCTCGCTTAGGGACGCGAGCCCCGCCTGCGCGGTGGCGAGAATCTCAGAGAGGCTGCCGGGTGAGGTCGGGAAGTTCGAACCCCAGGCCATGCGCTGCGCGCCAAAGGCTTCCACGACGCGGGGGAAGAAGGTCTCGGCGCTGGCCTTGTCTTTCTTCACATCGCCGAAGATGCGCGGTGTCAGCTTCATATAGACGTTAGGTAGATCGGCCATCTCGAACAGGCTTGCGGCGTTCGCGTAGGGCGGGCCGTCGAGCACATCGGGGCGGCCGAGGTGGTCAAGGATGATGTTCACCTTGCCGAACTTCTCAGCCAGCATGCGCACCTGGGGCAGGCCGATGGGGCCCGTCTGGATACACATGGGCAGGCCCAGCTCCGCGCACATCTCCCAGGCCTTGAAGGACTTGGGGTTGTCCAGCTCGCTGGGGTCGAAGTCCTTGGTCGAGCCGCCGGTGAAGATGCGCAGGCCGGCCAAGCCCATGTCGGCCCAGCGCTTGATGATGGCGGGCACATCGTCGGTCAGCATGTCCACCGAACCCACGGCGACGAGGCGGTCCTTGTACTGATTGCAGCCGTCGACCACATAGCTGTTGTCGAAGCCGTAGGTGGTGGACGAGTGCACCACGGCGGCCTTGGCCACGCCGGCTTCGTTCATCGCGGCGATCAGCGATTCAACGGTGCTGGGGCGCTCCTGCGACCAGTCTGAACGCTTGCCGAACAGGGGCGCCGGCGGGTAGCGCTTCTCGTCGTCCGAGATGATGTGCGGGTGGATGTCAACGATGCTGCTCATCACAGGCCCCTCGCTTTCAGATGCGCATCCAGGCGCGGATAGACGCGGCGTGCGTTGGCTTCGAAGATCGCGTGGCGGTCTTCGGCTGTGAGCGCTTCGCACTGATCGACATAGCGCTTGGTGTCGTCGAAGTACTGGCCAGTGCTGGGATCGCGGCCGCGCACAGCGCCCACCATCTCGGAACCGAACAGCACGTTCTTGGTCGGGATCACCTTGGTCAGCAGTTCAACGCCGGGATGGTGATAGACGCAGGTGTCGAAGTAGATGTTGTCGAGCAGACCTTCCAGCGGGCGCTTCATCATCTCCAGCGACATGCCGCGGTAGCGACCCCAGTGATAGGGCACCGCGCCGCCGCCGTGCGGAATGATCAGGCGCAGCTGCGGGAAGTCCTTGAACACATCGCCTTGCAAGAGCTGCATGAAGACCGAGGTGTCGGCATTCAGGTAGTGGGCGCCGGTGCCATGGTGGCAGGCGTTGCAGGAGGCCGCGACGTGGATCATGGCGGGCACGTCCAGCTCGCACAGAGCCTCGTAAATGGGATACCAGGACTTGTCCGTCATCGGCAGGCCGGTCCAGTGGCCGCCGCTGGGGTCGGGGTTCAGGTTGACGCCGACAAAGCCCATCTCGTTGACGATGCGGCGCAGCTCCGGCACCGAGTTCTTCGGCGGGGCCAGCGGCGATTGCGGCAGCATGCCCACGGGCACGAAGTTGTCGGGGTACATGTCGCAGACGCGGCGCACCAGATCGTTCGAGATCTCCGCCCATTCCAGGCTCGTGCGCTCGTTGCCGAGGTGGTGGCTCATGAGGCCGGCAATCGGCGAGAACAGAGTCAGGTCGCCGCCGCGCTCTTGCTGAAGCTTGAGCTGGCCGTTGCCCACGCCTTCGCGGATCTCGTCGTCGGTGACAAAGGCGCCGCTGAGGGCGGGCGCGTTGGCGGGGTCGTTGGCGGCGGCCACTTGTGCGGCGCGCCAGTCGCGGAAGGAGGCGGGAACGGTCGTGAAGTGACCGTGGCAGTCGATGATCATTTGATTTCTACTTCCGAATCAGAGGCGGGGATCGACGAAGAGTTCGCTCATCGACATGCGACGCGGCGTCAGGCCCTGCTTGAACGCTGTCTGTTCCAGCGCCTCAATCGTCTTGCGGTTTTCCTCGATGCCGTAGGGCAGGGGATCCGGTCCGACGACGCTGCGCAGCGCCTGGTACTTCTTGTCGCCCGCGTCGGTGGAACTGTCCAGTCCGGCCAACCATTGCTGCTTGGCCTTGTCGAAGGCGTCGTAGATGGACTTGGCCACCCAGGGGTGCTCGGCCAGCACGGAATCCTTGACGACGATGGTGCCGTGCATCGGGTAGATGCCGGTGCGGGCGTAGTAGTCGGCTTCGAGTTGAGCGGCGTTCGGGAAGAGGTCCGGATAGTCGGCCTCGACTTCCTTCCAGCCGCCCGTCGGCGCGCCGGTGCGGCCGATGCCTGCGGCTGCGGCAAAGCCACCGACCAGTTCGCCCTTGCCCATCATCTCGGCCAGCGAAACGCCGGCTTCCGTGTGGATGACATTGGCGGGCAGCTTCAATTGGGTGACGTGTTCTTCGTCGTCCACCACCCAGGTGATCTTGTCGTTGTCCACACCGAACTCATCGATCAGCACCTGGCGCGTCCACACGCCGGTGGTCACGGAATAGGCGCGCACGCCCACCTTCTTGCCTTCGAGATCCTTCGGGTGCTTGATGCCCGCATCGGGGCGCACCAGGAGGCCGCTGTGATGGAAGCGGCGTACGACGAAGATGGGCAGGCCGACGAAGGGCGCGCCGTAGGCACGGGCAATGATGTAGGTCGTGGGAGCCAGCTCGCAGACATCGAACTCCACATCGCGCACCATGCGGCGGAAAGCGCCGATCTGCGGTTGCACTGTGATGAATTCGGCGTCAACGCCCTCGATGGGGATGGAACCGTTGCGAATCGCCGAGGTGTGCGGATGTTCCGCGATGGCGAGCGTGAGGCGGACTTTTTGTTCAGCCAATTTGTGTCTCCTTCAGCGTCCTGCATGACAGCGCAGGACTTGTTGATTTGATGGAGCGAAGCTTAGGTTTCGCTCTCGAATTCGCCCATCTACAAAACGGAGATTCGCTTGCACTTTCCGTTGGCATCTGCCGATGAGGATTCGCGGATCTCGTTGGCATCCACCTGTGCCATCGGCCTCAAGAGGCAGTGCGCCAGTGCCGGCAGCAGCACCAGGGCCCCCACCATGTTCACCACGAACATGAAGGCCAGCAGCACGCCCATATCGGCCTGGAACTTGATCGGCGAAAGCGCCCAGGTGGCCACGCCGATGGCCAGGGTCACCCCGGTCAGCATGACGACGCGGCCGGTGAAGAGCAGGGACTGGGCGTAGGCCTCGCGCAAGCTCGCGCCTTCTCGCAGGCGTGACAGCATGATGCTCAGCACGTAGAGCGCGTAGTCCACGCCGATGCCCACGCCCAGCGCCACGACGGGCAGGGTGGCGACCTTGAGGCCGATACCGAGTTGCACCATCAAGGCCTCGGCCAACACGGAGGTGAGGGCCAGCGGGATGATGGCGCAGGCCACGGCGCGCCAGGAGCGGAAGGTCAGGAAGCTCAGGGCAACGACCGCGGCGTAGACCCAAAGGAGCATCTGGCGATTGGCCTTTTCGACGACGGCATTGGTTGCCGCCTCAAAGCCTGCGTTGCCAGCGGCCAGCAGGAAGCTGGCGTCCTCGTTGTCGTTGCGTCTGGCGAAGTCTTCGACGGCGGCGGTCACGCGGCGCAGCGTCTCGGCCTTGTGGTCGGCCAGGTAGACCTGCAGTTGCAAGAGCGAGAAGCCGGCATCCACCAACTGCCGCGGCGCGCGCGAGCCGGCGGTGTTGAGCGCCCCCTGGTTGGGCTGCAGCTCGTACCAGCGCGGGTTGCCTTCGTTCATGGCCACGGCGGTCTGGCGCGACAGCGAGGCCAGCGACTGCGTGCTTTCCACGCCGTCCAGCTGACGCAGCTCCCACTCCAGCTCATCCACGCGCTCCAGCACGGCGTGCGACATCGCGCCCTGCGCCTTGGTGCGCACCATCACCGTCAACACATCGCTGCTGGTGGCGTAGTGCTGCGTGAGGTAGGCGTTGTCGATGTTGTAGCGGGAGCTGGGGCGCAGCTCGGGTGCGCCGGCATCGAGGTCACCGATCTGCAGGCCGCGGGCGAGATAGAGGCCGCCGATGGCGAGCAGCACTGCGCCGACGATGGCCGTTAGGGCCCAGCGCTTTTCGGTGAAGCGGCACAGCAAATTCCACAGACCGCCGCTGGCGCTTTCTGCTTGCATCGCACGTTCCGCAGCCTTGGGACTCACGCCCGTGTAGCTCAACAGCACTGGCAGCAGGATCAGATTCGTGAACACCAGAATCGCCACGCCGAGACTGGCCACGACGGCAAGCTGGCGGATCGATTGGATGTCGATCAGCAGCAGCACCGCAAAGCCCACGGCGTCGCAGGCCAGGGCGGTGAAGCCGGCGGTGAAGAGGCGGCGGAAGGTGTAGCGCGCGGCGACGAGCCGGTGCATGCCGCGGCCAATGTCCTGCATGATGCCGTTCATCTTCTGCGCGCCGTGGCTCATGCCGATGGCGAAAACGAGGAAGGGCACGAGCACGGCGTAGGGGTCGAGCGAGAAACCCAGCAGGGGCAACAGGCCCAACTGCCAGACCACCGCGACGATGGAGCACAGCATCACGAGCAGGGTGCTGCGCAGGCAGCGCGTGTACCAGAGCACCACGGCGGTCGCGATGGCCGCTGCGAGAGTGAAAAACACCAGCACCTGCGTCAGTCCTTCGATCAGATCGCCGGCAACCTTGGCGAAGCCGGTGATGCGTACAGCGGTTTTCGGGTCGTCGTACTTGGTGCGCAAAGCCTCCAGGCGCTGCGACAGTTTTGCGTAGTCCAGTGCCTGGCCCGTCTCGGGATCGCGCTCGGCGAGCGGCACGATCAGCGCGCTCGATTGGTAGTCCTTCGCCACGAGCTGGCCGACCTCGCCGGAGCGTTCGATGTTCAGCCGCACACGGGCCAATGCCGCGGGCGAGCCATCGAAGCTGTCGGGCATCACTGTGCCCCCTTCAAAGCCGCTCTCAGTCACGGCGGTCCAGCGGGTCGAGGGTGTCCACAGCGATTTCATCTGGCCGCGCAAAACGCCAGGCGAGAGGAACAGGTCGTCATTCAGGCTGCGCAGCCGCGCGAGGTAGTCGGCATCGAGAATGGAGCCGCCATCTTTGCGCTCCAGCACGATGCGCAGGCTGTTGGCCTGCGAGACGATCTTCTTGCGCTCGGCCAGGAAGTTCTGCAGATAGGGATGCGAGAGCGGCAGCATGCCCTCGAAGCTGGCGTTCGGCACGACGCGCGTGGCCTGCCAGCCGAGCAGCAGCGTGAGCAGCAGGCAGGCAAGCATCACCCACTTGCGGTGATTGAAGACCGCGCGCTCCAGGCGGTTGCCGGAATTGGGGTCAAAGGAATCAGCAGCGGTGTTCTTCATGACTTCAAAGCATCGACGCGCAGCAGGCCGCGCATGCCGACCAGTAGTAGCGCGCCGTCGGCGGCCTGGGTGAGGCCCGTGAAAGGAAAACGTTGCGGCAGTTGCAGCGGCTGGAAGCGCTGACCGCCATCGCGGCTTTGCAGCAATTGGCCCGCGGCGCCGGCCAAGAGCACCGTGCCGTCGCGCGTCTGCGTGCCGGCAATCAGCGACGCTTCAACAGGGGTCTGCACGGCGCTCCAGGCATCGCCGGGCTCCGTGCTGCGCCACAGCTTGCCGCGCAGGCCCAGCAGCAAGAGCGGACCTTCCCGCAGGGCCAGCGCGCCGAACAGGCTGCCAGTCGAGGGAGACGCTTGCGCCGTGAAGGTCTCGGCCGGATTGGCCGCGCGCAGCAGCATGCCCTGCTCGCCAAACAGCAGAGCCTCGCCGTGTCGCTCGGCCAGGCCGTAGTAGCTGAGTCCCTCGGGATTGGGTAATCGCGGCATCTGCGAGGCCCAGCTCTTGCCGCCGTCATTGCTTGAAAAAGCCAGGCCATAGGCGCCGACCACGAGCAGGGAGCCGTCGGGGCTAACGCTCAAATCAAGCAGAGGCTTGTCAGGGCCTTCCGCGACGAGGCGTTGCGCATCGTCTTGCGACTGGCCGGCCGGCGCGGCCTTCAGTGCCAGTTGAGCAGCAGCCGCGCCATCGAGCACCTTGCTCCAGCTAGCGCCGCCGTCTTCGGTGCGCAGCACCACGCCCATATTGCCAACAGCCCAGCCGAGCTGGGCGTCTGCAAAACGCAGGGCGGTCAGGGTGCTGCTGACGGGCACGCTGGCCTGGGTCCAGCTCTTGCCTGCATCGTCCGAATAGATCACCAGACCGCGCTCGCCGGCCGCCACCAGGCGTTTGCTGGCCTGGGTAATGGCCTGCAAGACAGCCTGCGTGGGCCGTGCCACCTTGAGCGCGGGCTGGTTCAGCGCGCGGGGGAGTTGCTCGGCCCTCGCCGCGGCGGCCAGACCGAGCATCCCGATCAGCGCCGTGCGGCGCGTGACTGCTAACTTCATGTTTCAGCGCACGCCGCTGCTCGACAGGGCCGAGGGAGTGAAGTTGTTCATCTGCTTGGCGTCGAAGGCACGGTAGTTCACACCGCCGGTTTCGTTGACGGCCGCGGCATACACCCAGCCGCCCGACAGCAGATCGAACCAGGCGTAGCTCAGTGTGGAAGCCAGGGGCTGATCGCCGGCCAGCATGGTGAAGGCCTGACCGGTCTTCCAGAGCTTGCCCTGTGCATCCCAGCTGTCGGTGAGCACGGCCTGCCAGGTGTCTTCGTCCAGATAGAAGCGGCGCTTGACGGCGACATTGCGCTTGCCTTCGCGCAGGCTCGCGTCCACCACCCACACACGGTGCAGTTCCCAGCGCACCGCGTCGGGGTTCAGCGAGCCCTTGCCGATGGCTTCCTTGATGGGCTTGGCCATCAGCCCGTTGTTGTTGTAGGGCACGAAGATTTCCTTCTTGCCCACGAGCTTCATCTGATAACGGTCTTGCGAGCCGATGAAGAGGTTCACATCGTCGAAGTTGGCCAGGCCGGCGGCGGAACCGTCAGGCGTGTCATAGGCGATGGACGGCGACTTGCGCACGCGGCGCTGGCCGGGCAGGTATTGCCAGCCGTCCTTGGGTTTGCCGAAGTTGTCCACGTAGTCGATGGTCATCAAGGCCTGGCCGGCGTTGGCCGGCGGCTCGGTCACGTCGATGCGCGCACGCGCCCATTCGCCGCTGAAGGCCTCGGCGTTGCCGGCCGGGTCGTAGTAGGGATAGATCAGGTTGGTCTTCTGACGGCTGGTCAGGATCCGATCGCCGCCGGAGGTCATCACGTACTTGTCCGCCACGAAGCTGGTGACCTGACCACGGTAGCTGAGCATGTGGTTCCAGATCGCCTCGTGGCCGTTGTGTGGCACGGGGAAGGGAATGCCGCCGTAAGCGCCTTCGACGGTCAGGCCGTCATTGGCGAGCTTGGCGCGTGTCGCGTTCTTCAGCACCTGCTCGTAGATGACCTGTGGGAACACGGCGCTGCGGCGCGTGGGATAGACCTCGAGCTTGAAGCCGGGCACCTTGGCGAGCAGGGCCTTGGTGCCGTCGCTCAGCTGCGCGGCGTGTTCGGCCGCATTGGCTGCAGTGATGACGAGGCGGGGCTTGTCAGCTGCGAAGGGATCACTGCGCTTGCCATTGGCGTTAGCCGTCGTCACGGCCTTGCCGTCCCAGGCGGGGATGGTGGCTTCCTTGTTGCCAGCCCGTTCCGCGCCGTAGGGCGTGAGCTTGTCGGACTTCAGGGCGGCAGCGTCTTCAGGGGCGGCCTGTGTGATGTTGACCAGGCCGGCGACGAACAGTGCGGCAGCGAGGAGAGTGGGGGTACGCATGGGGATCTCCGAAACGTTTCTTAGAAGGACGCTTGCACGCTCAGGCGCAGGTAGTCGCGGTCGGCCACGGGCTGGCGGGCCGCCGGGCCGATGTAGTTGATCCACGAGAGATTGGCTGTCCACTTGTTCAAATAGACGCCGGTCACGCCGAGAGTGACTTCGCCCGCGCGGTCGGGGCTGCCGCCAAAGGGGAACGAGGTGTCGATCATCGAGTTGCCGCGGAAGGACCAGCCCAGGTTCACGGGCAGGCTCACGTCCAGGCCGGACGACACCTGATACCAGGTCGGCGTGAAGATCATGCGGGCACCCGCGCCGGTCTCATGCTTGTCGCGATTGACCTTCTCGGTGCCCACCACATACCGGCCTGCCACCAGGGTTCGGGTGCCCTGGATGCTCATCACGTGGTTGGCTGCAAACTCGCCAACGAAACTGGAGCCATCCCAGAAGCCGGTCTTGCCGCCGAGCAGGGTCCAGGAGAGATTCACATGGGCGGTGCGACCTAGCACATAGGAGGGGTCGGCCGGGCTCACCACGCCTTCCTTGGCGGACAGCGGCTGGCGGTTGCGTAGCGACATCTCCAGGCCGAAGTTCGTGTTGGCGATCAGCTTGGAAATGCTCATGCCAACCGACTGCACGGGGTCGGTTGGGACGATCAGCTTGTAGGTGCCTCCAGCCGTGTTGGTCTGGATGATCGTCGACATATCGCGGTAGCTGGTGGCGTAGAAGCCCAAGTCCGCGTTGAGCAGTTCGCTGCGCGTGTTCAGTGCAAATCCGAAGTTATGCGTCTTCTTGCCCTCGTCCATGCCGGCGTAGTCGAGGTAGCAGTTGTTGAAGCGCTGCGGGATGGGTACGGTGGAGGCGCCGCAGTGGTTGACGGTGGGCGTGCCGATGAACATGCGCGTGGCGCCATCGCCCAGCATGTCGGTGCTGCTCAGGTAGCTGCCGGACGGATACAGGCGCGTCGGGCGGTACTTGAACTGAACATAGGCCTCCACGCTGGTGTCGTCCGTGAGCTGCAGCGTGGAGGACAGTTGCGGCACGGGGATGGTGGTTTCCTTGGCCTGGGTGCCGGGGATGCTGAGCTTGTAGACGTCAATGGGCGCCATGCCCTTGGCCATGCCGTTCATGCCGAAGAACAGGCTCGTGCCCCAGATCAGCGAGTGCTGGCCCAGGCGGTAGGACAGCGTCTTGCCGCCGATTTCGCTGCGGCCGAAAACGAACCAGTCGAGCATCTCGATCTTGCGGCCGGCGGTGTTGCGCGTGCCGGCAGAGAAGGTGTTGGCGCTCAGCTGGTTGTAGGAAATCGTGGAGTTGTTGTCGTTGGGGCGGCTGTAAACCTGGTCGTACCAGGCGGCGGCGCTCAGGCGCAGCCCGAAGCCGTTTTTCTGGATGTCGAACTCGCTCAGCAGGTCACCGCGGTTGGACACCAGGCCGCTGCCGAAGTTGCGGTCGCCGTCATCGGCGTTGCCCTTCGATGCGATGGGCCCGATCAGCGTCGGATCGCGCTCCAGGAGCCGGTAACCGGCGCTGTATTTGACGGTGTTGTCCCAGCGGATCTGCCATTCGCCACCGGGGTTGAGATCGACCGCCGACGCGTGTCCCGCGAAGGCGGCCGCGATCAGCACAGCCAGCGGCTTTGCAAGGTTCTTGCTCACTCTTGTCTCCTGTTATTGGTATTGACGGCTTGGCACCTCCCTATGGACGAGGAGGTCGAAGCTCACAGGAGAAACTTTAGGGATTGAGGGTTCTGAAGCCTCTATACAAAAAGCAGATTCGCTGGCACTTTTCGTTGGACGAGTGGGGCGGAACAACAGCCTCTGATTCCAAATGGACTGTCGCGGCGGCTCACGCGTGTCTAGGGAGTCCGGGACGATTCAGTCCGCTTTTCCCCTGCAAGCCGACTTCCTCCACATGCGGTGAGCAACGACCGCTTTAAACAATAGCGGTCGCTCAGCCGCCGAACCTGACCGGCTGCAACCAGCCTGAAGCGGCCAACCGCTCGCCGATACCATGCTCGTCAGTTGGGGAACTGCTCAACGTGCATCTCGCCGTTGCGGCCAAAGTAGTTGACGTGCCGACCAGTGATCCACACGGTGTATCCGACGCAGCCCGCGATTTGTGAAGGCTTCTTGAATTCCGGATCAGGTCGTCTTCGACAAGCCGGATACGCATAGTGGCGCCGTTCCGGCCCCGCCGCGTCAGCTCGGGCGGAAATGCGTCGGCGGATGGCCCGTCCATTTGCGGAAGGCCTTGCGGAAGTTGGCGGCGTCTGAGAAGCCCACGCGACCGGAGATCTGCTCGACCGACATCGTGGTGTCGCGCAGGAACTCGATGGCCAGCGAGCGTCGCACCTCGTCGACGATCTGCTGGTATTGGAGGCCCTGCTCAGCCAGACGACGGTGCAGGGTGCGAAGCGACAGGCCCATGCGAGACGCCATCTCGCTGACGGTCGGAAAGCTGCCGCGGCTGTTCAGGCAGGCGGTGCGGATATGGCGCGACAACTCGGTTTCGTCGGGCAGGCTGTTGAGCATGCGCTCGCAGAACTTGAGGCAAACGTCGGCCGTGATCGGGTTGGCGTTTGGGCAGGGCAATGCAAGTGTCGACGCGTCGAAATGCCATTCCATGACCGCTTGGTCGAAGCGCACCGGGCAGCCGAACATGCGCTCGTAGGCAGCCGCATGGGCCGGGCGACTGTAGGGGAGCAGCAGCAAGCGCGATGGGAAGGGGGACTCCAGCACGCAATGGATGAGCTTGAGGATGGAGGCGAACCAGAACTCCGCGGTCAGCGGCAGCACCTCGCCAAGGTCCAGCGCATCGTGACCCTCGAAGATGGCGGTATCGCCTTCGATGCGAAAGCGCTTCTCCAGCACCGGGCCGGCCAGACGAATGTGCTTGAGGCCCAGCATGACGGCATCGCCAAAGCTCGTGCTGCTGACCAGAGCGTAGCCGTAGACGCCGAAGTCGCTGAGCCGCTGGCGGGCCCCGGCGCGCAACCCGATGTCCGGCATGGGGCTCAGCCGCAGGGCGTTGCGAAAAATGGTGATCTTCTGCGGCGGCGAGATCCGCGCCTGGGCATCGTCCAGTTGGGCGGGTGTCAAACCTGTTCCCTGCAATAGCGCGGCCGGCGCGATGCCGTGGTCTGCCATCTCCGAGAACAGCGCGCGCAAGCCCAGCATGTCGTGCGCCGGAGAGAGCGACTTGTCGGATTCACGGGTGATGAGGATGGCGGGGGCGTTCATGCGTCAGTCGTTCGAGTTTGGCAGATTTTCACCTGCCCCTGGCGGCAAGCAACCTCGCGAACCCGGAGGCTTCCGCGCACCATCTCACCGCCTGGGAGCTCCGGGCCCACGACAAAGAGGAGACGACGATGAACAAGCGACTTGCATCGCCTTGCACGACCGGCATCGAGATGGCGGAGGTCTTCGCAGCGCAGCGGCGGGCCTTCGCGGCAAAGCCTTACCCGGACGCGGCCGAACGCCGCGAGCATCTGCGCGCGCTCAAGCGCCAGCTGCATCGCTATCAGGATGTTCTGGCCGAGGCCATGAGCCAGGACTTCGGCTTCCGCTCCGAGTCCGAGTCCAAGATGCTGGACCTGCTGGGCTCGACGCTGGAGATCAACCATGCGATCTCGCACCTGGGCCGCTGGATGCGCCCGAGCCGGCGCTCGACCGAGCTGCTTTTCCTCTCCAACAGCCTGCGCGTGCGCTACCAGCCCAAGGGCGTGGTCGGCGTCATCGTGCCCTGGAATTTCCCTATCTACCTGGCACTGGGCCCCCTGGCCGCCGCCCTGGCCGCGGGCAACCGCGCCATGATCAAGATGCCCGAGGTGACGCCGGCCACCAACGCCGTGCTGCGCCGCATGCTCGGCGAGATCTTCACGAGTGAGCAGGTGGCCGTGATCGGCGAGGAACTGGCCGATCCGAACGCCTTCACCTCCCTGCCCTTCGACCACATCGTCTTCACCGGCTCGCCGGCCGTGGGCCGCATCGTGATGCGCACGGCGGCGCAGAACCTCACGCCCGTAACGCTCGAACTCGGCGGCAAATCACCGGCCCTGGTGGGGCGCGGCTATTCCGTGAAGGAAGCCGCCACGCGCATCGCCCATGGCAAGGCCGCCAACGGCGGGCAGATCTGCGTGTCGCCCGACTACGCCCTGGTGCCGCGCGAACAGCTGGA
>Ga0164241_10004802_pt1 | contig 12924 bp, 9 predicted proteins | sample OricomyardsoilBY_FD_108780 | JGI IMG/M metagenome (GOLD analysis project Ga0164241, IMG submission 108780) | Backyard soil microbial communities from Emeryville, California, USA - Original compost - Back yard soil (BY) | ecosystem: Environmental > Terrestrial > Soil > Unclassified | place: USA...
AGCTCGTGTTCACCACCTGGCAACGCTTCCAGACGCGTCGCGCGAAGAGGCCTGAAATCGGCGCCCACAGCAGGATTCGGATGTAGGGGCATGTGTCTGAGATCTCTGGAGTCTTCGATTGACGCCCGAGCATCATCCCGACTACCAATCGAGTGGCCAGTAGACGGCCCTGCTCCTCGGTTCGTCCTCGCGATCGTCTCCCGTGCGTCTCATCCAAGACAGCGTACTGCGCTCGAGAAGCATCGCCTTCGCGTTGCCCGCAGCCCAATTGCTGGCAGACGATGACTCGCAGACGATGACTCGCAGACGATGGCCCGCAGCACCAGCTGCGGCCTGCGCTCGCTCGCCGGAATGCCGAAGCTAGAGCAGCCGAACTGGCTCTGAACACTGTGCGAACCCCACCACGAGACTAAGGCACGACCAGCGATGGCACTTGAGAATAGCGTATCCTTCCGCGCTCACCACCGGGCTCCGAGCGCAGCCCGAGTAGCGCGAGCCGTTCACTTTACGCTCGGCCTCGTCGGCTGCTCGCTGCTCGCTGCACAAGCGTTTGGGCAAGCTCCTGCGCCCGCTCCGACCGAGCCGGAGCCTGCCGTCCCGGCGGAGCCCGCGCCGAGCGAACCCACCGCGGATCCCGCAGCGCCTGCCGCGGCCGAAGACGCTCCCGCAGCCGAGGCCAGTCCCGACGCCGTCGACGACATGCCGATCGACGATGCCTCCCTCGAGGTGGATGAACCGGCTGCTGCCGGTGGCGGGCGCGGGCTCGACGAAGTGGTGGTCACGGTCGACCGGCGCAAGAAGGACCTGCAGGACTACTCGGGCGTCGCTGCCTCCTTCTCGGAGAGCAAGCTGGCGTCGGTGGGCATCACCAACGCTCGCGACATGGCGACGATGGTGCCGGGCATGCAGATCGGCGTGCAGGAGGGCAACACCGAGATCTACATCCGCGGCGTCGGCTCGGATAACAACACCGAGCTGGGCGACCCCGCGGTGGCGCTACACATCGACGGCGTCTACATCCCGAGGCCCCGCGGCGTCGGTTCGATGTTCTTCGACATCGAGCGCGTGGAGGTCAACAGCGGACCTCAGGGCACCTTGCGCGGCCGTAACGCCATGGGCGGCGCCGTCAACATCGTCTCCAAGCGCCCGAAGCTGGAGGAGTTCGACGCCAACGCGGAGGCGACCTTCGGCACCTATTCGACCCGGCGCTACCAGGGCATGGTCAACATTCCCATCGGCAGCAAACTCGCGCTGCGCGTGGCCGGCTTTTCCGACGTGCACGATCCGTACTGGGAGAATGCCGGGCCGCTCTACGACATCCGACCGGCGGAAGACGCTGACTCGTACGCCATTCGAGCCCAGCTGTTGTATCAGCCCACCCAGCGCTTCAGCATCCTCTTGGGCTACGACTACACGGTGGAGCGCGGCACCGGCTATCTCGGCGCCAACTTTTATGGGCCGCTGACGCAGGTCGACCGCACCGATCCCTTCAATCCGGTCGCCATCCCCTTTGACGTCAACGGGGTGGACAATCCGCGGCGCACCTACTTGCGCGGCATGAACCCGCACGTGGACATGTGGCACGCCGGTTACCGCGCGGAGATCAACTTCGATGCCGGGCCCGTGATCTTCCAGGCGCTCGGTAGCTATCGCAGCCTGCGCTACCAGCAAGTCACCGGCGCCAACGCAGGCGTCGTCACGGACGGCTACGATTTTGCCAGCGTCAACCCCGACGTCTTCACCAACGGGTTCTGGGACTCGCGTTCGCAGTCCTTCATCGGCGAGTTGCGCGCGTTTGCCCCCGACAATGCACGGCTGCGCTGGACGGCGGGCGGCTTCTACTTCAACGAGAACCAGCAAGTATTTCTGGGTCAGGTCTCGGACCCCGCGGGTGGCTTCGGTGGCGGCGAGTTCAACATGCCAACGGTGGATGGCGGCTCGATCGCCGGCTACCTGGATGCGACCTTCGACGTGGTCGAGAGCTTTCGCGTGCTCGGCGGCGTCCGTGCCACGTACGAGACCAAATCGCGCACGGACGGCCTCTGGGCTCTGTGGCAGAACTTTCCCGGCGGCAATCCAGCGCCGCGTCTCGGCACCGAGGGCTTCCAATACGAGGGCCTGAACCGCCAGAACTACAACTTCGCCAACACGGGCCCGAACGGCACGACCAGCACCGAAGATCGGGTGAATCTATTCCTGGATGGCGTCAAGAGCTTCGGCGCTCGAGATACCTTGCCCCAGCAGCTCTGCAATGACCCGCCGACGGCAGCTCCCGGAGGCGTGCAGCAGCAGCGCGTGATCCCCAACCCAGACGGTCCTGGTATGCGCTGTTCTGCCGGCGTCAAGGCAGGCGTGAACCCGGCCATCGTCAACGCGGTGCCGCAGAACAACGACGTCGATGACCCCTTCTTCGACTGGCGTGCCGGCGTCGAGTTTGATGCCAGCAAAGACAACCTGCTCTACTTCACGGTCACCACGGGCCACAAAGCGGGTGGCTTCAACGACACGGCCCCGGGTCTCGCAGCGGATACGCTCTACAACTCGGAGTACGATGCCGAGAGCGTGCTGGCCTTCGAGCTCGGCAGCAAGAACCAGCTGTTCGATCACAACCTGCGCTTGAACGCGTCTGCGTTCATGTATCGCTACGACAACATGGTGTTTCAGACCATCGTGGGCGTTCCCAGCGGCGCCGACATGACGGACGACATCGAAAACATGGCGCAGGGTTCGCCGAACTCCGCGGTGCGACGGAACACCGATAGCACCACGCCGGTGTACGGCCTGGATATCGATGCCACCTATCGCCTGCCCGCCGGGCTCGAAGCCGAAGCGCACGTCCTGTTGATGGACGCGAAGTTCCCCGACGGCACCGTGGTGAACGACTCGCGCATCTCTGCCACCGTGCCGGGCGACAACTACAAGGTCGACCTCGGCGGCAACTGGCTGCCTCGCGTTTCGGCGATGACCCTGAACCTCTCGCTCTCGCAGCTCATCTTCACCTCGGTCGGCTCCTTCGACTGGGTGCTCCACAGCCAGACCAAGACCCAGAGTTACATGAGTGTGTACAACGGCGAGGGCAAGATGCTGCCGCCCGCCGAAGGCGAGATGCTGCCCACCAGCCCCAGCTTCAGGATCGCCCAGATCACGGAGCAGCGCCTCACGGACGTGGTCCCCGCCTACACCCACTTCGACATCGGTGCCGGCTGGAAGCACCCGGACGGCCGCATCTCGATCAGCGGCTACGTCAACAACGTGCTGAACATGGCGTACACCACCAGCATCATCTCCACCGCCGGTCTCAATCTGCGCTTCTACAACCCCCCGCGCACCGCGGGCATCCGCTTCCGCGTCCAGTGGTAAGCCATCCGCTCTGACCCCGCCCGGCGGCGAGGCCGCCGGGCAAACCTGAGCGCAGGCTTGCCCCTGCCGAACCCTCTCGCACGTCCGTGCCGGAGGCGGTGGTGGAGCGACGAGGCGTGCGGCGCTCGTAGGCCGGCACTGGCAGGGGACCCCTTCAGGGGAGCCCTGCTTGGTAAAGATCCTTACTTGCCTCGCGCGCGCTGAAACCCTTGCGCGCGGGCGATCCGGCCGAGGTCCGACCGTCGATGCTCCCATAGCCCGGTGGGCTGTCGGGCGCTGCTCTCGACGTTCGCGCGGAATCTGGCTGGCGGAATCTGGCTGGCGGCCTCTAGCCGAGGCCGCCACACATCGGTTCGCTCGCACCCGGCTTAGCCGGGCGGTACGGAATTACCGATTCTCGACGCCTTTTTCTTCGAGCCACTCGCGGATGACCTCGATGCTCTCCCGGTGGAAACGCACCTTGCCCTGCGCGATCTCGCGCAGCGACATCACCGCGGACTTGTTGTTCCCGCGCACCAGCGCTTGGCTCCCCTTCATCAACTGCCGCGTCCGATTGGATGCCAGCAGCACCAGGGCAAAACGGTTCTCTTCGTGTTCCAAGCAGTCTTCGACTGTGACGCGCGCCATTGACTTGCAGCTCCTCGATGGGGGGTCGGCTGGTTACCGCATTTTGCCGGGCCGAACAACCCGGGCACGATTTTCGCGGCGGATTGTCGACAGGCACGGTCCGAGTGCTCCGTCGCCTTCTCGTGGTTCGTTAAAACCGTAATTATTTTAGACAGTTGCGTGACTAGTCGGAGAGCACTCGCGAAAACACGTCGATCGCTCGCTCCAGGCCGCGGTCGGTGATGCCGAGGTGGGTACACGCTCGCACCCGGTCCGGCCCCGCCGGCGACACCAGCACCCCGTGCTCCCGCAGCCGCTCGGCCAGCTCGGCGCCGCTCCCGCGCAGATAACGCAGATACACGATGTTCGTCTCCACGGGTCCGAGCTCCAGCGCCGGGAACTCCGCCAGCGCCGCCGCCAGCCGGGCCGCGCGCCGGTGATCGTCAGCGAGCCGCTCCACGTGCTGATCGAGGGCGTACAACATCCCCGCTGCCACGATGCCCGCCTGGCGCAGCGCACCGCCGAGGCGCTGCTTGATGCGTCGCGCGCGCGGCTCGAGCGCTGCGTCCAGCGCCAGGACGGCGCCGAAGGGGCAACCCAGGCCCTTGGAGAAACAGACCTGCGCGCTCTGGGCATGACGGCCCCAATGCGCGGGCGATACCCCGCGAGCGACCGCTGCGTTAAACAGACGCGCGCCGTCGAGGTGCAGCGCCAGGCCCCGCTCGCGGCACACATCCACGACGCTGAAAAACGCTGGATCTGGCCAGACGCTGCCCCCGCCACCGTTGCTCGTGTTTTCCACGACCACCGCGCGACTGATCGGTTGGTGCGGGTCGTCGATGCGCAGCGCACCGAGCACCGTGGCGCCGTCGAAGATGCCGCGCTCCCCACCGAGCGCCATCACCTGCAAGCCAGAGTTGGCCGCGAGCCCTCCTCCCTCGCTATTGATCACGTGCGCCGTGCGATGGCACAGCACCTCGTCCCCGGGCGCGGCGTGCAGCGCCAGGCCGATCTGGTTGGCCATGGTCGCGGACGGGACCAGGATCGCTCGCTCTTTGCCGACCAGCTCGGCGATGCGCTCCTCCAGGAGCCGCACGGTCGGGTCGCTGCGCCGTTGCTCGTCCCCGAGCGGCGCCGAGAACATCGCTTCCTTCATGCCTCGAGTGGGCTGAGTTGCGGTATCGCTGAATAGATCGACGACTTCTTCCGTCACGCCTCTGGCTTAGCGGCGCTGCCGCCGGCTGTCAAAGGTCGGCGCTTGGCCTTGGGGTGCCCAAAACCTCCGCGCCTGCGCGCCGGCTGGCTAGTATCGCCGGCATGGCAGTCCTCTTCGATTGCGATGGCGTGCTCGTCGACAGTGAGCGGCTGGTGTGCCGGGTCGAGGCGGAGCTCTTGACGCGCTGGGGTTGGCCGCTCAGCGCGAACGAGGTGCGGGCGCAGTTTCAGGGGCGCTCCTTTGCCAGCATCGCTCGCAGCATCGAGCAGAAGCTGGCGGGTAAGCTGCCCGAGGACTGGATGTATCTGTGGGCGATGGAGACGGCGGAGCTGTTCCGCGCGGAGCTTCGTGAAATCTCCGGCGTGCGTGCCGTGCTGGAGCAACTGGTGCGGCAAGGCACGCCGATCGGCGTTGCCTCCCAGTCGCCCTTGCCCCGGGTGCGCATCTCGCTCGGCGTGTGCGACCTCGGGCGCTACTTCGGCACGCGGGTCTTTAGCGCCTCCATGGTGGCGCGTCCCAAACCTGCGCCCGACCTGTATCTGCACGCGGCAGCGGAGCTCGGGCAAGCGCCGGAGCGCTGCCTCGTGATCGAGGACTCGGTGAGCGGCGTGCGCGCCGCGGTCGCCGCCGGTATGCGCGTCTTCGGCTATGCTGCCGATGCGGACGCGGAGGCTCTGGCCGCGGAGGGAGCTCGGCCGTTCACCAACATGGCCGAGTTGTCGGAGCTGATCCAGACTCCGAAGTGACCCTTGCGGCGCCGGGTGGGCGATTCTACTACCTTCGGGTCAGCATTCTGCTTTTGGTGTTGGGAGGCGTGCTCGGATACGCCTCTCTCGATCATGCTCGAAGGAGCGCGCGCCGAGAGTGGCGCCGCCCGCTGCAAGTGGCACTCGTGCTGCTGCAGCAAGGGGAGCTGGATCCGGCGGCGCTGGCGCTGCTGCAAGAGCGCATCAAACCCCTCGAGGCAGTACTGGAGGCAGAGTTTGCACGCTACGGTGGCAGCTTTCGCCCCGTCCGCTTCCAACCCTTTGGCCCTGTCCCGCAGCCGTCGGCGCAACCCGAGCCCACGGAGGATTCCTCGCTCTTCGAGTCGTTGCGCTTGAGCCTTGCGCTCGGCGCGTTTGCGCGCCGTTCGGACCGAGCGGCAGGGGTCGGTGGCGGCTGGGATGGTAAGATCTATGTTCGGCTCTCCTCCCCGCGGAGCGCGCGTCGCGCGCTGGTCGAGGGCCTGGGTGAAGATGGCGGCCGCATCGCCGTGACCAGCGTCGAGCTGAGCGAAGACAGCGTCGACTTTGGCCTCTTCGTCGTCGCCCATGAGCTATTCCACCTGCTCGGGGCAGAAGATCGCTACGGACCCGATGGGCTCACGCTGTTGCCCGACGGTCTGGGCGCGCCGGAGCAAGAGCCGCTCTTCCCGCAGCTGAAGGCGGAAATCATGGCGCGCGGGCGTGTGCTCGAGCCCGGGGTGGAGGAGCCTCCCGGTCAGCTCGATGAGCTCAGCGTGGGACCGCTGACGGCTCGGGAAATTGGCTGGTCGGTGGCCGCTGCATCCTCTCCGGCAAATGGTGTGCGCCTGGCTCCGCCGCGCTGATACACGCTGATACATCAGTCCACTGGAGCGCATCGCCGCGCACCCTCGGCGTGTCCTGTCGCGCGCGGGCGTGGTGTGGCCATTTGCCACGAAGCGGACATCCCCATGGCCCGTAACGACGTGCGTGGTCTCGCTAAACGAATGGGGCATCGAGCGTGGTCGAGGAAGAGCTGTTTACCGGAGAGCGGTTTTTCTCCGAGGCGGTTGCGCCGTTCAAGGAAGGGTTAAGGGGTCGGTGGCTCAGGGTAGGGGAGACGAGAGTCTGATGGAGGCAAAGACCATTCTGCTCGTCGAAGACAACCCCAACGATGAAGAGCTCACGCTGCGCGCGCTGCGCAAGCACGATCTGGCCCATCGCGTGGTGGTGGCTCGCGATGGCGTCGAGGCGCTCGATCACCTGTTTGGGCGTGGTGCACAGGCAGGGCAGGCTCTCGTGCCAGAGCTGGTGCTGCTCGACCTGAAGCTGCCCAAGATCGACGGCTTGAGCGTGCTGGCCCAGACCCGGGCCAATCCCGCGACTCGGCTCGTGCCGATTGTGGTGCTGACGTCTTCCGTCGAGGATCGCGATCGGCTTGCCGCTTACGATCGGGGCGCCAATAGCTACGTGCGCAAGCCGATCGATTTTGTCGAGTTTGCGGAGGTAGTAAAGCAGCTGGGGCGCTACTGGTTGGCGTTGAATCAGCCACCCCCGCGCGCGGGGCGATCCTTGCCCCCCCGGGATTGACACGATGCCGAAGCAACTGCGCGCGCTGATCGTCGAAGACTCGGAAGTGGACGCCGAGCTCCTGTTGCTGGAGCTCGCGCGCGGCGGCTATCACGTGGTCTACCGTCGCGTCGAGACGGGGCCGGACATGCAAAGGGCGCTCGCGGAGGGCAGCTGGGAGATCGTGCTGTCGGACTATTCCCTGCCGACGTTCGACGCGCTGTCGGCGCTCCAGGTCTTGAAGGCGAGCGGCCTGGACATTCCGCTCATCATCATCTCGGGTACCATCGGCGAAGACATCGCCGTGCACGCGCTCAAAGCGGGCGCCTACGATTTCATGACCAAGGCGCGCCTGGCACGCCTGCTTCCCGCCATCGAGCGGGAGTTGCGCGAATGTCAGCTGCGGCGCCGCCAGCGGGAGGACGAGCTGGAGCGCCGCGCCGTCGAAGACCGTTTTCGGGCGATCATGGAGACGGCCACGGAGGGCGTGGTCGCCGCGGACGATGCGGGCTGTGTTGCCTATGCCAACCCTGCCGCCGAGCACATGTTTGGCGTCAGCGACGAGGAGCTGATCGGAAAGCCGCTACGAGAGCTGATGCCGGAGCGCTTTGACGAGGCGCACACGCTCGAGCTCGTGCGCTACCAGACGAGCGGTGCACCGCACATGGTCGGCCGCACCGTGGAGGTCATGGGCCGGCGGCGCGACGGCAGCGAATTTCCCATCGATCTGTCGCTCGGCAGCTGGACCTCGAACGGCAAGGTGCACTTCGCCGGGATCATGCGCGACGTCACGGAGCGCAAGAAGGTGGAGGCGCAACTGCTCGTGGCAGATCGTATGGTCGCCGTGGGCACGCTCTCGGCCGGCGTCGCCCACGAGATCAACAACCCGCTGGCTGCCATCATCGGCAACCTCGATCTCGCGATGCGCGACCTCGGCGACGTGCTCGACGAACAGGGGGAGACGAGCGCATTTTTGCGCATTCGGGAAGAGCTGGTGGATGCGCGCGACGCGGCGGATCGGGTACGGAAAATCGTGCGGGATCTGCGCGTGTTTTCTCGCGGTGAAGACGAGGTTCCCGGTCCGGTGGACGTCGAGCACGTGATGGAGTCGACGCTGCGCATGGCCTGGAACGAGATTCGCCATCGCGCCACTGTGGTCAAATCGTACGCTGTCGTCCCTCCGGTCCAGGCCAGCGAGGCGCGTCTCGGGCAGGTGTTCTTGAATCTGATCATGAACGCCGCTCAGGCCATGGTCGAAGACCGGACGGCCAGCAACGTGATCACCATCACCACGCGCACGCAGGGCGAGCGGGTGCTGATCGAGGTCGCCGATACCGGGTCCGGCATTGGCCCCGAGATGATGAAGCGGCTGTTTACACCGTTTGTCACCACCAAACCCGTGGGTGTCGGCACAGGTCTCGGACTGTCCATCTGCCATCGGATCGTGACCAGCTTCGGCGGCGAAATTAGCGTGGACAGCGAGCCAGGCAAGGGCACCACCTTCCGCATTTCGCTGCAGGTGGCGGAGGCACCGGCGTCGGTCAAGACCCGCGCGGCCCAGGTCAATCAGGCAGCCCGCCGGCGCGGTCGCGTCCTGGTGATCGACGACGAGCCGCTCGTCGCCAAAGTCGTGAGCCGCTCGCTCGACTCGGAGCATGAAGTGATCGGGCTCGATCGCTCGGCGGAGGCGCTGGCGCTCGTGCTCGGCGGCGAGCGCTTCGACGTGATCCTGTGCGACCTGATGATGCCGGAGATGAGCGGCATGGATTTCTATCAGGAGCTGTGCGTGCACGCGCCCCAGCAGGCCAGCGTGGTGGTCTTTCTGACGGGCGGCGCCTTCACGCCTCGCGCGCGGCGCTTTCTCGATGAGATCCCCAACCGCTGGCTGGAGAAGCCCTTCGACCCGGTGGCCCTGAGCTCGCTGGTCAACGCCAGCGTCAAGTAAGATCCCGGGCTTTCCGCGCGGCAGTCCACTGCCGCGCGTTCGGGCGCGCCCACTAACTCAGTGCGGCGAAGCGCGTGCGGAGGCGCCGGGCGGCCTCTACCATCGCGCCCAGTTTGCCGTCGGCGACCTCGCGCGGCAGATACTTCATGCCGCAGTCGGGGGCGAGAATGATGTTCTCCGCCGGTACGAACTCGAGCGCGCGCTCGATGCGCTCGACCACGACTTCGGGGGTCTCCACCGTCATGTCGCTCAGATCGAGGCACCCGACCAGGATCTTTTTCCCGGGCAGCTGCTCCAGCACCCGGCAGTCCAACTTGGACTGCGCCGTCTCGATCGAGACTTGCTGGCAGCTGCAGTCGCGCAGCTCGGGCAGGAAGGAGTAGCCCGTCGGGCGGTGGTGAATGATGGCGGCGTAGCCAAAGCAGATGTGCAGCGCGGTCGTGCCGCTCACGCCTTCGAGCGCGCGGTTGACGGCTCGCAAACCGTAGGCGCGCGCCTTCTCCGGGCGCGCCTGCATGTATGGCTCATCGATCTGCACCACGTCCGCGCCAGCGGCAAACAGATCCCGGATCTCCTCGTTCACTGCGGCCGCGTAGTCCAGAGCCGCAGCCTCTTCGCTCGCATAGTGATCGTTCTGTGCCTGTTGCAGCATCGTGAACGGCCCGGGCACCGTGATTTTTACGGGCTTTTTCGTGTGCTTTTGCAGAAAGCGCAGATCGTCCACCAGGACCGAGTGCTTGCGGCGGATCGGCCCCACGATGCGCGGCACCGGGTTCTCGTGACCGGAACGGTCCAGCGCGACCCCGGGGTTGTCCAGATCGACTCCGGAGAGCGCCGTCGCGAAACGATTGGAGTAGCTCTCGCGCCGGATTTCCCCGTCCGTCACCACATCCAGCCCGGCCAACTCTTGGGCCCGAATCGCCAGCAGCGTGGCGTCGTCCTGCGCCTCTTCGAGCAGGGCGGGGGCCACGCGCCAGAGCTCCAGCGCGCGCACGCGCGGCGGAAAGCGCCCGGCTAGTTTTTTGCGATCGATGAGCCACTCTGGTTGCGGGTAGCTGCCGACGAGCATGGTGGGGAAAAGCATGAATGAATCTTCCAATCGAAGTGCCTAAACAGCGGGGCGGGGCCCCCGCGGGCTGGCAGCGCGTTGGGCCCCCGCGGGGGGGAACGGCGGCGCTCACCAGCGATGATACGCCGGGTGGCCCGGCTTGACAGCAACGAAGGTACCTCGGCACGTCGCCGTCACTTTGCCGCCAGCGGAAAGCTCCGCGTCCACCGTGCAGCGGTCCCCTTCGGTCTGGACGGCGCGGGCGCGGAGCTGCACGGGGCCGAGCGGGGTGGGCGCTCGCAGCTTCACGTGGAAGTCCGCCGTGACGGTGCAGGGAGGCGCCTCTGCAGCGCGCGCTTGCATCAACGTATATGCGGCGGTCCAGTTGCTGTGACAATCGAGCAGGGCACCGATGATGCCGCCGTTGAGCATGCCCGGAAACGCCTGGTGGTGTTGCTCCGGCACGAAGCTCGCCACCACCTCATCGCCTTGCGCGTAGCTCTTGAGCCGTAGCCCCCGCCCATTGGCAGGGCCGCAGCCAAAACACGCGCCCTCCGGCGCATAGCGATCATGGAGGGCTTCCGCTCTTGCGTCTTGGGACGGCTCGCTCATTTTTTTTCGCTCAGGATTGCAGGATCACTAGCGGGCTAGGACGTGGCGCGCGGGGCGTCCGGGCGATTCTGCCGCGGCAGATACACGTGGAACGTGCTGCCCTTGCCGCGGACCGACAAGACATCGACGAAGCCGCGGTGCGCCTTGATGATCGCGTACACCGTCGCCAGACCGAGCCCGACGCCCTCGCCGGGACGTTTGGTGGTGAAGAAAGGTTCACCCAGCCGACGCTGGACCTCGCGCGTCATGCCAGCGCCGTCGTCCCGCACCGAGAGCCGCACATACGACTCGTTTTCGGTCGCCTTCAGCACGGCGGGCAGCTGAGCGGAAGCAACCTCGTCCAGGCTCACGTGCAGGAAGCCGCCGGGCGGTAACGCCTCGCGCGCGTTGATGCACAGATTCGTCAGCGCCTGCTCCAGCTGGGCCTTGTTGCCGCGGATCAGCACCGGCCCCGCGTTGCTCTCGAGCACCAGTTGGATGTGTTGCCCGAGCAGTCGCTGCAAGAGCGGATGCACCGCTGCGAGCACCTCGTCCAGCCGCAGGTCGCTCTGCTCCGTATCATCGCTGCGGCTGAAGGCGAGCAGCTGCCGCACCAGGAGCGCAGCGCGTGCGGCGGCCTTGTCCACCTCCGCCAGCATCTCCGTCAGATCCTTGCCGCGAGCAAAGTCCTTCAGATCGATCAGCTGCATCATCTGGGTGTGCCCGTGAATGATGTGCAGCAGATTGTTGAAATCGTGAGCGATGCCGCCCGCCAGTTGCCCCACCGTCTCCAGCCGCTGCGCCCGCTCGACCTGCTCGGCCAGCTGCAGCTGCTCGGTGACGTCGCGCTTGACCGCCACGCAGCCCACGCGTTGCCCGGCATCGTCCCGGATCGGGGCCACCGTGCTGTCTTCGTCGTACCCGGTGCCATCGGCGCGCACGCTGCGGATGCGCCCTTGCCAGACGTCACCGCGGTCGAACAGGCGCTCCAGGCGCCGCAAAAAGGCGCGATCTTGCCGCACCTCGAGCTCGCGCCAGGGCTTGCCCAACGCTTGCTCCGACGCGAGGCCGCTCGTGCTGCGATAGGCGGGGTTGACGTACTCCACCAGCCCCTGCTGATCGGTCACCACCACGGCCTCCGCCGCTTGCTCGATGGCCGCCGACAGCCGCCGGTTGACGAGCTCCGCCTCGTGGCTTTGCGTTACGTCCCGAGCCACTCCTTCGAGCAGAGCGGGCTGACCCGCTTCCGGCGCGACCAGCGTCGCCCGTAGCTCCATCCACACCACGCGACCTTGTCGGTGCAAAAACCGCAATTTCGAGCCCGTGCCGGCAGGCGCACGGTGCAGGGAAAGAAATTTTCCCAGATCATCGGCGTGCACGAGGCGCGAGATGATGTGCTCGTCATCCAGCACCTCCTGGCTGGTGTAGCCGAGCAACGCCTGGCAGCTCGGGCTCACGAACTCGAACGTGAGCCGCGGTTCGAGCCGCAAGCGAAACACGAGATCCGGCAGATTCCCCATCAGCCGCTCCAGACGCGACTCGGTCGCCAGGAGCGCCGCGCGGGTCTGCTCTGCCGCGGTCAGATCGATCGAGTAGGACGCCGACAGATGTTCGCCATCCAGATCGACCTTGAGCGAGCGGATCTCGATCGGATATTCGCTGCCGTCACGCCGCCGGTGTTGCGTGCGGAAGATCTTGGACTGATTGGGAACCGTGGTTTCCCAGAGCCGGCTCCAGCCCTCCGCGTCCAGGGTCGGATCGATGTCGAAGACGTTGGCGGAGAGCAGCTCCTGGCGGGCGTAGCCGAGGGCCTCGCACGCACCCAGACTGACGTAGGCAAACGAGCCATCGCGGCGCGTGAAGA
>Ga0164241_10004803_pt1 | contig 12923 bp, 11 predicted proteins | sample OricomyardsoilBY_FD_108780 | JGI IMG/M metagenome (GOLD analysis project Ga0164241, IMG submission 108780) | Backyard soil microbial communities from Emeryville, California, USA - Original compost - Back yard soil (BY) | ecosystem: Environmental > Terrestrial > Soil > Unclassified | place: USA...
TCGACGAGGAGTAGTCCGGCTGGGTTCGGCGGGAGGCCGGGCGGGGAGACCTTCCGCTCGGTCTACCATCCGCGCCACTCGTTCCTCGCGGCGCTCCCGCCAGCCCCGCCACGACCTTCGCGAAAGGTCTCCCCGCCCGGCCTCCCGCCTCGTGCATCGCGTCACCACGGCCTTCGCACACGCCGGGCGGGCCCGTTCTGGGCGCCTTTCGTACACCGGCTCGCCGGCGGTGACGTTCCGTTCGCCGGCGGTGTGGCGGACGACGGCGCAGCCTCGGCGAGTGAGAGGGTGGCAGCGTGCGCGTGCTGGGGATCGATCCGGGGCTGACCCGGTGCGGGGTCGGCGTGGTCGACTCAGCCGGTGGTCGGAAGGTCGCGCTGGTCGACGTCGGAGTCATCACGACCGCGCCCACCGTGACCGTGGACCTGCGGTTGGCCGACGTGGCCGACGGGATCGACCGGTGGATGGACCTGCACGTGCCCGACGTGGTCGCCATCGAGCGGGTGTTCGCGCAGCACAACGTCGGGACCGTGATGGGGACCGCGCAGGTGGCAGGGCTGGCGATGGTGGCAGCTGCCCGGAGGAAGGTGCCCGTCGCGCTGCACACGCCCAGCGAGGTCAAGGCCGCCGTCACCGGGAACGGGCGAGCCGGCAAGGAGCAGGTCCAGCGCATGGTGGCGCGACTGCTCGGGCTGGCGGACCTGCCGAAGCCCGCCGACGCCGCCGACGCCCTCGCGCTCGCCATCTGCCACCTCTGGCGTCCCGCCGGTGCGCTCCAAGGTGGTGACCGGCACGAGCTCACGCCCGCCCAGCGGGCCTGGGCCGCCGCCGAGCAGGCGGCGCGTCGGGCACCGTCGGGGGTGCAGGGACGTTAGGGTGGTGGCCGTTCGTACACCTGTTCGTAGAGGGGCCAGCCAGCGGTGATCGCACACCTGACCGGGACCGTCGCAGGGATCCGCCTCGACTCCGCCGTCCTCGACGTGAACGGCGTCGGCTACCTCGTCCACGCGACCCCCGTGACCCTCGGCACCCTGCGGCACGGGGCCACGGTCACGCTCTTCACCTCGCTCGTCGTCCGCGAGGACGCGATGACCGTGTTCGGGTTCGCCGACGACGACGAGCGCGCCGTCTTCGAGACCGTGCAGTCCGTCTCGGGCGTCGGGCCACGGCTCGCGCTCGCCATGCTGGCCGTGCACAGCCCCGAGGCGCTCCGGGCAGCCGTCGCGGGGGAGGACCTCAAGGCCCTCGAGCGCGTTCCCGGCATCGGCCGCAAGTCCGCCCAGCGCATCGTGCTCGAGCTGAGCGGCAAGCTCGGAGCACCCGTCGGCCCCGGTGCGGCGACGTCGGGCGCGGGCGCCCGCAGCGCCGACGCACGCCGCGACGAGGTCGTCGCCGCGCTGGTCGGCCTCGGCTGGACCCAGAAGGTCGCAGAGGAGGCCGTGGACGCGGTGACCGCGGACGCCGCCGAGACGGCGGGCGCCGCCGACGGCGCGACGGCCACGAGCCCGTCGGAACAGGTCGCCTCGACGCTCCGTGCGGCGCTGAGACTCCTCGGGGGCCGGCGTGGCTGAGCTCGCGCGCGACGAGGAGCGCGACCTCGGCTCCGAGCGACTCGTCGCCGCGTCCGCGGACGACGTCGAGCGCGCTGCCGAGGCCGCGCTGCGGCCACGTCGGCTCGACGAGTTCGTCGGTCAGCACGTCGTGCGCGAGCAGCTCTCGCTGGTGCTCGAGGCCGCGACGTCCCGCGGCGCAGCCCCCGACCACGTCCTGCTGTCCGGGCCGCCCGGGCTCGGCAAGACCACGCTCGCCATGATCGTTGCCGCCGAGCTCGGCTCGTCGTTGCGCGTCACGAGCGGCCCCGCGATCCAGCACGCGGGCGACCTCGCCGCCGTCCTCAGCTCGCTCGAGGAGGGCGAGGTCCTGTTCCTCGACGAGATCCACCGCCTCGCGCGGCCCGCCGAGGAGCTCCTGTACGTCGCGATGGAGGACTTCCGGGTCGACGTGATCGTCGGCAAGGGCGCGGGCGCGAGTGCGATCCCGCTCGCACTGCCGCCGTTCACGGTCGTCGGGGCCACGACCAGGGCGGGCCTGCTGCCCGCGCCGCTGCGCGACCGCTTCGGGTTCACGGGCCACCTCGACTACTACGACGCGACCGAGCTAGAGAAGGTGCTGCACCGGTCGGCCCGCCTGCTCGACGTGCCCCTCGCCGCGGATGCGGCAGCGGAGATCGCGCGACGGTCGCGCGGGACGCCGCGCATCGCGAACCGCCTGCTCCGACGTGTGCGGGACTGGGCGCAGGTGCGTGGCGACGGCCAGCTCGACCTCTCCGCGGCACGCGCCGCGCTCGAGGTGTACGAGGTGGACCCCATCGGGCTCGACCGGCTCGACCGTGCCGTGCTCGACGCGCTGTGCCGCCGCTTCGGTGGCGGACCCGTCGGCCTCGGCACGCTCGCCATGACCGTCGGCGAGGAGGCCGAGACCGTCGAGACGGTCGCCGAGCCGTACCTCGTGCGTGAGGGCTACGTCGCGCGCACCTCCCGCGGCCGGGTCGCGACACCCGCCGCGTGGCGCCATCTGGGCCTCGAACCGCCGGCGGACCAGCCTGCCCTCTTCAGGGCCTAGACTGTTGCGGACCTGTCGGCGCAGACGCGTGCCGGCGCCGACCGTGCTGCGGTGCGCCTCTCGAGGCCACGACCGCGCCTGACGGCCCGACCGCGCGGGGCGTCTGGCCAACCCAGTCATCACTGTGGTGCGGTGAGAGCCGTACGCGCACGAGGAGCAGCGACTTATGCAGCACGTCATTCATGCGGTGAACTTTGATGGAGCGAACGTCGAGGCCGCCGGATCGTCTTCGTCCGGCGGCAGCAACTACACGTTCCTGATCATCCTCCTGGTCCTCCTCGTCGGCCTGTTCTTCCTCTCGCGCCGCACGCAGCGCAAGCAGAAGGACGCCCAGTCGTTCCGTTCCAACCTCACGCCGGGGCAGGACGTCATGACGGCCTCCGGCATGCTCGGCCGCATCGTCGACGTCGACGGCGACGAGATCACGCTCGAGTCCACGCCGGGTGTGCGGTCGCGCTGGGTGCGCGCCGCGATCGCGAAGGTCGTCGAGCCCACGGCCTCGACGGACGCTCCGGCGGTCACGACGTCGTCCGACGCGCAGGGCGACGACGTGCTCGAGGTCCCGGACGACCTGTCCGGCCTCGACGGCGGCTCGTTCAAGGACGACACCCACCGCCCGGACGAGTCCGGCAAGGGCGACGGGGCCAAGTAGCCCGGCCCGGAGCACCACCGGACCGCGCGCCACCGCGCCGTCCCGCTCGACTCCCCGCCATCGACGCCGCCCCTGGCGGCGCGCACGAGAAGAGACACACCGTTGGCTACCACCAACCGCACGAAGGCCCGCCCGGGTCGCATCCTGCTGATCCTGCTGATCCTCACCGCCGCGCTCTTCGGAACGATCGGCGTCGGGGCGATGGTCTCGGATGCGTCGTGGACGCCGAAGCTCGCGCTCGACCTCGAGGGCGGCACGCAGCTCACCCTCAAGCCGTCCACGACCGACGGGACGAAGCCGTCCGCCGAGGCGATGGACCAGGCGATCGACGTGATCCGTCAGCGCATCGACTCGTCCGGCGTGTCCGAGGCGCAGATCAGCAAGCAGGGCAGCAGCCAGATCGTCGTCGCTCTTCCGGGCAACCCGTCGCAGGACACGATCGACCTGGTGAGCAAGTCCGCGCAGATGCGGATCCGCCCCGTCCTCGTGATCGGCAGCCCGCTCACCGCGGCGCAGCAGGCGGCAGCCGCACCGACCGAGACGAGCACGCCCGCCCCGACGGCGACGTCGACACCGAAGTCGACGCCCACCGCGACGAACAAGAACTCGGCCTACGAGGGCGGCCCGACAGCGCACGTCGGGAACGCGTCGTACGTGAAGAAGAGCGCGACGGCTGTCAACGCCGCGGCGACCCCGGCGCCGACCCCCGCCCCGACAGGGGCGTCCGACGCCACGAGCTCGGACTCGCTCAGCGGGGGTGACGGGCTCAGCTCGCTGTCCCAGATCACGGCCGCCGACCAGAAGAAGTACGACGAGCTGGACTGCACCGACGCCAAGAACCTCAAGGGCGGCGGGGGCGACGTCGCCGACAAGCCGCTCGTGACGTGCTCCCAGGACGGCACCGCGAAGTACATCCTCGGCCCCGTCGAGATCGAGGGCACCGAGATCAGCAGCGCGTCGTCCGGCCTCGAGACGAACTCGCAGGGCGTCACGACGAACAACTGGGTCGTGAACATCAAGTTCACGTCCGACGGTGCCAAGAAGCAGACGGCGATGACCAAGCGTCTCGCCCAGCTCGACCAGGCCGGCCAGGCCCCGCGCAACCAGTTCGGGATGGTGCTCGACGGCCTGGTGATCGAGGCGCCGAGCGTCGACTCGCAGTACGCCAGCACCGGGATCACCGGCAACTCGTCGCAGATCTCCGGCAGCTTCACGCGGCAGAGCGCCGCGACGCTCGCGAACCAGCTCAACTTCGGTGCGCTCCCGCTGACGTTCGAGGTCCAGAGCCAGGAACAGATCTCCGCGACGCTCGGCTCCGAGCAGCTCCAGAAGGGCCTGCTCGCGGGCCTCATCGGCATGGTGCTCGTCGTCATCTACTCGATGTTCCAGTACCGCATGCTGGGCCTGCTGACCATCGCGTCGCTCGTCGTCGCGGGCGTCCTGACGTACGGCGTGATCACGCTGCTGTCGTGGCGGATGGGCTACCGCCTGTCGCTGCCTGGCGTCGCCGGCCTGATCGTCGCGATCGGGTTCACCGCGGACTCGTTCATCGTGTACTTCGAACGCATCCGAGACGAGCTACGCGACGGCAGACCCCTCGCGGGCGCCGTCGAGCGCGGCTGGGACCGTGCGCGCCGCACCGTCCTCGCGGCCAAGACCGTGAACCTGATCTCCGCCGTGGTCCTCTACTACCTTGCGGTCGGCGGCGTGCAGGGCTTCGCCTTCACCCTCGGTCTCACGGTGATCATCGACGTCATCGTCGTGTTCTGGTTCACGCACCCGATGATGGAGGTGCTCTCCCGCGTCCCGTACTTCCGTGACGGGCACAAGGGCTCGGGCCTCTCGCCCGAGACCTACCGCGTGCAGCGCGGAACGCGCTACAAGGGCGCTGGACAGTTCGAGACCGCGGCAGCCGCCGCGGCTGCGACACCGCCCCCGGAGTCTGGTGCCGACCTTCCGGAGGAGCCCGACGAGGGCGCGCTCGTGCCCGCAGGGCCGGAACGCTCGACCCGGACGGCGGGTGCACGTCAGGCACCCACGACCTCGACCACGTCCGACGGCCGGCGCATGACCATCGCGGAACGGCGCGCCGCCGAGCGCGCGGCCGCGGCCGGCACCGACGCCACCACGCCCGACTCGACGACCGAGGAGAACCGCTGATGGCCGCGGGGAGCATGGCCCAGTGGGGCAACGACCTGTACACCGGTCGTCGCTCGTACAAGATCGTCCAGCGCCGCGCCCTGTGGTTCTGGATCACCGGCGTCCTCGTGGCGCTGTCCCTCCTCGTGCTCGGTACCAAGGGCTTCAACCTCGGCATCGACTTCGAGGGCGGTTCCGAGTTCACGATCACGAACATCGACAACCCGTCGCAGGACAAGGCGGTCACGGCCGTCCAGTCGGTCGCGCCCTCCGAGCAGCCCGAGGTCGTGAACCTGGGCAGCAGCGGTCTGCAGGTGCGGACCGGCACGCTGAGCAAGGACGAGACCGACCAGGTCAAGGCGGCTCTCGCGACGACGTTCGACGTCGACGCGTCCAAGGACGTCGGTGCCGAGTTCATCGGCCCCACCTGGGGATCGGACGTGTCGAAGAAGGCGATCCAGGGCGTCATCGCGTTCGTCCTGCTCGTCGCCGCGTTCATGGCGATCTACTTCCGCAACTGGCGGATGTCGCTCGCTGCGGTCATCGCGCTGATCTGCGACCTCGTGATCTCGGCCGGCGTCTACGCCGTGGTCGGCTGGGAGGTCACCCCGTCCACGGTGATCGGCTTCCTGACGATCCTCGGCTACTCGCTCTACGACAAGGTCGTGGTCTTCGACAAGGTCCGGGAGAACACCGCCGGGATCGTCGACCAGACGCGGGCGACGTACGCGGAACGCGCGAACCTCGCGATCAACCAGACGCTCGTCCGGTCGATCAACACCGGTGTCGTGGCACTGCTCCCGGTCGGCGGCATCCTCTTCGTCGGCGGCTTCCTCCTCGGGGCCGGGACGTTGCGCGACATCGCCCTGTCCCTGTTCGTCGGCATCGCGGTCGGCACGATCTCCTCGATCTTCCTCGCGACCCCGCTCGAGGTGACGCTGCGGGAGCGCGAGCCGGCGATCAAGGCGAACACGGCCAAGATCCTGGCTGCCCGGGCGCAGGCCGCCGAGCACGGAGACGACCCCGATCTCGTGGCGACGGTCGGCTCCGCGCAGCTCCAGCCGGGCGGCCACCTGGGCGTGAAGGCCCAGCCGCGGCGGAAGCGTTGATGCCGGCGGAGCCGATGGGCCTCGCCGACCTCGACTCGCTGGTCCGCGCCGTACCGGACTATCCGTCGCCCGGGGTGGTCTTCCGTGACATCACGCCGCTCCTGGCCGACGGGCCCGCCTTCAACAGCGCGGTCGCCGCGCTGGCCGACCTGGTCGAGCACCACGGACCGGTCGACACCGTGGCGGGGATGGAGGCGCGCGGCTTCGTCCTCGGCGCTGCCCTCGCGGTCCGCCTCGGCGTGGGCTTCGTGCCGCTGCGGAAGGCCGGCAAGCTGCCACCTCCCGTCGAGTCGGTCACCTACGACCTCGAGTACGGGTCGGCGACGCTCGAGGTCCGGACGGGAACAGTGGACCCCGGTTCGCGTGTTCTCATCGTCGACGACGTGCTGGCGACCGGTGGGACCGCCGCTGCCGCCGTCAGCCTCGTGAAGGCCTGTGGCGGCGACGTCGTCGGCGCTGCGTTCCTTCTCGAGCTCGACGACCTGGGAGGCCGGGAGGCGCTGTCGGGCCTGGTGGTGGACTCGCTGCTGACGGCCGGGTCGTAGGATTGGTGGACCTGTCGACGGACGCCGTGGCATAGCGGAGTCGGGTCGGCGGGGGAGCGGACCGGGAGGTTCCGGAGCGGACGGGAGGAGCGCATGAGCAGCACGAGCCCCGACACGCGCGGAGCGCAGACGACCGACAACGAGTCCGCGGGCTCCCGCGTCCGGTCGCGCCTGGTCCGGTTCGGTTCGCGCGGCGGCGGCGGCGTTCCTGCTCTCGAGCCCCTGCTGCAGTCCGTCCGCACCAACCATCCACGCGCCGACGTCGGCGTGATCGAGCGCGCGTACGTCACAGCCGAGAAGGCTCACCGGGGCCAGTTCCGCAAGAGCGGCGACCCGTACATCACGCACCCCGTCGCGGTCGCGACGATCCTCGCCGAGCTGGGCATGACGCCGTCGACCCTGGCGGCCGCGCTGCTCCACGACACCGTCGAGGACACGGACTACTCGCTCGACCAGCTGCGGTCGGGCTACGGCGACGAGATCGCGATGCTGGTCGACGGCGTCACCAAGCTGGACAAGGTGACGTACGGCGACGCGGCCCAGGCAGAGACCGTCCGCAAGATGATCGTGGCGATGGCCCGGGACATCCGGGTCCTCGTGATCAAGCTGGCGGACCGTCTCCACAACGCCCGAACCTGGAAGTTCGTGCCGTCGTCGTCGGCCGAGCGCAAGGCCCGGGAGACGCTGGAGATCTACGCCCCGCTGGCTCACCGGCTCGGCATGAACACCATCAAGTGGGAGCTCGAGGACCTGTCGTTCTCGACGCTGTACCCCAAGGTGTACGAGGAGATCGTCCACCTGGTCGCGGAGCGCGCGCCCGCACGCGAGGAGTACCTCGGCGTGGTTCGTGAGCAGATCAGCTCCGACCTGCGCAGCGCCAAGATCAAGGCCACCGTCACGGGCCGGCCCAAGCACTACTACTCGATCTACCAGAAGATGATCGTCCGCGGTCACGACTTCGCGGACATCTACGACCTCGTCGGCACCCGCGTCCTCGTCGAGACGGTGCGCGACTGCTATGCGGCGCTCGGCGCCCTCCACGCGCGGTGGAACCCGGTCCCCGGCCGGTTCAAGGACTACATCGCGATGCCGAAGTTCAACATGTACCAGTCGCTGCACACGACGGTCATCGGCCCCGGCGGCAAGCCCGTCGAGATCCAGATCCGCACCCACGAGATGCACCGCCGGGCCGAGTACGGCGTCGCCGCGCACTGGAAGTACAAGGAGATGGGCAAGGGCTCGGACGGCGGCAAGGCCGGGCCCGACAACACGGACATGCAGTGGCTCCGGCAGCTCGTCGACTGGCAGAAGGAGACGGCGGACCCGACGGAGTTCCTCGACTCGCTGCGGTTCGAGATCGCCGGTTCCGAGGTCTACGTGTTCACGCCCAAGGGCGAGGTCCAGGCGCTGCCGTCGGGATCCACGCCCGTCGACTTCGCCTACTCGGTCCACACCGAGGTCGGGCACCGCACCATGGGCGCGCGGGTCAACGGACGGCTCGTCCCGCTCGACTCCCAGCTCGACAACGGCGACGTCGTCGAGGTGCTGACGTCCAAGGCGGAGGGCGCCGGTCCGAGCCGCGACTGGCTCGCCTTCGTGAAGAGCCCACGCGCCCGCAACAAGATCCGCCAGTGGTTCTCCAAGGAGCGCCGCGAGGAGGCCGTCGAGCACGGCAAGGACGCGATCGCGAAGGCGATGCGCAAGCAGAACCTGCCGATCCAGCGGCTGCTGTCGCACGAGTCGCTCGTCGTGCTCGCGTCGGAGATGCGCTACCCGGACGTGTCCGCCTTGTACGCGGCGGTCGGCGAGGGGCAGGTCTCGGCCGCCACGGTCGTCCAGCGTCTCGTGCACGCGCTCGGCGGAGAGGACGCCACGACCGAGGACGTCGCCGAGGTCGCGCTCCCCGGGCACACCGCCCGCCGGGTGCGCACCGGCGATCCCGGGGTGGTGGTCAAGGGCGTCGAGGACGTGTGGGTCAAGCTCGCGAAGTGCTGCACGCCGGTGCCGGGAGACGAGATCCTCGGGTTCGTCACGCGCGGCCAGGGCGTGAGCGTCCACCGCACGGACTGCGCCAACGTCGGGAGCCTGCGCGCACAGCCCGAGCGCATGGTCGACGTGGCCTGGACCACCGGGTCGAACACGCTCTTCCTGGTGCAGATCCAGGTCGAGGCGCTCGACCGCTCGCGGCTCCTGTCGGACGTCACGCGCGTGCTCTCGGACAACCACGTGAACATCCTGTCCGCGACCGTGTCGACGTCGAACGACCGCGTCGCACTCTCGCGGTTCGTGTTCGAGATGGCGGAGCCGGCCCACCTGGCGACGGTGCTGGCAGCCGTCCGCAAGGTCGACGGCGTGTTCGACGTCTACCGCATCACGGGTGCCCGGGCGGAGCAGACCCCGCAGCTGCCGGTCTGAGCCGTCCGCCGCGCAGGGCGGCGTCGTGCCCCGGACCACGGTCGTCGGCATCGAAGGCGTCGAGGACCTCGCGGATCCGGTTGCGTCCGTGCCATCGCGGACGGCGCTCCAGGGCCAGCCGCGCCGACGCGACCTCGAAGCCCACGCCCCGCAGGCGGCGGAGCCAGTCGAGCGCCGCCGCCGTGTCGGCGTCGCGGGCGACGTCCAGGCCGGTGCGCTGCACTGACGTGACGCTCACGCCCCCGACGTCGACGATCTCGTTCGCGAGCAAGGTCGCCTGCGTGATCTGCACGGCAGGGTCCGGCCAGGGACGGTGCGTCCGCGCCTTGTGCAGGGCCGTGACCCGGCGGGGCGGGGGCCCGCCGCAGTGCACCCACGCGGCAGCGATGCCTCCGACGACGACCTGGCCGTGGAGAACCGTCGCGAGAGCACCGGCACGCAGCGCCGGCCCGGTCGGGACCGTCGCCCGCTGCGCGACCAGGTTCCAGAGGGGGACCAGCGCGCCGTCCCGGCACAGCGCGCGCCACGGGACGACGCCGCCGACGTCGGCGGGGGACAGGAGATCGGGCAGCACGGCCCCAGCCTGGCCGAGCGGTCCCGTTCCGCGCACGCCTGGCCGGGCGCCTGTGGACGACGGTCGCGTACGCCGTCGCCCCTCGAGCGCTCGGATCCCGGGCAACTGCCCGAGACCCGAGCCCCGCGAGTCGTCAGCCCCGGGCTTCCTCTGCCGCCCGGGAGACCTGCTCGAGCCAGGAACGGCGCGCGTCGAGCGCAGCCTCGAGCTCGGTCGCCTTGCGTCCGTCGCCGCTCGCCTGGGCATCGGCGAGGTCCGCCTCGAGGCCGGCGATCGCCGTCTCGAGCTGGCTCAGCGCGCCCTCGGCGCGGGCGCGCGTCTCGGGGTTCGAACGGCGCCACTCGGCGTCCTCGGCGGATCGGACCGCGTTCTCGACGGCACGGAGCCGACCCTCGACCCGCTGCACGTCCGCACGCGGGACCTTCCCTGCGGCCTCCCACCGGTCCTGGATGCCGCGCAGCGCGCTCTTGGCCTGCGCAAGGTCCGTCACCGGGACGAGCGTCTCGGCCTCGGTCAGGATCTGCTCCTTGACCTCGAGGTTGGCGGCGTACTCGGCGTCCACGACCGCGTTCGCCTCGTCACGGGCGTGGAAGAACGCGTCCTGGGCGGCGCGGAACCTGGCCCACAGCGCGTCGTCGTCCTTCCGGTTGGCGCGACCCGCGGACTTCCAGCGGGTCATGAGGTCCCGGTACTGGGCCGCCGTCGCGCCCCAGTCGGTGCTGCCCGCGAGCTGCTCGGCCTCGACGACGATCGCCTCCTTGACGGCTCGGGCACCGGCGTTGCGCTGCTCGAGCTCGGCGAAGAAGTGCCGCCGCGCGCGGTCGAACGCCGTGCGCGCGTGGCTGAACCGCTTCCAGAGCGCGTCCTCGCTGGGTCGGTCGAGGCGGGGACCGTCGTGCTGCGCCCTCTTCCACTCGTCGAGCAGGGTACGCAGCTCCTCGCCGGCGGACTTCCACTGCACCCGGGCAGGGTCGGTGGCGGCGAGCGCCTCCGCCCGCTCGACGATCTGCGTGCGGGCCTGGAGAGCCTCACCTTTCGCGGCGGCGCGCTCGGCGTCGATGCGTGCGCGGTGCTCCTGCGCGACGGCACGCGCCGACTCGAGACGGGCACGGAGCGAGTCGAGGTCACCGACGGCGGCGGGCTCGGCGAGGTCCTCGCCGAGGTGCTCGAGCGTCGTGTCGATCTCGCGCACGGACAGGTCCGTCTGCGTGAGCCGGGCCTCGAAGAGCGCGACCTTGGCCTGCAGGTCGAGGTAGCGGCGCACGTACAGCGCCAGGGCCTGCTCGTCGGGCACACCGGGGAACTGCCCGACGGCGCGCTCGCCCGACGCCTCGCGCACGTACACGTTGCCCTCGGCGTCGACACGGCCGAAGGTCGACGCCTCGGCGACGGCCTTCGCGTCGTCGGGGACGGGGATCGGTGCGACGTCGTGCGTGGTGGGGGCCGGCGCGGGGGCGGGCCCACCGGTCGGGGGTGCGGGCCGTGGCGCCGGCCGTGGCGCCGGGCGGGGCACGGGGCGCGGCGTGGGACGCGGTGCGGGCGGGGTGCTCGGGGGCGTCTCGCTCACGACTCAACTCCTTCGATGGTGACGTGGCGTCCCGGCAGGGAAGCCCGCGTCAACGACCGTCCGATCGGTGCCGGACCAGGGACCCGACGACGCCGGCCCGGGGGCTGAGGCGTAGTCGTCTGCCAGTCTAGGCAGCCGCGACACCTTCGACCCGGGCTATTTCGGGCCGCAGCGCCGTTCGTGTCATTACGATCCGGTCACGACTACGCTCGGCCCCATGCCAGATCCGACCGTCCGGACCGTCGTCTCCCCGGTCTTCGGCGCTGCGTGCCACGTGGTCTCCGTAGGCCGGACGCCGTCGTCGTCGACCCCGGCGCGGGCGTGACCGACGCCGTGCTGGCTCAGGTGATGGAGCACGACCTGACCGTCCACGCCGTCCTCGTGACCCACGGGCACCCCGACCACACGTGGGACGCGGGTCGGCTCGTCGAGGCGCTCGGGGCCCCGCTCCTCGTGCACGAGGCGGACGCGGCGTCGGCCTCCGACGCGGCGGCCGTGCTCGACGCGCTCGGACGTGCGCGCCCCGCAGCGGCCGCCGTCGGTGGAGCGCTGCGGGCCGCGGTCGAGGAGGCGGGCGGCGTGCCGTACGTCGTGCCGCGCACCGTCGCGCCGTTCTCCACGCCCCGCGGCGAGGCGGTCCTCGAGCACGGGTCCCTGCGGCTCCGCGCCCTGCACGCCCCCGGGCACACGCCGGGCTCCGTCCTGTACGTCGCAGGCGACGTCGTCCTGACGGGTGACGTCCTGTTCGCCGGGAGCGTCGGCCGGACGGACCTGCCTGGCGGGGACCCGGAGGCCATGGCCAGGACCCTGGCCGACGTCGTCGGGAGCCTCGATCTCGCCCTGACGGTCCTGCCGGGGCACGGTCCCGCGACGACGGTCGCGCGGGAGGTCGCCACCAACCCGTTCCTGCGGTCTCCGGGCTGATCGGGGGAGCGACGCCACGAGCGGGGTCCGGCAGCCGGGCGAGGCGCCGGCACCCGGTCCGGATCTGGGAAGATCGGGGCATGGCACGCCCCACACCTCTCTCCGGCTTCCCCGAATGGCTCCCGGACGGACGCGTCGTCGAGCAGCACGTCCTCGACTCGCTCCGTCGCACGTTCGAGCTGCACGGGTTCGCGGGCATCGAGACGCGCGCCGTCGAGCCGCTCGACCAGCTGTTGCGCAAGGGCGAGACCTCCAAGGAGGTCTACGTGCTGCGTCGGCTCCAGGAGGACCCGGCCGCAGGCGACGCCGCCGACCGTGCCGGACAGCTCGGCCTGCACTTCGACCTCACCGTGCCGTTCGCGCGGTACGTGCTCGA
>Ga0164241_10004804_pt1 | contig 12920 bp, 15 predicted proteins | sample OricomyardsoilBY_FD_108780 | JGI IMG/M metagenome (GOLD analysis project Ga0164241, IMG submission 108780) | Backyard soil microbial communities from Emeryville, California, USA - Original compost - Back yard soil (BY) | ecosystem: Environmental > Terrestrial > Soil > Unclassified | place: USA...
AGACAACTTACCGAGCGACATCATCTTGTCGTTGATCTGTTGCTGCTTCATGCCATATCGCACGCGATCTGTCATCACATGAACCAGCGCTTCGGTAAGTTCGTGGTGATCGCGGATCATCTCCGGGAAGTATTTTTTGTGCAGGGAAAAAACTGCAGCGTCGCCGGAAACGATTCCATAAGCTACGGCCCCCTTCATGCGTGAATAAGGCAGCAGCCCCGTGATCTCCAGTTCTTCAACGGTGTCAAAGTATCGTAATCCACCCGCCTGCTCAAAGAAGATCTTCACCTGTCCCTTCAGTATGATGCGCAAATGCTCGATAGGCTCACCGGGAGCAAAGGCTTTGTCACCATCCTTCCACTCTGTCAGTTCTCCTTTCGTTGCCAGCCACTCGATATGAGGCCGCGGAACCGACTTGAGTTCCGGAACAGTGGTTAGAATTTCTATCAGTGATTGATCCATGAAAGTCTCAATATACAGAATTTGATTGTGCTATAGTAAATCGTATAGGGATGTTGTTAATTCTAAAATCCATTTGGACGCAGTGTCCCGCAGTGAGGCAGAGTTACGCAGTACTTCCGCCTCACCGCGATTTTCTGTATTCCAATCAAACGAACATTCTTTCAGCCATTGCAACTGACATGATATACGCACCACAATACTTTATAGCACATTTTGAATCTCCACAAAGAAAAGAACAAAATAATTATTTATGTGTAACCCGCCAACCTTGCCTCCTAACGCGCGTTAAATCATACATATTCAATTTTTTCGATGATGCTCGTTCCACCCGAGGAAGCGTAGCTCTCCAGGAGAGCTGGTTTCCAACCAACAGAAACCGCAAGCGGATCCCGCAAAGTGCTCTCTGACATTTCCACCACTTTAGGAATTAGTTCGCCGTCGCAACAATAACGGTAGTTGTATACTGTACAGGCGTTGCTTTAGCGCACTAGTCTGGTCTAAGAACCACCCACTTCGAGGCGTTTTCCATTTTCTATTTCCTAACCATATAACTATGCCCGGTTTTTTCAAAAAAGCCATGGGCCTCTTCGTGGAATTCGATGAGGCTCCGGGGAATTCTCTGCCCCAACATGTTTCGCCCCCCGGTACTGCTGCGCGCGTTGTTGCACGGCAGGCGTTGAACAGCGAAGAGCTGAACAAGTTTGAATCGCACTTCGAAAAGCTGTTCGAACAGGCCAACCTTCCAGGACCGGACTACTTCGAGTTCATGCGCATGAACGAGACACTCGAGCAACATATCAAGGACGATAAAGCCCGACTGTCAGCGACGTTCGCGTCACTTGCGCATCAGGGACTCACTAAAGACATACTGATTGCCACTGCGCATAAGTATAAGGAGCTGATTGCTGAAGACCGGACAAAGTTTGAACGAAGTGCCTCACAGAAAGGCGAACAAGGCATCGGTGCGAAGCGCGCTGAGCTAACGTCATTGGAGGAAACTGCGCGACGGAATGGGGAAGCAATTCAAAAGCTTACGGAGGAGATCAATCACGCGCACCAGGCGATTGCTGCACTAAAGACGGCAATTACCACCGAGGAGGAGAAGTTACAAAAGAACCGACAAGGCTATCTCGTCGCCTCCGACGCGATGCTCTTAAAAATTGATAGTGATGTACAACAAATTAAAAACGAACTGTAAACATGGAAACACAATTCTTTCCCACTGACGGACAACAGCTCAAGTCGTACTGGAAGAGACCAGGTGGAAAATTCGGAACGCTGGCGGCCATTGGCCTTACCGTTGCGGCGGGCTACTATGTGTTGCCAATCCTCTCGAAGGTGGTTTGGAATACACTCAACTTCGGAATTGGCCTTGCCTGCCTTGGCGTTTTTCTGTACGCAGTAACGCACCGGAAGCTGCGGCTCAGTTTGTTCTACTTCTACGAGATGCTTATGAAAAAGCTTGTCGGCGTAGTGATTGAGCTTGACCCGTTCATTATCGCGGAGGACTATATCAGTGACATGCAGGAAGAACGCGAAAAACTGTTCAAGCAGGCTACGGACGTAGATACGCAGAAAGAAAAGATCCACCTGAAGATCAAGGAAAAAGAAACCGAGATCAGCAAACTGATGAGTAAGGCGCAAGCCGCAAAAGAGAGAAACATGCTACAGGAGCTGGGAAATACGACACGCCAAATCGGACGTCTCAATGACTATGTAAAGCAACTCTCTCCTATTCATGAGAACCTCACCCGTATGGGTGACTACCTCACGAAGATTCACAGGAACAGCGCGTACCTCATCGATGACGCACACAATGAACTTGAACTGAAAAAGGATTTATACAAGTCTGTGACTTCGGGTAACAGGGCATTGTCATCAGCGCTTAAGATTTTCAAGGGTGACCCTGAGAAGAAATTGATGGTAGAGCAGTCGATGGAATTTCTGAAAGAGGACATAGCCAGCAAGTTGGCCAACATGAAGAAGGCCATCAGCTACTCTTCAGACTTCATGAACTCAATAGACCTCGACAACGCCACCTATGAGAAAGAGGGATTGCGCATGCTCGATCAGTTCAATCCTGACAACGAATTCAAACTCTCGCGTCAGGACATCAAAGGAGCTCCCAACGTCAGCGACTACGGAGAACTCTTAAAATAACATCGTTAAAAACGTTCTGTGTCACGCGCATGGAACAAATGTGACCATGCGACCAGCGCATAAACAAACCATTATTCAAAACAAACCTTTAAACAATCATAGACAATGGCAGCAAAAATCAAAACATCAGGCAAAATCGTAATGATCTTACTGGTTCTTGCCGGCTTATTCGCGGCAAAAACATATTGGTGGGATCGACGTCCCCAGGAGGCAAGACAGTCTCAGGACATTGGCAGGGTTGCCTTGCCGGATGCGCCGGAAGCATCGCTTGTGGGTAATGCAACGATGATGCCAATTCCTTCAGAGGATCAGTCTGTAAACGGAGGTACCCGCATCGTATGGAAGGTGATGGCATGGAACTCTCAGTTTCCGCTCATGTATGCCAACGGAGGTAGTGCAACAACGAAGGGCTCGATACTGGACAAGGCAAAGTTGCAAGTTCGCATCGAGCGTCAGGACGACTGTTTCAAGTCGCTCGCTGACATGGTAAAGTTTGCACAGGAATACAAAAACAATCCGGAGACGCCGGCTGTATTTGCCTCCTTCATGGGCGACGGTATGCCCGCGTTCTTCGCTTCGTTAAGCAAAGAACTTGAACCTCTTGGCGCGGACTATCAGCCGATTGCTTTCTACGCTATGGGCAAGTCGTACGGCGAAGACCAGTTGATGGGACCTGTTGAATGGAAGAAAGATCCTAAATCGGCCCTTGGCAAGACGGTATCGTGCGTACTGCGCGACGGCGACATGAACATCCTGCTCAAGTGGGCTGGTGACAACAACCTGAAGGTGAACCCTGATGAGACAACATTTGATAAAGACGCGATCAATATCATCGCCGCTAACGACTTCCTCGACGCCGGTAACAAGTATATCACCGGCTACAAGGAATCACGCAAGGTGATCCGTGACGGAAAAAAAGTGAACGAAGAGATCACGGTGGGTGTAGACGCTGTGTCAACATGGACGCCTGGTGACGTAAACATTGCGCGCCAGAAAGGTGGCCTTGTCACCATTGCCAGCACGAAACAGTATGCCTCGCAGATGCCGAACATCACCATTACGATCAAAAAGTTCGCTTATGATCATCGTACCGACATGGAGAACCTGATTATGGGTCTTAGCCAGGCAGGCGACCAGGTCAGGTCGTTTAACGAAGCCAAAGCTTTCGCCGCCAAAGTATCCGCTAAGGTGTACAACGAACAGGACGCTTCGTATTGGTTGAAGTATTACAATGGTGTTACAGAAAAGGATGCGCAGGGTCTGACCGTATCACTCGGTGGATCGATGGCGTTCAACCTGAGTGATGCTGCAAACACGTTCGGTCTCGGCAAAGATGGCATCGACCGGTACAAGGTAGTGTATGGAACTTTCGGCGACATCTTGTCAAAGATGTATCCGGAATACATGAGCTCCTACCCTGCTTACAATACGGTAATCGACAAATCATTCCTGATGTCTGTGATTGCCAATCACAACGAGCTGATGGAAGGAAAGGCGTTGCAGGTGTCGTACTCCAGTGGCATTACGAGCGAGGTTTCGTCAAAGTCGTATCAGATTCAATTTGAAACCGGAAGCGCGGTGATCAAGCCTGACTCATACAAACAGCTTGACGAAATCCTGCAAAGCTCGATTGTCGCGGAAGGTCTTAAGGTTGGCGTCTATGGCCACACCGACAATGTCGGCGGGCAGGCAACCAATCAAAAGTTGTCGGAGGACCGTGCGTATGCTGTGAAGAGTTACTTGTTGAGCAAGGGACTTACTGAGCAACGAATAGAGTCAAAAGGGTTTGGCCCGTCCAATCCTACAGCAAGTAACGACACGGCTGTGGGCCGGGCCCAGAACAGGCGGGTACAGATTGTACTCGGTGAGTAAGATAAAATGAGATCAATGGAAACACTAAAGAGTATATTCAGTCCATTGACCCAGGTAAAAGGGCGTACCTCGACGATGATCATCGTCGCCGAGGTCGCCCTCGCGCTGGGCCTTTGGCAAATCATCGGCGGAGGTGGACTAATACCTACTCCCTTTCAAATCGTACTCTCGACGTGGCGGATACTATCGTCGCCATCGTTCGCCGACAACCTGTTCAGCAGTCTCGGACTAACGATGAGTGGGATGGGTATCTCCATCGTCCTGGCCTTGTTGATCAGCTACCTGTCGCTGCTGCCTGTGTTCGCGCCGGTGGCCCGCTTCGTAGTTAAATGCAGATACCTGACACTGACCGGATTGATTTTTCTATTCACGTTGCTTACCCAGGACGGCCATCAACTCAAGATCGGACTGCTGGTGTTTGGCATCGTGCCGTTCTTTGTCACTACGCTGTTGTCAATTATCGATGCCATCAACGAGCAGGAGTTTGAACTGTGTCGAACGTTGCGTATGAACAACTGGCAAACGCTTTTCGAAGTGATAATCCTCGGACGACTCGATCAGGTGGTTGAAGTTCTTCGACAAAACTTCGCCATTGCCTGGATGATGATCACGATGGTGGAAGGACTGAGCATGTCGGAAGGTGGATTAGGAACGCTGTTAATAAAATCGAATAAATACATAGATCTCAGCACCGTATTTGGAATTCTGGTCATCATCTTCGGCATGGGCGTGCTGTTTGACTACTTACTTAAGAATCTCCGCGTGTGGTTGTTTCCATACTCAAAACTTCAGATAAGAAAATGAACGAGATCAAAATTGCTAACTATACCAAAGAAGAAGTATTGATGGCCGTCAAAGGCGTTCACTTAACCTTTGACAAGCCCATCCTTCGCGACATTAACTTCGCCATACACAACATTGTGCGTCCCCATATTGCGCAGGGACAAGTAGTGTCGCTTATTGGACGAAGTGGCATTGGCAAGACGCAGTTGTTCAAAATACTTGCAGGCCTGTTGGTTCCGGATTCCGGAAGCGTCACCCTTGGTGTGGATCAACGTACAGTTGCAGCCGGTGATGTCGGCATGGTGACGCAAAACTATTTGCTGTTCAATCACCGGTCCGTTAAAGAAAACCTAAAGCTGGCGCTTCGACATGGACTTCGTCAACTCAGCCATGCAGAACAGGAACAACTGATCGCAGGATTTGCCGAAAATTTTGATCTGACAGAACACCTGAACAAGTATCCTCAACAACTGTCAGGTGGACAACGGCAACGGGCCAGCATTATTCAACAAGTACTGACCGGACATAAATTCATTCTGCTGGATGAACCGTTTTCCGGTCTCGACGCGCTAATGATTGACAAAGTAATGGCGTTGTTGCAGAAAATTTCCACCATGGACGAATTGAATACCCTGGTGATTATCAGCCACGACGTCGAAAATGCGCTGGCCCTCTCAGACACTGCCTACATTTTGGCGCGCGAACCTGGCAAAGACGGTTCTACCATTACGGAAACGCTCGACTTAATGAGCATGGGCTTTGCGTGGGATCCGGCTATCCGCCAACGCGTAGATTTCCAACGTCTGGTCGATCAGATCAAACATAAAATCTAAATGTAAACTATCGTAAAAAAATTGCGCCCTGGTCATTGATAACCAAGGCGCAACAAGACCTCGATGTGGGGTATCAAATCCACACCTGCCTGTCTGAATGTAGAGAAGTGGTAAGCTTAACGTCCGTCGTTGGTGCTTTCTCCGTCGACGAGTTTGCCCTTCGGTCCCTCGCCATTGGTGCCTTTGTCTTCTTCGTATTGCGGTCCCGCCGGATTCGTTTCAGTTACCAGCGTCGATTTGCGGTGGCTGTCAAGACCATTGTTGGACTGCGCGCGTTTTTTCTTCTTGTCTTTCATGAGAACCGGGTTTAATGTTCTTCGTTGCGCACCCGCATAACTTTGGTGCGAACAATAAACCCTCGACAAACACCAGGCCATTCTATTCCTTCGGCGGATTAGTAACAAGCTTCACCTTGTAATTCTTCACAGGGTGATACATGCTTGCTTCACTCATTATTTTTCCTGAATAAAAGTAGGTATTGGCATTACCAAGTATCCTGACCACTACCTCATCTCCTTTGACGCCCGCTGGCGTCAACAGTCCGAAGTTATCCGCATAGATCTTTTGACCCGGTGAAGGTTTGTCATAATACATACGTCCAACATTAAAGTGAATGGGCTCAGCAATCAGCGTGTCCTTTTTGTATTTATACGCATCGATTTTGATGCGATACTGATGCCCGTCCCACTCGGTGCTGGCGCTGAAGTCGCCCTTGTTGGTATGTGTTTTTGATTTGGAAGAGATCAACTGATCTCCCCGATAAATCGCGGTCATGTCATAGTCGGCCACAATAGTAAATAACAACCAGAGCTTGATGTGCGTAGACATTTCATAGCGCGTAAGGTCCGCTTCCGCTGTCCGCTTGATCGACAACGTTCCGATGTTGATGCCTGCAGCGGTAATGGCATAATACTTCTGTTGCGCCCGTACCGATCCCGTAGTAAGCAGGACGAAGAGCATCAGGTAAACACCGCGCAACAAGATCGATTTGGCCGTTATGTGGGTCAACTTAGCATTTGAATTGTTCAAGCGAATATACTGAGCACGCTTCGATTAATTATCAGGCTTCCGCCTGAACGTTTACCTGTCAGGCGCACCAAAAAAGCCCCGCCATCAGCGGGGCTCCTTCTCAAGAATGATTGAATCATCTATTTCTTCGCTATCCGATAGAGACGTCCCTGGTCGGTGACTGCATACAACGCACCGTCTACACCCTGCGTGATGTCGCGGAAGCGTTGCTCCTCGCCGGAGAGCAATCTCTCCTCTCCCACCACCTTATTGTTCTCAATCACCAGTCGGCAAATGTGCATGCCACTCAGACTGGAGATGAACAGGTTGTTCTTCCACTCAGGAATGGCATCACCAGAATAGAAGGTGATTCCGCTAGGAGAAATTACGGGATCCCAGTAGTATACAGGTTGTTCCATATCCACCTTTTGCTGAATCGAATCACCAACCTTCTTGCCTGAATATTCAATTCCGTAAGTAATCGTTGGCCAGCCATAGTTCTTTCCTGGCTCTACTTTATTCAACTCATCACCCCCGCGAGGACCGAATTCTGTTTCCCACAGTTCGCCGGTTACCGGATGGAATGCAATACCCTGCACATTCCGATGACCATATGAGTAAATCTCGGGACGGCCTTTACCTTCGAATGGATTGCCAGATGCTGGTTTGCCATCTGTAGTGATACGAATCACTTTGCCGAGTCCGGAGTTAATATCCTGCGCTTGTGGACGCGTCTCGAGATCTGAACGTTCTCCGGTGGTTACATACAATGTTCCATCGGGAGCAAATTTCACGCGCCCACCATAGTGCAGCGTACCCTTGTACGCAGGCGTCGCGCGATAGATCACCGTAACATCCTCCAGTTTTTTCTCGTCGGCAGACAATTTCCCTTTCGCAACAGCAGTCACGTTACCCGCCGCCGAAGGCTCCGAAAACGCCCAATACACCAGGCGTGTTTGATCGAAAGCAGGATCCAGACACAAGCCCAAAAGTCCCCCTTGTCCTTCGCTGTTTACTTTAGGAACGCCAGCCAATGACTCGCCGGGCTTGCCAGCCGCCGTTACAATACGCAGACTGCCTGCCTTCTCTGTCACGAGGAAGCGACCATCGGGAAGCGCCGCAATGCCCCACGGGCGCACGAGAGAGCTATCCAGCATGATTCCCTCGTAGGGCGTTGACGTCGTTACACTTCCTATTCTTGTTTGCCCTTCAAAGGCTGGTTTGTAGTCGGTGTTTCCGGCTTTCGTTTCTACAGGCACACCCGCAACGGAGGTGCTATCTACAGGTGTAGTTGCTTCTTCAACCTTCTTGGCACAGGAAGACAGCACCAGGGCAGCACCTGCGAGGATTAAATAAATCGGTTTTGTCATATTGGGTTTGAACAATTCACGAAATATATCATCCTCTACGCAGAACTACGCGACCCTCCTTCAAGTTTTGTATGCAAACGTGACAAAACTCAGAAAATAGCCTACCAAAGGCACACTGCTCCCCCCGGAGATCCGGCATATATCATACTGACAATAACCGTAGAAACAGTCAGGTTCGTTCTGCCATGTGAAACCTTTATCCTTTAGGTATTTTGATCTTCTGTCCCGGGAAGATCGTATCGGGGTTCTTGATTACGTCCTTATTCATTTCGTGGATCTTCTGCCACGTAGTGCCGTATTGCTTGGCGATCTTACTGAGACTGTCACCCTTTTGGATCTCGTACACTTCGTCGAAATTCGTCGCTTCTATATTCAACATCAGGTCTCCTGCACGCATGTCGGGATCAATCTTGCTGTACGCATCCCACATCTTCTGTTTCACAGCTTCCGTGGTTGTGCCTCCGATATGCAACACGGTACCCTTTTCCTCGACTTTCAGATTTGAAACACCGTCTTTCTGCGCGATGTCAATAACCGATTGATACTTTTCCTTCAGCATATCCGATTTTATTTAATGGTCAGCTGATTGTCAACCTTCTTCGCTCCCGACTCCATCGCAGCTTTCATGATGTTCTGAAGATTCGCGCGCTTGATGGTTCCTGTGAGCGTAATCACACTGTCTTTTATCGCGGCCGTCACACCTTCCACTTTGTACGTACCGAAATTCTCGTTCACTTTAGCCATTAACGCATCGTCAGCAGTTTTGGCCAATTCTTCCGGCGTCGGGCCTTTGGGCTTCACGGTAAGTGAATTGTTCACCCCTTTGATACCCTTCACCGCAGAAACCAGACTTTCCGCTGTTGATTTTAATGCATCATCATCAACTTCTCCAGTCAGTGTAACCATGCCCTCCTTTACGGCGGCAGAAACAACGCTAAGAGACGGATTAGACTTTAACACTTCGTTCACTGCCGTTGTGAGTTGTTCGTCGCTCGGCTTGCAAGCGGCAACGAACAGGCACAAAGACGCAACCAGAAATAGAGAGAGGGATCTTTTCATAGCTATCTGAGTTTTAAGTTTATCAAACCAAGTTACAGTTATCAGTAGGCCGGAGCAAGAATTATCTTAGATAGTGGATTGGCACAACGCAAACATAAAACTGAAGTAAATTCTAAGTATCACATCATAAACCAGTCCAAACACGAAAATCTGAAGTGTGTGTCGAAGATTCCAAGAACAATGTCATGATGCGCAGAAGGATTCAGTTGGCCGCCTAAACAGACATCAATGTCACGCACAAATAGAACCCACAAACCAGTGCCGCCGGTATAGTCGCCCGGCGATTTTGGTGGCATGGCGCGATCCAATGCCACTATATGACCGACTTCTGGATTCAGTAAGGTGAAGTGAACAAATGACGATAACAAGCGTATCTTCAGACAGATCGTTTTTTCCCTGTCCATATAACGCCCCATCACCTTTCGACTGGACAATCTATCGCAACAATTCGATTAGCACCAGATCATCAGTGGCTTTTTTTGTACCTTCAGTGCCTCACAAAAAACCCAACACTTATGAAATACCTACTCGTTGCCTTCGCCCTATTACTTTCCGTTCCCGCCTTCTGCCAGGGACAATTTCAGAAGGAGTCCGCAGGATCCTTAATGCACGTGTCCGGACAGGTAATGCAGCTTGCTAAAGCCATCCCGGCAGACAAATACTCCTGGTCGCCTAGTAAAGGTGTACGCTCAGTAGCCGCAGTTTGTGCCCATATTATTTCCGCGAATTACTTTTTTGCCTCCAAGCTTGGTGCACAAGTTCCAGCCGACGTAAAGATGGAAACGCTGGAGAAAGACCTGGTCTCGAAAGAGGCCATAGAAAAAGAGTTAAAGCGTTCGTATGAAGTGGTATCTGCAGCGATCACAAATACAAAAGACAGCGCACTGCCTACCAAGGTAGAGTTTCCGTTTCCCGGCGACTTCACAGGAATGAGTACGGTTCTTATTGTCCTCGGACACTCCAACGAACATCTTGGCCAGTTGATCGCTTATGCAAGAATGAATGGAATTACGCCGCCCTGGAGCCAATCCAATGAAGTTGAGATGTTCTCGTTTAGATACTCAAACAACCTGATAGCTCGAGTAGATATTCACACGTATGCCGAAGTTCTGACAAGCGCTTGAATACACTACTTGCCATCGACTCTGTTACATAAACAAAAAATCATCGGAGCAGTTGAAGCTGGTCCGATGATTTCATGTGGCTTGCATAGGTTAACGATTCCATGTCACGCTGGCAAAGTCCGGCGATTGGAATCGCACACTACTCCACGGACTTAGCATTCGCCTCAGCCATTTCGAGGTGATGCTCCAGCGTCGGGAGGACGGCACCTGCCCATGCGCGAAGTTCCGGATCATTACCTTTCTCGGCCTGCTTCTTAAATTCGTCCACATCGTCTTTGTGATCTTTCACCATCAGCTTAGCGTACTCCTTGTCGAAAGCCTCGCCTGTTTTCAGCGCTAATTCATCAACCTTCTTCTGACTGTCATCACTCAAGACAGTTGGAATGCTAATACCTTTCTGTTCAGCCAAAGCTTTTAGCTGGTCATTCCCCTGGCCATGATCCTTTATCATCTGTTGTCCAAATTCTCTGATCTGGGCTGAGTTTGCATTCTTAACAGCAAGTTCTCCGAGAGCAACTTCCAGCATGCCACCATCCGCAGCAGCTACCGCGAATTCCGCATCCTTGTTTACCTCGGTCTTTTCGAATTTGTCTTCATTTTCTTCCTCTGCCATTTCCGTGCTATCAGTTGAGTTGTTTTTACTGCATGCCATTGGAATGACGAGACAGAGACACATAAAATAGTGAACTATGTTTTTCATTGTTTTAGTTATTGGTTGAACATATCTGATTTTCATCTGGTTTATCGAAACGACCTTTCCTGTGAAGGAGAATGATTGTCCCGAAATCCCGATACACACTATTATAAAAAAATATGCCGCGTTGTAATATTCCATTACGCCCCAACGCGCCAAGATCCGTTACCCCATGCTCTTGAAATTTGTATCCTCGTCTACACATCGCTGTGGCGTTTTACCCTCATAATGCTTGCGCATGTCCAGCCTCGTAACGCGCCAAAATTGGTCCGTTCATCCTTACGAGTGCTATTTCTAAATTCGCTATCATCCATACTTGCGAACACGTCGTTTGCAGCGATGTCCGTATGCCGACAACCGATTTGCAATAGTCGACTTTATGGAATTTGTGAATTCCGGAAAAAGCCCAGGGTATTTTGTCATGAGTTCTCACTGTTATTTGGCTGGGGAATTGTCTTTTTTCACCGTGCCTGTGCTGGCCAGACTACAAGTACTCATGAAGCGTGAGGGACTAAAAACTCAGCACTCGCGACTTCTAACCCAAGATCGCGAAACCTGGCAAAGGAAGTTTAGTTGTTGAAGCGTTATGTCGCCGCGCAGCGTCAAAAGAACTATATGGAAAGCAAGTTATTCATTGGTACCAGCAACGTTGTTCTACCTATTGCAAAGCATGCCTTTCCGTCGGAATACAAGGCCATGAGCCGACTCGGCTATTACAGTACCATCTTCAATACGGTAGAAGTGAATAGCACCTTCTATAAATTACCTCTTCCGAAAACCCTTGTGCGCTGGAGTGAGGAAACCGCAAATGGCTTTAAGTTCACGCTAAAGGTGTGGAAAGAAATAACTCACCGGAAGCAACTGGTGTTCACCATCGCTGATGTAGAAACTTTTCTGAATTTATCCACCATGATTGCTGATAAGCAAGGATGTCTTCTGGTGCAGTTTCCTGGGAGTGTAACCACAGATTATTTTGATTCAGTTGTGATCATGCTGGAGACAATCCAACACTACAATCAAACGCTTTGGGACGTCGTTGTTGAATTCAGACACGATAGCTGGTACCATCATCGGGTTTACAAAATGTTGCACGAACACCATGCTTGTCTGGTTGGTCACGACAAAAGCGGTGGCTTAAAACGAGCTTGTGAATACAACGATGCAGTGTGTTATCTGAGATTTCACGGGCCTCAGGGAGACTATCGCGGAAGCTATAGCAAGGAGCAACTGCTACCCTATTCCCAGCTAATTAAAGACTTGATTAAACAGAACAAGACCGTCTACGCATACTTCAACAATACGATAGGAACTGCGTTCGAGGACACGTTGTTATTAAGATCTATGTGCAGTTAAATAACTCCACGAAACAACATAGGTTTAAAATAATCAAGTCGTTCAGCGACCAAACAAGCGCGTCAGCTTAGCAAGGGAGGCCGCGTCTTCGCTATCGGGAATTTCTGTCAACCTCCAGGTCCAATTGGTTTTGCCGGTGGTAGCAGGCGTATTCAGGCGACTGCGTTCATTCAGGGCCAGAATATCCTGCATGGGTATTATG
>Ga0164241_10004805_pt1 | contig 12920 bp, 13 predicted proteins | sample OricomyardsoilBY_FD_108780 | JGI IMG/M metagenome (GOLD analysis project Ga0164241, IMG submission 108780) | Backyard soil microbial communities from Emeryville, California, USA - Original compost - Back yard soil (BY) | ecosystem: Environmental > Terrestrial > Soil > Unclassified | place: USA...
CAACCCGGGGTCGGGGCCGGGACAACCGCATACCCGTCCAAGGACGATGCGATCGCCGGGCCGCCGTTCGGGACCGGGCACGCACAGAACGAAAGAGACTGGGGCGGTCACTGTTCGGTGGCCGCCCCTACCCGTTCCCTCCCGGGCTTGCGAGAGCAGTCGGCGTCTCACGGGTCCGCCGGAGGCGAACCCCGCTCGCCGTCGCCGTCGCCGGCGCCGATGGTGCCGGTCGTGGGCGCGGCGAAGCCGGGTCGGGCGTCGGGCAGGCCACCTGTGCGAAGCACGGTGTCGGCGACGTCGACGACCGGGCGGTGGGTGTGCTCGCCGGCCCGGTGCAGCAACTGCCGGGCCTGGGCCGGGGATAGGTGGTACAGCGCGGTCAGGATGCCGGCCGCGGCCGCCACCCGCTGCGCACCGCTGAGCGTGGACGCGGCGTGCAGACCGCCGCCCGAGCAAGCGATCGCCGAGGCGGTGCGTTCCCGGTGGACCAGGGCGACCGCGTAGTCGGTCAGCACACCGGCCAGCGTGGCCTCCGTGACATCCGGGCGGTGCCCGTCCGTCCATCGGCAGATCAGCACACCGCGGTACTCCGGTCCACCGCCGGGCGGACTGCCGAACCTGGTCACCACCGTCCGGTCGGCGACCTGCACCACCGGACCGCCCGCGCCCCGGTCCAGCACGATTCCGTTCTCCTGGATCAACCCGGTGAAGGCTCCGTCATCCGCCGACACCGGTGCACTGGTGATGACCGGCCAACTCCGGCGGATCCGGTAGGGCCGCCGGCCGTGTTCGCTGATCTGCACCAGGCATTCGTCGCACAGGGCCGGCACGCACACCGCCGCCAGCCCGGCGAACACCTGGGCCGGCTCCGCGGACGCCTCCAGGAACCGCAACCCGGACAGCACCCGCGGCAGATCGATCCGCGAACCATCGCCCGGGACCGACTGATTCGGACCGGGCACCCCAACGGGAACATCACCCGCAGCGCGGGCGATGTCCTCGGTGTGATCCATTGCTGATCACCCCCTTGCCATGTGGTCCAACCGGTGCTACAACAAATCTATACCTTTCATGGTAGATATGAGCACACGGGGATGAACCAGTGGGAGGTGGTTGGTGATGCTCATGCGTACCGATCCGTTCCGGGACTTCGACCGGATCACCCAACAGTTGCTCGGCACGAACGCCCGACCCTCGGCGATGCTGATGGACGCCTGGCGCGACGGCGACCAGTTCGTGGTCGAATTCGACCTGCCCGGGGTCGATCCCGGCTCGGTGGACCTGGACGTGGAACGCAACGTGCTGACCGTGACCGCGACCCGACCCGCGGTCGACGAGCGGTCCGAATTCCTGGCCGCCGAACGGCCCCGCGGGGTGTTCAGCCGGCAACTGGTGCTGGGTGACAACCTGGACCTGGACCGCATCCAGGCCAGCTGCCGGGGCGGTGTGCTACGGCTGGTCATCCCGGTCGCCGAGAAGGCCAAGCCCCGCAAGATCACCATCAGCCACGATGCCGACGACCAGGCCATCACCACCGGCAACGGCAGCCACGCCCAGAACACGGTGGAAGCGGCCCACGCCTGAAACACCACCCCGGACCCTGCCCGGCGGGCCGGCCAAGCAACGCCGAACGGGTAGCCACTTCCTGACGGCCACCCACTGCTGCGTGCAACCGGCATCCATCCCCCGCCGGGCAGCCGGCAACCCGCTGCACCACCGATGACCCCGACGGCCGTGGGCCGAAGCGACGCAGCCGCTGGCGGCGACACCGAACGCAGTTGCCTGTCCGGCAACATGTATCCGTCCTTGTCGCCGTCGACACCGACGACCCGAAGCCGATCGTCACACGAAGCAGGGACGCGATTCCTGCTGGAGAGCGTGGTTGCAGCGGAGGGTACCTACCGCGTCGTGGCGCTAGTCCGTTTCCCAGACGGTCCACTCGTAGTCGCCGACGATCGCGCCCGCGTTGATCAGGTCCAAGAGCTTGGCGACCTCGTCCTGCGCGTTCTGGCGGTCCAACGCCTGGCGATCCTCGAAGACCTCGACGGCGATGAAGCAGTTGGGGTCCGTCAGGCTGCGACCGATGTCGAAGTGGATCACCCCGGGCAACTGACGGCTTGGTGCCTCCACGGCGGCGATGACCGCGGCCACCTCCTCGGTGCGGTCCGGCTGACACTGAATCTTGAACCGGCCGACGATCATCCCGCACTCCCTGTTCGGTCGCCCTGCACATGGTTCTGCCCGACGGGTCACTGGTGAAGGACCATCTGCTCCCCCGGATCGCCGAGGCGTACGAGACGGGCCGGGTGCCGGAGCTGCTGCCGGGCCGGTGACATGTTGGGTCGCGTCGGCCACGCTCGGGAGTGCAGTCAACATGACGTTGGCTGATCAGGGTCACGCCCAAGCCGTGGGCGCGGCCGCGGCGGACCACGTCATCCATCGCCCCCAGCAGTCGCAGCATGTCCTTGGGAAGTCGTTGCGGGGCCAGTAGATCCGCCTCGTCCACGATCAGATGCAGCGGGTCGCGGTTGACCCGGTACAGGGTCTCCAGAAAGTCGGTCATCACCCGCCGGGTTGCCGATTTCGACAGCTGCGACAGGTCCAGCACCGCCGACACCCCTTCGGCGACCAGCATTTTGGCCAGTGCGGCACCCTCGGTTTCGACCAGGGATAGGTCGGCGTGATCACCGCCGACGATCACCACCGGCAGGCCGCCGTCCTGCCCGCCGCTCCGGCCTGCTCTCAAGCCCCACCAGACACCGGTTGGATCGACAGTCAAAACCTGCTGGCCGGTGCCGATCATCTCCTCGGCCAGTACGACCGCGGTGGACGTCTTGCCCGACCCGCGTTTGGCCAGGATCGCGAAGGTCTCGGTGACCGCCTCCAGTGGCAGGTCGAACCCGTCGGCCAGATGCAACATGGTCATCACCGCTCTCCCGCCTCGATCATGACGAAGTCCTCGAACCCGGGCAGGCTGAACGCAATCCGCCCGTACCCGGCGGCCCGGATCAGGCCCTTGTTCAACAGCCGGGTGCGGACGTACGACAGATGGGTCAGCGGCCGGCCCAACGCGGCGGCCACCGGCCCGGTGCCCGCAGTGCCGTCCGCGGCCAAGTGCCGGGCCATCGCCACCAGGTACTGCCGCTCCAACGGGCTGGCCCGGTTCCACCCCCCGCGGAACATCCCGTCGTGCAACTCATGCACCGCCGCGGCCACCCCGGCCCGGGCCGCCCGGAACCGGATCCGCCCGCCGGGCGCGGGGGCGGCCGCCCGCCACGCGGCGTCCGCGCACCGCTGCAGCAGGAACGGTGCCCCGCCCGCGGCGGCCAGCACGTGCTCGGCGGCATCCTGATCCCACCGCACCTCGAACGCCGACGCCGGCACCAGCAACGCGACGGTCGCCTCCGCCGGCGTGAACGACTCCAACAGGTGGAAGCTGAACCGCGCCGCAGAGGAGCCGGCTCGCATCAGCCGCTGCGGGGTCTGCGGCAACCCCGCCCCCAACAGCACTAGCGGCGCGTCGCCCAGCTCCTGCGCGATCGCAGTGACCACCGCCAGATCGCCCTCCGGGCCGTCCAGCACGTCGTCGAACGCCAGCACCAGGCCGGCCCGGTCCTTGCGGGCCAGTCGCCCCGATTCGGCGACCAACGCCACCGTCGCGTCCCGGTCCGCTGCCATCGGATCACGGGCGTGTTGAGGCGGGTGGGCGATCGTCGTCTCCGGCGCCGACAACTGGACCGGCAGCCGGCCCAACGCGGAACGCCAGCGTCGCCACCGCGTCGACATCGACGGCTGCAGCGGTTCCATCGCCGCGGCGATCGCCGTCGCGATCCGCCCGACCAACGAGTCCCGGCGATCCACCGTCACCGACGCCACCAGAAACCCCTGCGCCGCCGCCTCCCCGGCCACTGCACGCAGCAGCACGGTCTTGCCGACCCCGGGCATACCCGTGAACACAAGCGGGGAACGGCCCGGTCGGCCGAAGTTCGCCGTCCGCGCGAACAACTCAACCGCCCGCGCCCGGGCCTGGTCACGCCCCACCAGCAGCGGCGGCGGCACCCCCGCTCCCGGGGTGTACGGACTGCCCACCGCTTCAGTCTGCTCTATTTGACGTCAATTAGGGCAGCTGCGCTTGGTTCGGGTTGCATTCCACCCCCCTGGGGTCGCGGCCGCTCCGTGCCCACGTACGTTCGAGCCGCCGATGCATGGTCGTGTTCCGTGCCACCGACGTCGCCCAGGTTTCCGCGATGACGGAGGGGCGGCGGACGATGTATCGTGGTGGGCAGCTCGCCTCCTGCTGGGAGGACGGGAAGTGGAGCCAGGACCCCCGCCGGAATGACGGGACCTGGCTCTTGCGCTATCCGGGACCATCCATGGCTTCGCCTCGCTCCCCGGGCGTGGATGCGGGCGGAGCGGCTCCTGTCCGGTGATACAACACGCCTGTGAGTGACGAGTTCCACTGTTGGGTGGATGAATCCATGCACGTCAACAGTGACCCCGGCCTGTACGTGCTGGCCGGGGTGGTGTGCCTGTCGTCGACCTGCGAGTCGATCCGGGGGACGTTGCGGACGCTGCTGGATGCCGGGCAGCCCCGGCTGCACTGGAGCAGCGAGAGTCCGGAGCGCAAAGAGAAGATCGTCGGCACCCTCGCCCAGATCGACATGACATCGGTCGTGGTGATCGGTACTCCGCTGCCGAAGAAGAGGCAGGAACGGGCCCGGGCGGTGTGCATGGAGTCGTTGACCGTGCTGCTCGCGGACATGGGGGTGTCCAGGATCTTCCTGGAGGAGCGCAACCCCAGCCTGAACGACCGCGACAAGCGGCTCATCGAAGCCATCCGCGGCAAGAAGTTGATCCCCGCCGAGCTGCGGATCGACGTCCAACGACCGTCGGAGGAACCGATGCTGTGGATGCCGGACATCGTGGCCGGCGCGGTGGGAGCGGACCGGGTCCGGCGGGATCCTCGATACCTGGATGCCATCCGGTCCATGGTCGAGGAGCACGACATCCCCTTGCGGTGAACGCAACAATGAACCTGCAGCCCCGCTGTCATCCGTGGGTCGGGCCGTCCACTCACCAGACACGACCACGAAAGCAGACATCAACGTTGGCGGGCATCGCGAAATGAAACAGACCACCATTGGGAAGACGACCATACTAGCTGCCCGTATCGTGGCAAGGACCACCTACGTTTCTGGAACTTGATGCAGACCACACTGACTTTCCTGGATCTAGCCCTGGCAGCAATCGCCGGAATCATCGGAGGCCTGGTCGTCGAGAGGGTGACCCATAAGGTCAAGGCCATTCCGCTTGGCGTACTTGCGGGCGCCTTGATTGGAGTGCTCGTTGCTCAGGCGGTAGTGCAGGCGGGCGCCACTACCTCTTCCCAACCGCCAGCAACGGCTGAGTCCCCGCCCGCCCATGTCACGGACAGTTCTACATCCGAAGTAGCGCATTCCAATCCATCTATCATGAGCTCGCCGACCGCTTCACCGCTCATTGTCGCCACCGATACCGGACAATCGGTCACCACTGACGCAACCACCTCAGCTCCTGAAGGTACCGAGTCCGGTCCGAATGTAATTCGCATCTCCGCGACTTCCGATCAGACCGCAGAGGCATCGTCAACGGGCCCCGGCTTGGACCTTCGGTTCTGGCACTATCCGGGCACGCTCGGTGACGTCGAAATTCATGGCGACTTCGCCCTCGCGGATGAGACCATAACTGGTACCGATTGTGGCAACCCCTATGTAAGCTATTTCGCAGGTGGAGTCGCTCCCGGCACGTATCTGATCCGTGTGTATATCCCTGACATTGATAACCTATCGCGATCTGTCGACTATGGATTCGCCGTGCTTGATCAGGACATTCACCGCGGCCAATGGGTGGAGATCGGACAGCAAGACGCCGACACGACGCCAGCAGGGGGACACACCCTTGGCCTCAGCGTCAAGCAGCAGTACGAGCCTGCGGCTGGAACCGGCTGTGTGCCGACGGGTCGACACATCGCCTTCGGCGCCGTTGAGTTTGTGGGTCCGCGTTAGGTTAGTGACCGCCCTGCGACCCAGCAAATGATCCTCACCCATTGCCGTGCCCTGGTTGGGTGTGTCCATGAATAGCGTGGAAGACGACACGCCAAGCTCGCGACATGGAGGCGCGGTCTTGCGCTTGGTTTGATTTGACGATCATTCGCACTGGGGGGCGGGGGGGGCGAGAGAGCCAGCAGTTCATCACCTATCGACGAATAACCACAAACTCCGGGATGTAGAACCATAAGGAGCAGCACCTCAGGTTGGTTTCAATTGACGACGGCAGTCAAGTTCGGACTTGTGCAGCGGAGTGAACGCCAACTGCTAGCATCTCACGATGGATGAGTGGTGGGGACTCACAACATCGACTGCGCCATGGTGGTTCGTTGTGGCGGTGTCTGGATTGCTTGGAATAGCAGGGGTCGCATCCGGGGCAATCGTCAGCTACAAGTCGGTCAAGGCCAGCGACGAACGACGAAATGCGTACGAGCTGGCCCGGATGAGCATTATTGAGAGCCGGGAAGACAGGCAACGTTGGTACGACAAGATGCGGGAGGTGTCTGCTCGCTTCGTAGTCACTGCTCACAAGCTTCAGTACCACGGCGGCGAATCCTCCGTCTCTGATTATGTGAAGTACGTCGAGAATGACATCGACCCGCGGAGTGCGGACGCAGACGACAAGATGGACAGCAAGCAGTTGTTGATCGACTTACTCAACAAGATCGATGCGGCTGGTGGGCGAATACAAGAATTGGCAGGCATCCGCGCCGAACTCGATCTGATAGCTCCTGACGATGTCCGCAGCGCAGCCGGAAAGGTATGTGAGACCGCCATCTGGCTGGCCCGGCCGAGTGCAATGTCTCAGGCGAGGCTCGACAACGCCGACCTTCAGGACCTACAGATCGAGGAATTTATCGAAGTAGTTCGTCGCCACATTACGCCGAGGTCGTCGGAGAGTGCCTAACCTGACCCCAATTGTGAATGGTTTCCTCGTTTTAGCTTCTCGACAGCTTCGAATATCTGATCGAGGCGAAGGGGATCGCCGAGGACAAGCCCTCGTGTCCAGGACGGATCAAGGGCAGACCCCTTCGACGTCGCCACCTCCTGTAGGACCGCGGCGAATTGTGCTGCGTCCGAGTCCGATGAACTGTCGGTTGCTCGCTTCACAACCGACCACGCTTCAGGGTACGACAGTCCCGCGTCTGTTAGTCGCACCAGCGCCGCGTTCGACAATACGACCGCGGATGCATCCTCGAGCCGCAACGCCATCTGGTCGACCCGGACGATCAATTGCTGCATCACCGCCGCCGTCTGGCCGATGACGTGCTCGGTCAACGCAGCGGCGTCCGCCACAGCTACTCGCTCAACGGATGAGTGCGTCAGGTCCCGCTCATTCCATAACGCCACGCCTTCCAGTACTGGAGTCACATAGCTGCGGACGAGTCGGGCCAGCCCGCAGATCTTTTCCGACACGATCGGGTTCTGCTTGTGTGGCATCGATGACGAGCCTGCCCGCGAACGCCCGACGTCCTCAGCGAGTTCTGCCACTTCTGAGCGCTGCCCGAGTCGAATTTCCAGGGCAATCGCCTCGCAGACCGTCGCCGTTGCGGCTAGCGCGAAGATCCACTCGGCAAGCCTGTCGCGCATGACGACCTGGGTCGCGACCTCGACAGGCTGCAGCCCGAGTTTCTGCGATGCGAACGTCTCCACTTCCGGCGGCACCTGCTGATAGGTTCCTGTCGTACCTGAGATCTTTGCGACGAGGGTCGCGTCGCGAGCGCGGAGCAAGCGAGTACGGGCGCGATCAGCTGCGAATGCGAAATCAGCCACCCGGTGTCCCCACACCTCGCGGGTGGCGTATTGACCGTGGGTGCGGCCGATTCGTGCTGTGTCACGGTGCGCCAATGCGTGATCGGCGAGGACGGTCACCAACCGGTCCAGCTGAAGCATGATCAACGCGCTGGCGTCTCCCACCGCGATCGCTTGCGCTGTGTCGACCAGGTCTGAACTCGTCAGACCTCGGTGCAGTCGGCTGCTCACGTATGCCGGCATCCCGGCTGTCCACTCCAGGAGGAACGCGACGACGTCGTGCCCGGTCTCTCGCTCGCGCTCGTTGACCGACTGGGCCGATGGACACGCGTAGCGCTGGGCCGCCGCCAGAACCTCCTCGGGGACCATCCCGACGTGCACATAGCCGGCCAAGACCGCGAGTTCGATCCGCCGCCAGTTCTCGAATCGCCGCTGATCAGAGAACACCGCCCTCATATCGCTCGATGTATACCGATCGAGCACGGGCCACCTCCCATCGGCCGGGCCCTGGACCTCCCACGTCCGCCGGGTACCGTGTGGGACAGTAGCCGCATGGACGCGCTGGTCGATCGAGTTCCTGCTCCTTTTGGCTCGACGCAGATGTTGCCGCTCGATCTGTCCTCCGCAACGTCCAGTGGGTTGCCAGCGACGCGACGGCACTCCACAGTCACGTCTCGACCGGGGGAAGGCAGACGATCATCCTCGAAGCGCCAGAGCGCCGAGGACTGCAGCTACGCACTGTTCGCCGTGTCCGAATTTCACCGTGCCTTCGGCCTACCCGTGGCGACCATGCCGACCACGTCGATCCCGGCCGACCTGCGCCAGCTGCGGGTGGATCTCCTCGTCGAAGAGGTCCGCGAGTTCGCCGACGCCACCGAGGCGAAGGACATTGTCGGGATCGCCGACGCTCTGGCCGACATCCTGTACGTCACCTATGGTGCAGCGATCACCTACGGCGTCGATCTTGACGAGGTCGTGCGGGAGGTCCACCGTTCGAACATGAGTAAGCTCGACGAGATGGGCCGTCCGATCCTGCGAGAAGACGGCAAGGTGCTCAAGTCGGCCCGCTACACCAGGCCCGACGTCGTCGCCGTCTTGGAGACCCAACTGCCGTTGCCCATCTGAAGTCGACTTGACCAGCCCCTGGTGCTGGTCGTTCGATCAGCTACGGATGGCGGGGGGCGCCGATGCTACTGGATAGGCTCGCGTCATGACCGCGGCTGTCGACAAGTCCTGGACGAACTCCTCGGTTCTGGCATTCGCGCACGGGCGGGATCCTCTTGACGCCGCCAGCGACACTGCGCGTTGTTTGATGACGGAGGCGCGCCAGGCAGGGATCGACGGCCCCCCGGTGAACGTGGTCGAACTCGCCAAGCTCCTCGGACTTGGCCTAGTGCCGGGTAACACGGTCGTGGACGCCGCTATCTCTCCCGCCGGCGCAGCCGCGCCGCACCGTACTCCGTCCAAGCTCCTGGCCACCGACGTACCACTCGAGATCGCCTTCAATCCGAGCCGGCCTCGAGGACGACTGAGGTTCTCGATCGCGCACGAGATCGCCCACGCCTTCTTTCCCGACGTGACCGAGCGGACCCGACACCGCACACCCACGGGCGCGATATCGAGCAGCGACACGGACGAGTGGGAACTCGAATTGCTGTGCAATGTGATCGCGGCCGAACTCCTGCTGCCCGACGACGCGGTCACCGGGCTTCTCGATATCGACACGGACATCGACTTCATCATGGAGACCCGCAAACGCTGGGACGTCTCGACCGAGGCCCTGCTCCGCCGCCTGGTTGCTTCGAGCAAGCGAGGCCTCACGCTGATCGCTGCGTCACGCTCCCGTGACACCTCTGACGCACGCCTTCGGATCGACTACGCGATAGGTCCTGCAGCCTCGGAACTGCCGCGCGGTCAAGTCCTCGGCGCGAAAGAAAGTGCGTCGGCTCCCTTCGCGGTGGGTCAGACCACTAAAGCCACGACCTATATCAACGGCGACCCCTACACAATGCAGGGTGTTGGTACTCCAGCGTATCCAGGCCGCCTGCTTCCACGCGTTCTCGTGCTGCTGGAACCGGTGCGTGAGTCCGCTACTGACGAACGGATCAAATGGGTGACCGCGGATATCACCGATCTAGGCGATGGTGTTGAACCAGTTGTCATCGCGCATGTGGTATCCGATGCGGCGCGTGCATGGAGCCGCCAAGGAGTCGCGGCCGCGCTCGCCCGGTCCTTCCCGCAGGCTGCGGCCGCCTACCGCTCGTGGACCATTGCGTCACCAGACAACCTCAAACTCGGTCATACACACGAACTCGCACAAGACTTGGCCGGTCGGCCGGTCACGATCGTCAGCATGGTGGCGCAGCAAGGATACGGACCAAGCACGGCCACCCGCCTCAACTACTCCGGCCTGCGTGAGTGTCTCGCGCAGGTCGCGGTCGTAGCCGACCGAAGGGGCGCCGCTGTCCATCTCCCCCGCATCGGCGCCGGTCAGGCCGGCGGCCGATGGGACCTGATCGAGACCATCATTGTCGACGAACTCAGCGACCGCGGGATCCCGGTGAGTGTGCACACCATACCCAGCCGACCCCGTCGAGGACCCGCATGACGAAGAACCACGAGGTGAACAATCCGCGGTTCGTCGTTTTGTCGGGCCCAGTGGGCGCCGGCAAGAGCACCCTCGCCCGCGGTCTCGAACTTCGGTACAACGCCAAACACATTCGTACCCAGCACCTTATGCGCGATTACGCGGAGGCGGCGGGCGAATCGCTTCCTGCAGAACGCAAAGCGCTCCAGGAATACGGTGAGCGCCTCGACCGGGAAAGTGATGGGAAGTGGGTGGCCGACCGGGTCGCCGAGATTGTCGCCACCGATGACGACGACCGGACGATATTCGTCGTCGACTCCGTCCGTCTCAAGTCGCAGGTCGATCACCTGCGGTCGGCGTTCCCGACCCGAGTGACGCACATCCACGTTCACGCTCCTCGCCACGTGCTCGGCGAGCGGTACAGCGGGCGGGAGAGCGGCCTGCGAGAACTGTCGAGTTACGAAGAGGTCACTGCCAACGCCACCGAGGCGGCGGTCACCAAGCTCGCGGACGATGCCGACGTCTCGATCGACTCTGACCGCTGCTTGGAACTCGACGTCCAGACCAGGGCCGCGGCGGCCCTCCGACTGCTGCCTTCGCGCTCCGCTCGGCTGGTCGACGTCATCGTCGGCGGCGGGTACGGCAGTGAAGGTAAAGGAAATATCGCCTTCTACCTAGCGCCCGAATACCAGGTGCTGATGAGGGTCGGCGGCCCCAACGCTGGCCACAAGGTACCCACAACGCCGACTCCGTATACCCACCGGCTTCTGCCCTCAGGCACCCAAGCGAACCAGACCGCGAAGATCTTGATCGGTCCCGGAGCTACGCTGGACTTGGAGGTCCTTCTCAGGGAGATCGCCGATTGCGACGTGGACGCCGGACGGCTACTCATCGATCCACAGGCGATGATCATCGAAGAGGCTGACAAGACCGCGGAGCAACCGGCCGTCGCTTCTATCGGATCAACCGGCAAAGGAGGAGGGGCGGCGGCCGCGCGACGAATCAACGGCCGCAACAACACGGTCGAGCCGCCGGTACGGCTTGCTCGCGACGTGCCCGAACTCGCCCCGTACGTTGGCCAGCCCATTTCAGAAGCGCTCGAAAGTGCCTACGCGGCCGGTGAACGAATCCTGCTGGAAGGCACTCAAGGCACCGAACTGAGCATCTTCCACGGCCACTACCCGTATGTGACCAGCCGCGACACCACGACCGCCGGCACCCTGGCGGAGGCTGGGATCGGGCCGCATCGCGTCAACAGAGTCATCATGGTGACGCGAACCTATCCGATCCGCGTCGCGAACCCGCCGGGCGGCACATCGGGCCCAATGGGTCAGGAGATCGACTGGAAGGACATCGCCGAACGCTCCGGTTACGACGAGGAAAAACTGCGTGGGACCGAACGCGGCTCGGTGAGCGGAAACAGACGTCGGGTCGCCGAGTTTAGCTGGCACCAGATGCGTCGCGCAGCTGAGCTGAACGGCGCGACCGACATCGCGCTGACATTCACCGACTACATCGATAAGCACAACGCCGACGCGCGCCGGTACGACCAGCTTTCGTCAGAGACCATCCAGTTCATCGAGGACATCGAACGGGTCGCCGGCGCGCCGGTGACACTGATCGCGACACGCTTCGACCGGCGCAGCGTCATCGACCGGCGCGAGTGGTGACCGACGACATGGGAATGACCGTCGACGAACTGGTCAACGTGTACCCACGCCTGTATCACATGGCCACAAGCGGTGCCTGGCCCTCAATTCAGAAGCATGGCCTTCGAACCACATGCCACCTGGTCGAGACATCGGGTCTTCCCATCGCTGATCAGGATGCGCTGCTTCACGCCCGTCGGCCCAAGTCAACCGTGATCGACCACCCGGAATATGGGAAGATCACCATTCGCGACCAGGCTCCGTTGCGAGAAGACAATCTCGCCGCTTGTTTGAGCGATATGACAGTCGTCGAGTGGCTTCAGACGCTCAACGATCGGGTGTTTTTCTGGCTGCACCCCGACCGACTTAGCAAACTTCTCAACGCACGTCTGTACCGGGGCCGCGAACATGACGTACTTGTCGTCGACACCCGCAGCCTGGTCGAGGCCTACTACGACAGGATCCGACTCTCGCCGGTAAACTCCGGAGCCACGATCTTCCCAAATCCTGCGACCCGTGGTTCGACGACTTTCCAGCCGATCGGGCAGTACCCATTTTCCGAGCGACGCAAGGGGCGAACTCTGGCCAATGCCGTGACCGAACTCGCTGTTGTCGGTGGCGCACCAGACTTGGCCGAACACGTTACACGCGTGGATCGTTTCGTCGGTCCTCAATCAGTTGCCCAGCTGTTCCCTCTGGATTGAAGAGCGTGGCAGACGACACCATAAGCCGATTCTCCCTGCGGGCATCGGCCGCCGTCATCGTCCATCCAGGGTCTTTGACTGCTCGGGTGACACCCAGTCAGGTTTCCGCGTTCAGATCGGCTGCCCCCGCCTGAGGTCGGCC
>Ga0164241_10004806_pt1 | contig 12914 bp, 13 predicted proteins | sample OricomyardsoilBY_FD_108780 | JGI IMG/M metagenome (GOLD analysis project Ga0164241, IMG submission 108780) | Backyard soil microbial communities from Emeryville, California, USA - Original compost - Back yard soil (BY) | ecosystem: Environmental > Terrestrial > Soil > Unclassified | place: USA...
TAGCTAATACGATTTGGCTAAGAATAGGTTTAGAGAAGTGAGCTCGTCAGTTGATTTCTCATTGACATTTAACACAGTTGCTTCTCTTATCTCTCAACTTTCTAATATGTGGGTTAGAAAACTAAATAAGGCGGCGTCAATTGAATTTAATGGCTAGTATATTGATTTAATTGGTAATATTGATGTAGAAATTTGTGAGATTACGCTAATGATTACCCTGCCAAAATGGTACTGGAAGATCAATTGAACCGAGGCTCTATGCGAAGCACTGAGGCTCCATGCGAGAAGCGTTGTTTGGTTGTAAACCGTAGGTTATATTATCACGCAGTCGCATTCAAGTAAGCATTGGAAGATAAAAATGAACTATGATGGATTAGAGCGCACTTATTGGGAGTCTCAGCTTGCTCGAGTAGAGGCGTTACGCAATAAGATAAATTCACGCATTGACTCTTTAGCATCAGGGAATGCTATCCCTGAAGATGATGATCTTGCTTTAGGTGAAGGTCGTCGTATAAAAATGGCTGTTCTTTTCTTGGATATCTCAAAATTTTCATCACGTGACATGGAAAGTGAAGCTGAGCAAAACGTAATGCTTAGAGCCCTTAATCTTTATTTCTCTGAAATGATAAAGATCGCGGAAGATTTTGGTGGAACAGTGGAGAAAAATACCGGCGATGGGCTTATGGCTTATTTTGAAGACAATGGGGGCTCTCCTCCTGAGAATGGGTGTAAGCGTGCTGCTGCGTGCGCTCTAACTATGTTTTCTGCTAATCAAAATTTAATTACGCCAATATTAGTGAATAGCGGGATTAAGCCATTTGATTTTCGAATTTCCATTGATTATGGTTATGTCACTATTGCTAAACTTGGCGCTGCACGTCGATTTAATCAATATGTTGCTATAGGTACTACAGCAAATTTTGCAGCAAAAATGCTAAGTAAAGCATTGCCAAACGAAATAGTAATTGGCGAAGCAGTCAAAGTAATGCTTCCCACGAATTGGCAAACACAATTTACATTTATTGTGCCAGAGGGAAGTGGATGGATATATAAAAACTCACTTCTTCCATACAATTTATATAGATACATAGGCCGTTGGGCGAAACTTATTGGATGATTATATGACCGATTCGCAACAAAGTTCACAACAGATTAAATTAGATACCCCAAGCAATTTTGGTGCTCCTCTTTCCCGGGATAATCTTGGCATTTCAGATGCAAATAGCGTTAGATCACAGCCAGATGAAGAAATTGATTCGGCTGTGCTTTTAAAGGCGGCTGAAGATGAGCATCAATATTTAAGAGAATACATAAGAAATGCTGATCAAAAAGCAATTTTCTTTTTTACTATTTTTTCAGGGCTATTGGCATTTATGTATTCACACCAGGTTTCTAGTCGCTGGCTCAAGTCGCTTGCTTCATGGAATATGCTAGATTTTATTGCTTTCTTATCGATGGTGGGATTGGCGCTTTCCTCTGCATTGTTTTTATGGGTTGTTATTCCCAGATTAAAAGGTTCTATAAGGGGATTGATTTTCTTCAAAGCTATAGCAACGTACGAAAATAGTGACGAATATGTGGCTGATATGATGCGGTCTTCTTCGATTAACTTGATTAGGGCAAAACTAAAGCATTGTTATGAGCTTGCCAAAGTGTGCTCTGCAAAATATAGCAAACTTGTTTGTGGCTTATATATTGGTTTTGTTGCGGTTATTTCCACGTTGCTTTATCTACTCTTAGCCTAAAAATGTTTTTTCAACTTAAAGTGTCAATTACATTTTTGCTAATACATTTTTGCTAATCATTTCTAATGATTGCATCGCGCTAACATAATCTGGCATGGCGGTTTTTTCATATACCATGGAGCTGGTAAATTGATGGTATCGTTCTTTCCAAATCCCCTTATTTTTTAAAACTTCTAAAGATTGTCTGATTTCGGTAGCGGGATCATTAAAATATTCTGGATGTTGGTTTTTAAATTGTTTTGCATCAGCAAGAACAATTGTTTTGGCTAATTCAAAAAATATATTATTAATTCGATTTGCTTGTTTAACGGCATTTAAATCATAAACATGACGAATAAGTGTCGTGTCATCATAATGGCGTTGTCGTTCAATCGCGGCGACTCTTCTAGTTAATCCTACCCATTTTTCAATAGCAGTTTCGTCAGATGAAATACAGTCAATTGGTAGTGGTGAGAATATAGTATCGACTTTCATAACATCTTCAATAATGGTGTTTACCGTGAGTCTTTCTGTAGCAAGACGAACATCAGCAAACGTAAACTCCAACAAAAGATGTGGCCTTAATGTGTCATTACCGGTAAATAAAACAGGGTAAGTTAATTCCGCTCGTAGATATTGACCTTCATTACGAACAGCCGAATCACTCACAGTTAAATTTGGTAAATTAAGTGATTCCATAATTTGTGTTCTGAATTTCTTTAATTCTTTCAGTAAGCGATTTTTGCTGAAATTTTCTTCTTTGTTTTTAAGCTGAATTTTAAAATCGATATCTTCAGACATACGCTTCACAATTCTATGTGCTTTAGCTAAGCAAGTGCCCCCTGCAAAAATCAAACGGAAAAATTCGTTTTCAATTCCCGAAAGAGAATGAATGGCGCTTGTGACGTAATAATCTTTTTCAATAATTGACGGGTATTGAATGCGCAGTCTTTCTGCTGTAAGCAATACAAGTTCTTTTAGTTCTTCTTGTGTAAGATGCTTATCCACGCATTAACTCCATATCACGATAACGTAGCTGCCTGCGCAATCTATCTTTTAACTTTGTAGTTGGATTAGCGGGAATCTGTGTTGATCTTCCTGCTTGATAGTCTTGCTCTTCCTGTGATGCTTCCCAGCGAATATTAAGCCTGTTTAGAGCGGCGCGCATTGTTGGAAGTACGCCTTCTTTTAGATAGGTTGATTGAGTAATTTTTGATCTAGTTAGTTTGGCATAGACTCCATACCCAAGTTTAGCTAAATATCCATCTTCGATTAGACGATTAAGAGCGCGGCTAACTTGACGAGGATCAGCAATATTGGCAATATCCGAGCGCAAAACAACATCTCCAGAAAGTCGTTGGATGCGCTTTAACACTTTGAATGTAATGCTTTTTTTAAATTGTACTTTCATGGGATAATCTCATGCCAACAATGGACATATAAATTATAGCATTTATGCTTCTTTTGTCCAATGAATTAACCTAGCACTATGTAATAATTCACAAAAAAGCTGACTATGCAGCAGTTTTATTACATAATTCCCGATATATTTTATCAGGCAATAAAGGCGTTAAAATGGATATTAGTGTTAATAGTGAACATTTAAAGCCATTTCTAAAGTGGGCAGGAGGCAAGCGATGGCTCACGCGTTCATATTTTCATGTTTTCCCAGATAATTACGAAAGGTATATAGAGCCGTTTCTTGGTGGCGGAGCCGTATTTTTTTGGCTTTCTCCTGAAGAAGCAATTTTGGGTGATGTTAATCATGAGTTAATAGAAACATATAGCGCAATTAAAACAAATTGGCGAAAAGTCGTAGAATTATTGAGCTATCATCAAAAGCGTCACTCGCATGATTATTACTATAAAATGAGACTAAATATTCCAGGTACTAAAGCTGAGCGAGCAGCACGATTTATATATTTAAATAGAACATGCTGGAATGGCTTGTATCGTGTCAATCTAGCGGGTGAGTTTAATGTTCCTATTGGAACCAAGTCAACCGTCATATCAGAGGAAGATGATTTTGAGAGACAAGCCAAAATCCTGCGTCGCGCCAATCTACTTAAAGTTGACTTTGAAGTCTTGGTGAACGAAGCAAAAAAAAATGATTTATTGTTCGTTGATCCTCCTTATACAGTTACACATAATTTTAATGGCTTCGTGAAATATAATGAACGTCTTTTTTCATGGGAAGACCAAGAGCGATTGTTTTATGCATTATGTCGCGCCAAGCATCGCGGCGTGAAAATTATAGCTACTAATGCATTTCATGAGGCGATATATAAGCTTTATTCAAAGAAATTCAAATTAATTGAAGCAAAACGGTTTAGCGTGATATCAGGCGATTCGATTCATCGTAAGAGTATCGAAGAATATATAATACTTGCAAATTAAGGTTGTTAATTATGAAAGAGTTTTTTGATAAAGCAAAATATCAAGATAGTCCTTTGCGCATTTTAACAGAATTCTTAAAAGCTGAAGATGCGAATAAAACAGCAAAAAATTATAATAAAATGCGTTTTGTTGGTCATGTTCTTGAAATCGGATTTGATAAGGTAACTTTAATTACATCTGATCCATATAAAAAAGCAGTTGGCGGGATCCCGAGGGGGTCGTACCTTATAATGGCTCCTGACTCACTTGAGGGCTTGCCTCCACATTTTTCATTATTACGTGTCGCTGATGTTGCACCTACGCCATTATCAGAAGGAGTGAAGCAAACTTATTTTGAACTACATAAGAAGTCGATGCCAGAGTTGGATATCTGGACTGAAAGCGAGCTTCAATGGGGCGCATTAAAAGCTACAGTATTAGGAATGTTCTATCCTGATCCAGTGGATTCAAACAAGCTCGCGTTTTCTGGAGATGTGAATAATGTAGTAAGCGCGCATCGTTATAAAGTTTTTGCGCCAAATCAAGAGTTGCTCAATTTAATTGTAAATGGAATTGTTCGGGAAGAAGGGCAGTTTGCATTGGGAAAACTTAGATTTACTGAATGTACACTTCCTTTTGCTAACCAACCGCAAATTAAAGTTCCAGCAAAAGTATCAACACTTGATTTTCGTGGATTTCGGACAGCTATGTTCGGTAAAACTCGATTAGGTAAGAGCAACATTGTCAAACTAATTGCGCAAGCAATTTTAGAAACGACAAAAACAGATAAAGCTGTTGGGCAGTTAATTTTTGATGTCAATGGTGAATATGCAAATGATAATCCACAAGATGGAAATAAATCTATTCGTAGCGCATACGAACAGCGATGCATAGTCTATGCTTTAACTAAACGCCCTTCTACTGAGTCTAAACCATTAAGATTAAATTTTTATGAGCAACCCGACTCTTGTATTGAGGTGCTTGCATCTATGCTTCAACAAGATAGCCGCAATTCTATTTATATAAACAGTTTTGCTAGTGTCCGGCTACTTAGTATTGAATCAATCCAATCATTACCACAAGAGGAGCGTGTTAGACCTATTCGAAAAATTCAAATGTATTGGGCTATTTTAAAAGATGCTGGCTTTGCGGTGGATGAGAACAAACTTAAAGATAAGCTGGTCTCACCAATTGCAAAGAACTTTGATCCGGGATTTAGTGAAAAACTAAGAAAAGAGGCATATCAACTTGTTGCAGAGTCAGAACCCCCTGAACATCTTGAGAGTCTTGATGAGCTGGCTCATGAATTAAAAGTTATTTCTCAATTTAAACAGGAAAATCCGAAGTCTAAACTTCTTTCTTCAACGTCATCACAGAATAAGCCGCTTTTTGATGCAGATGATAATGCATTGTTAAACTTCTTGTCGCCAACTTCAGGTGCTGGTGTCGCGATTATTCGACCATATAGGCACTATCATGATCACAATGCTACTGACTTTATTAATGAGATTCTTGCTGCATTAGATGAAGGTTCAACTGTTATATTAGATCTTGGAAATGCCACTGATGCTATTAGGCGTTATTTTTCAAATATGTTGTCTCAAGCGGTGTTTAGCCACCAAGAAAGAAAATTTGTCACAAACGAATTAAAAAATCATTATATTCAGCTTTATTTCGAGGAAGCACATAATTTATTTCCTAGAGACGATAAGGATCTGACCGGTGTGTATGCTAGATTCGCTAAAGAAGGTGCTAAATTCCATATTGGAATGATTTATTCAACTCAATCTCCATCTACTATAAATCGCGAATTGCTTGCTCAGACAGAAAATTTCTTTGTTGGGCATCTTTCATCACAATCAGAAGCATCAGCTTTAGCAAATATGCAAATAGCATATGATGGGTTAGAAGCAGATATTTTAAAAACGCGGACACCAGGCTACATGCGGATGCTTACCTTTTCGCATAGATTTGTAATCCCTTTACAAGCGGATAAATTTGAAGCGGTTTTAGAAAAAAGGGGTTAATATGCCATATCAAGGTGGGGTTCGTCTTCCTGCAGAAAAAGCGAGTAAGCTTGGACATTTGGATGTTCTTAGGAGTGAATTAGTTAATGAGCTAGTTGATCAATTTGAGCAAGCCGTGGTTGAGGAGTCAGAGAGAGAGAAATTTAAGCGTGACTGGTTGCCATTTGAAGAAACAGAAAAACCTTTAAGATTGGTATTCTCTGTGGATGGATCTTTTCAAACTGTTCGATCTGAACAGTACCCATATAGAGAACTATGTTTTATTAAAACTGCACTTCTGAGAATTGATGCTGTCGCAATCGAAAAATTAGATAAGGATGCACCACATCCACTTGCACTAAAAGATTTGTTATCAGAAAGCGCATTATATCATGCAACTGTTTTTCCTTTAAAAAATGTAGGTTTTCGAGATCTCAATAACTATCATGCAATAAGAAAAATCATTTACGATTCACTGAAAGATCCTTCTCTTGGAGCTGAGCCATTTGAAACGCTTAAATGGCTTGCGTATCAGAAGTGGCAAGATATTCCATTGCGCTCTCCAAATTTTCAATGCCCTCATTGTAAAGCAGATATAGAAGGGCTAGAAAATGATAGCGATGAAGGTAATTGTCCCTCTTGTCATAACGTCGTTTTCTTATCCGATATGTTAGGTTTTCATTTAGACATGGCTGAAGATGTGGCACCTGAGTCGGTTCCCTCTGCTTACATGCTTATACATGAGTTATTGCTATTATTTACTGGAATTCGACACTTCTGGTCTCATGATAAAAAATTACTTGAAAATTGCTTGTTTATTAAAGATGGTCCATTGACATTGCGTAGTCAATACTCAAAGCTCGTGCCGAATATCAGAAGTTTTTTCGAGTTTGCAAAGGAAAAAAAGATTAATGTTCATCTATTTGGGCAGGAAAAATCAGGAGCATTTTTTGACCATTTAAATTTATTAGCTCGTTTTGCACCTTCAAAGACTATATTATTTCCTAACGACGAATATATTCGCACTGAAATCCAGCATTCCCCAGAGCGTAAGGAAAAATATGGCTATAGAACGAATTATGGTAACAAATTTTTTATAAAAATTAGTGATTATCATCACATGGTCTTGAGTGTCCCAATAGGCAACTATGATGATAGTAAATCTTTAGATCAGCTTATTGGCTTAAAGAAAATATTAAGTACAATACCTCATATTTTGAGCCAAAAACATGAGGGTGCTTTGTTACCAATAGAATTGGCAAATGGTGTTGCTTCTTTATCAACATATCCGTCTGCCAAAATCTTAAAAGTATTCGCTGGTCTTGATTAATGACTAGAGATTTTTTAAAACGTAATTGATATGTTGGAGTAAGTTGATCTTTACCCGCATGCGATTGCCGTGCTTATACGAGTTTTTGCATGAAAGCTCTTTACCTGCGGTTGTTTTTGGACCTGTCGATTTCTTCCACGGTTTCCATGTGCGTATTAATTTGCTTTGGCGTGCTCGTCTCTCGGATGTCCAGCCGTTGCTCATCTTTAATCTCCAATAGTTCGTTTGTCGAATTTTTGTTTTCCCGCGCGCGAGAGTATGGTTCGGGTGGGGCTATACCGTTATTTACCTGTACTGCTTGGCCAATATTAGCTTGTTTAACGAACGCTACTGACCCTGGGTTTCTAATCGCACCCAAGACTTCAAGCGCACGGACAGACTGTGCTTGGGCTTTTAATGCTAATCGTAGGTAACGTTCCGAGTAATCGATTTGTTCAGCGTAGAATGCTTGTCTGGATAAATTGGTAAATATAGTTTGCAGGGTGTGCGCTTGATTCAGGAGCATTTCTTCGGAATGTTTGAGATTATTGCCCTTTAATTCATTGTCGCAAATTTCCATTAATTCTAAGGTTAATTCACTAACATTTTGCTCGCCAAATATACGCGCGTAAGGAATCATTGCTGCTGCAGCGTTATAGGAGGCATTAAGCGTTAGCTTGGCGGATAATTTTTCTTTCGCTATTTGCTTCTTGGTTACTTTTTTTGTTTTTCTCTTTAGCATATAAAATCTCATTAATACATGAATGGATTGTGGTGATTATGATTGGGTATATTTAAAGGACTTAAAGGTGCACCAGTATAATTGTCAAATCGGCAATATTGGCCATTAAAAACAAGATTAATTGTTCCGACGCTGCCATTACGATGCTTTGCAATAATAACTTCTGCTATACCTTTATGTTTACTTTCTTTGTTATAAATTTCGTCTCGATAAATAAAAAGTATTAAGTCTGCGTCTTGCTCAATGGCACCGCTCTGACGTAAATCACCCATGCATGGTCGTTTATCATTTCTGTGTTCTAAGCTACGATTAAGCTGCGAAATCGCGATAATAGGTACATTCAGGTCGCGCGCAAGTAATTTTAATCCCCGTGAAATGTTAGCAATGCGAAGTGTTTCGTTTTCACCTTCGCCAGTCATTAGTGATATGTAATCAATAATAATTAATGATAATTTTGTTTCTCGCATGATTCGTCTGCACTTTGCTCGCAAATCTGAAACAGAAAGATTTGCATTGTCATGAATGAATAATTTTGCATTATAGAGATCGGGTATTATTGAGGTGATTTTATGGAAATCATCGTTAGTTAATTTACCCGACCGTATTAAATTTGTTTCTATTCTAGCGATACTTGAAATTGATCTTTCAATTAATTGTTCTTTTTTCATCTCAAGACTAAAAACTAGAGTAGATTTATTTTTATTAATACTGAGGTGTTCAGCAATATTCATTGCCAGTAGTGTTTTTCCCATACTAGGACGCCCAGCCAAAACAATTAAATCACCCCCATGTAGACCGTGTGTTATTTTATCTAATTCACTAAATCCAGTTGGCGCACCGATTATTTCGGAATCAGATGATTGTCTTTCATCAATGGCTGTGACCACTGAATCAAGGATATCCCCGATTGGTGTCGTATCAGTTGCGATATCATCTGAAATGGCAGAAAAAGTTTGTTGAGCTATATCTAATCGATTGTCCTTTTGATTAGCTATATTGGCTATAACATCATTTGCGGCTTTAAGCATTTTTCTATCTATGCTGCTTTGTTTGATTATTTCAGCATAGTGTTTAATATTCTTGGGGGTGAATGTGCTATTAGCTATTTCACACAAATCAATAAAGGATTCATTTTCACGATATTTTGATTCGTTATTTTCTGTTTCATACTGCCCAATAGCTAGTGCTTTAGAAACACAAATAATATCGGCACTTTGTTTTGATTTTAGTAAATATTTAATGGCTCGATACACATCACGATGAAATACTGATGAGAAATCTTCTGTTTGTAAATAATCGCCGATATCATCAATGGTAGTGTTGTCGATTAATAAGCTGCCTAGTATGGCTTGTTCAGCATAAAGATTATTAACTGGAAGGCTGCTCATGAGCGTCCTCCGTGATACTTGCCTTCTATTACTTTGGTAAAATTATTTGGTTTGACTAGCCATTCAAGGCTGGCAATAAACGGTGGTTTTCCATCACGCCCCTCGGTATTTCCCATCAAAAATGAAGATTCTTTGATATATTCAAAAAATCTACGCCAATGGTCTAAATCTTGATGTTTCTTGTTCTCGCGCCATCGTTGCTGCAAGTACCTTTGACGTGTCTTATTCCAGTTTAATATGCGAGGTAATGTCGGCAATATTTGATGATAAAGGTCTATTATGGATTGATGTGGACAGTTAGTAGTGGCAGACGAAGATGCAGTTTCACCAATATCTTCTCGTAGAGAAGATAATTCCTGTTCCTTCTCCTTATCCTGCTCCTGATTAGGGATAGTTTTTGCATAAGGCTTATTGATGGTTTGATAAAAGGCTTTCGTATAGCCTTCACCTAAGGTATCAATAAAGCTTTTTAAGATGTCATAAGCAAAAGCTTTCAATTTGCATTCAGGAATTTCATCCCAATGCATTATCCAGCTTTTAATGACATTTGGTGATTGAGGTTTATTATACTTAATAGCATTAGGTAGAAAAATAACGCGAGCTTCTAAGTCGGCTTTAGCTAACCCTTGTTCTATTATTTCCTCCATATTTTTTATTAGTGCCTCAACTTTCCATCCTAATTCTTCTGCCATTGCGGCAGCCCCAGCTCGATATAATCCAGGGATAACAGTAGTGTTTGGATTTGTTAGCAAATATAGAAATAATGCTTGTCCACTCGGAGTTATTGGCGTTAATTTTCGAAATTTTTCATCGCACCAGAGTCGGACGTCAATTTTTCTGAATCTCATTTTACACCCCCACCAATTTAGCAAAGCGTATACTAGCTCTCTGATATTCTTCGTAAGTTGCGGTGGAGTTGTTACGAAGAAAATCAGCTTTCATTTGATCGTAGGCCATATAGTCACTTGCGGAAGGTGGTTGAAACCGTAGTATGTTATCGGTATTATTTCCTTCGCGTCTGTTTTGACTAGCCGTTCCTGATCGAGCGGCTTTTCTTTGTCTAGACTTCATGATTTTTCTCCTGCAAGCCACGACTATGTTTGATTCTATCCTCTAGCCACTGATCGATTTCGGACTCGAGCCAGCCGACTGATCGCAACCCCAAGGAGATTGGGGCAGGAAAAAGACCTTGAGCTATCATTGAGTAAATCCCTGTCTTTTTTCGTCCGATTTTATTTTCTACATCTGGTAATCTGAGAATTTTGAATGTTGAAATTTTATATGTGCTCATTGCTTCCCCTTATTAATTAATGTTCATACATGCAGTTTTCCAAAAAGAAGGCTTTCGGTTTAAAAAAACTGTTTTGTATAAGTTAGGATAGCAAGATGTTGTTTGATGCCAGAATTTCGTGTGTTTTTCGTAAAAAATAAACGAATTAACTGCACTTAACTGCTATTAAGTGCGTTAAATGCTGCTTATCTGATTCTTAAGTGCTAAGGAATTTTGCTTTCAAGAAAATATCTTCTTATCGAAATTAAAGAGGTTTTCTTTGATTTCAATGATCCTTTTGCATCAGGGATGCTGTAATGAAAAGTGTATTTTTTATCTGGTCTTGGAGTAAGGTAAATATTGCAAAGATTATCATCGAATGTGAAAGTTAGATTGTTGTCAGGCTTTCCTTTGCCGTTATGTAGATAGCTATCAATCATTTCTTTTGCAAACTCTCCATAATTCATTCCGGATGCGATTTTATTTGTAACTAATCGAATTAAATGCACGCATTTCTTTGATCGCCTCTTTTGTTTTGATTTTCTTGTATTTTCTTCGGCTTTATTTTGGAAATACGCTTCCGCGTCACTTGCACTAACAGGTGTATCGTTAGTTATGTCTTTAGATGTGTCACTATCAGCTCTTCTAATAATTCCAGCTTGGACTGCGCGTCCTACCTCTGCTAAAAGGCTATTCCAAAGTCCTATATGTAATGTTCCCCAAAGCCCTCTGTCTTGCCAAAACGCTTCTGTTGTAAGTGGATTCATTCCGAAGCTTAAAGCGACAATTTCATGAATTGTTAGTGTAGTAAATTGTCCCCAATTTCTAGATGCATGCCCACCATAACCGTGGGGAGGGTGAGCTCCTTCAAATGGTGGGATAGGTTCTTCTGGGTAACTAAAAATCTTCTTCATTGCTGTACTCCTTTACATAGTTGCTAAATCAGCTTTTTGAGATTGTAAAATTGAGATTATATTTTCGCTGGTCAATTTTTCTAAATAATCCGCCCACCACTGCATCATTTTCTTTCGTTCAGGCAAGTATTCCGCGTAGTTGTAGGCAGCACGCACATTATTACGCTCTGCATGAGCTAATTGCCGCTCAATAGCATCACGGTTCCAACCCTGCTCATTTAATAGGGTAGATGCAAGACTTCTGAACCCGTGCGCTGTCATGTCGTCTTTTGTATAACCAAGCCTTCTTAATGCGCCAAGTACAGTATTTTCAGACATTGGTCGCTTAGCTGATCGCACACCCGGAAATACATATTTACCTTCGCCGGTGAGTGCATGGATTTCTTGTAGAATTGCTATAGCTTGAGTGCATAGCGGTACAATATGTATTGCACGCATTTTCATTTTGCTTGCCGGGATGCGCCATTCTGCGTTTTCAAATGAGATTTCACACCACTCGGCTTTGCGTAATTCGCCGGGGCGCACAAACAGCAATGGTGATAATTGCAGGGCGCATTTAGTAACGAAATAACCCTCATACGAATTAATTGCTCGCAACAATTCGCCAACTTGTTTTGGGTCTGTAATGCTTGCATGGTGTTTTTTTCTAAGGGGTGCTAATGCGCCGCGCAAATCACCCGATGGGTCGCGCTCAGCACGTCCAGTAGCAACAGCATAACGAAAAATTTGCCCGCAAATTTGATGAGTACGGTGCGCTGTTTCCAGTGCGCCTCGTCCTTCAATGCGTCGCAACATAAGTAATAGTTCTGGTGCAGTTATTTCGGAGATGGGGCGACTACCCATCCAAGGGAATACATCTTTTTCTAATTTGCGTAGGATTTTATTGCGATGATCTTCTGTCCATTTGTTAGAGAATTTGGTGCACCACTCAATAGCTATAGCATGAAAGCTATTTTCTGCCGCAGTTTTGATTGAGCGTTTATTGAGTTTCTTAAGCATACCCGGGTCGCGCCCATCTGCGACTTGCTTACGTGCAGCGTCGCGCTTGTCTCTTGCTTCAGCTAGCGTCAATTCAGGATAGACGCCTAGCGCAAGTACACGTGGTTTTCCCGCGAAGTAATACTTAAATCGCCAGTAACGCGAGCCATTAGGAAAAACGTGCAGGTATAGCCCTTTTTCGTCTGA